>ERZ777305.203-NODE-203-length-101560-cov-5.565755_pt1 | contig 101560 bp, 93 predicted proteins | sample MGYA00374965_ERZ777305 | MGnify/ENA primary metagenome ERZ777305 (study PRJEB29328, sample SAMD00013331) | mouse gut metagenome | study: EMG produced TPA metagenomics assembly of the Metagenome analysis of fecal microbiota from mouse which was promoted... | reverse complement strand
TTTTCGCTTCCTCACGGATTTTTGCTCTATTGCTCATGTATCATCCTCGTATTTTATAGCGGAAATCTATTGCTGTTAAATATAGTATACCATGATATATCTCAAAGTGCTATATTCTAAAATTTGACCGGCTCCGATATGTCTCATTTTTTCTACCTCTGCAACTATTTCAGTATCTTCATACTACCATAAGCCTCCTGATTTTACAAGTATATGGCATTGTGAGATATGTATTCACTGTTACTGGCTAAACACATCGCCTTTCACGCCGGAAACGGCGTTATGTGTTTTATGCAGTCCGCCTAAGCGGACTAAAACACGCCCACGAAAACAACCGTTTTCGTGGAATAGCAAGCAACGCAACTGGCTAGCCAGTTACACCATAATTAAAAATTTCCGTACCGGAATTTTTAATTATTTTGCTTGTTGGGGCGTATCCCCAAACCCCTTTTTTTGATGCGTTTCTTTCCATTTCTTCTCTTTTGTTTTCTCCTTTTTTTCTATATCCAGATTGAGCGCTTCCGCTATATTCTTCTTAATAATATCAAGCTCATTCAGCTCTTTTGTAACGGAATTACACCGCTTCATTAAAGCCGACTGTTCCATTTTCAATTCTTTATAGCGTTCAAACATTTCACCAAGATTCAATGTTTTTGGATTAAGCTGCTTTCTCTTGAAATAGATTTCAGACGCCTTAAACAGAATAATTTCATCTTCATGTTTCCGGAAAAATTCCATGTCGGGATTTCTTTTTGACTCATAAAAAACGGCCGCATTCTTTTTATAATTCTGTGTAAATTTTATTCTTTCGGACAGGTCTGTTAATTCATTTTCTACCCTGTTAATATCCTTTTTATACAGAGAAAATTCAGCCTGTTTTCCTTCTTCATAAACTGTAAAATCATCAGAGGTCGTTAGTCTGTGTTCAATCAAAAAATTCATTGTTTTGACTATGGTGTTGATATTGCTTCGTACCAAAGCCTGCTCATATCCTCTCGATTGCTGTGCCTTGAGATTCTTTGATATATCGACCAGAAGATTAATTCTTTTTTGAAAAAATGGCTTCTTTTCAGCATATGGCGTTTTCTGTTTTGGCTCTTGTACGCTTCGTACAATATTCGTATTGTAAAACTCTTTTTGTTCGGATTCTGATAAATCAATTTTCTCATCACTTTCAATTCTCCGCCGTATTGCTTCTTCTGAATAATCCTCCCCGATGCTTTTTGAACGGACGAATCTTTTCTGTTCCGGCGCCCGAAATGAAATATGCTTTCCCAGTTTTATCTCATATCCTTCAAGCTCCATGGCCAAAAGAAAATCATCAAAGGTAGAAGAAGTTCTCACCGCACTGTCAATCGCTGTTTTCAATTTTTTCCGCCATCCGGCAGACTCATTTTTATAAATATTCTCATATAAGACAAGTTCCGCATCAGTTATTTTACGCCTTGCGTCATATTTTGGAAGAACTGAGAGATTATTTTCAAGACAAATTTCATCATTAATATCCCTGATGCGGAACTTGTCTTTTTTGTCAGAATGATACTTCCGGTGATTCACATAATCGACAGAATTGAAAATAATGTGGTTATGGATATGCTCTTTGTCAATGTGTGTTGTAACTACAAACTCATGTTTTCCGCCAGTGACTTTTTTTGCAAATTCCCTGCCAAGTTCCAGCGCTTTCTTCGGAGAAATATCATCTTCGGGAGAAAAAGACTGTATCAGATGATAGGCAATGCGGTCTCCTATTCCAGTTCCCTGTTTTGCAGTAAGCTGCATTTCAATGTCTGCTGTTTCTAACGAACAAGCATGGGAAAAGACAAGCTGACCGTCATTCGTTTTGTCCGGATTGGCAATATAGTCAATAGCCTTTTTAAGTGTGCCACGAATTGTCTTAATTTTCGATGTCGCCATATTTTATTCTCCATAAAAAAAGATACCGGAAAGATATCTTAAAATCTGTCATGTTTGGGTTCAATTTTTCCTTTTTGGGCAAGCCTTCTCTCTGCCAGTACTTCGTTAATTGCTACCTGTGCTTTTTTTTCGTTAAGCTGTTTAAGAACTGATTTACGTTCTATTTCTGAAACAGCTCTTTGGGACTTTTCAATAATTATACTTCTGTCATATAACACCGTAGTTTTTCCTGTATTTTTATCTATTTTCATTTTCTTTAACAACGTATATGCTGGTTGGTTTATGGAGTAATCTATCTTATCCATTGGAAAAAAAGAACGACAACACATATTCGGAATGTCTTGCGTAATCTCTCTTTTTCTTTCACTCAAAAAAATAAAAAGAATATCCGGTATTGAAACATTTTCCAACAGATAATCTGCTTTTATTAGAGATGTCTTATTGTTTTTATCTATATATCGAAATATACTCTGATTCTGGTCTATTAGCTCTTGAAATTTTTCCAGATAAAAAATCCGGCTTTCAATGCCATTATAGAAATTGCTTTTTTTAATTTGCTCTAAGGAGATTTTACCACTAGCAATTTGTTCAAATAAGTCAGATTTTCTTGTTCCTGTTTGAAGCAATTCAATATCTTTCAATTTATGTAGTCCAGCTAAATGATAGAAATCTGACTGTTCAAAGGATAAAATAAATTTTTGAAGATTCTGTTTTTTTGAAATTTCAAAATAATACTGTGTTTGTAACATAGATTTATACGATAATGCAATTCTTTGTAATTTATCCATATTTTTTCTCCTGTATACTGGAAAAGTCCTGTCAAATGACAGGACTTTTATCCAAAGCATTTTCTTTCGGCATTTAACAGCCTACTCCGGTATGGGGTATTGCTGCATAACCCCTTTGAAGCTCCATAAGACAAGGCATTCCGGTACCCCCTCTTATATCACAGCTTGGACGGACACTCTAGTTGCCCGCCACTAATATTATAATATATAATTTTGTTAATTATGTCAAATACATTATAGTATCTGATAAAACTTTGCCCGTATCATCTTCCAGATAAGTTCTACATTTTCCTGAACCTCTTCGATTTCCGTTTTGTAAATATTTCCTTCTGCGTTAATCCTGTGGGCTATCTGATTAATGTTATTCCCAACACGATTAATTTCATATGCCAAAGCCTTGATGTCAGAATAGTCTACATGAATCAAATAACCATTTGTAGCTGCATCGATTATGTATTTTTGCAACGATGAAGCCCCGGACTTTTTCATACGCGCTTTAATTAATTCGTATTCGTACTCTGTAACTCTTATATTAATCTGTTTATCTCTCAAGCGGTTTTCCATATTGTCACCTCAAAAAAAGCACGCGGAGAGCTTTTCTCTCTCCGCGCTGGTTATTTTCTTACATTGTACGCTCATCTCTTTTTCTCGGTTCTATTGCCAGTTCCCTGCCGGAATCTTTGCTTTCGACAGAAGCGATACGCTTATTCTGTTCAAGCTTCGCATGCACGGACCCGGATGAGAGGTATGAAAGAAATTTGCTGGCGTCATTTCTGTCCGTTATGTACCAGCTCTTTTTATCCGAATTATATCTGGCTCCGTCCTGTTTCAACTGATTTACTATTTCTTTAAACTGTTCCTGTGTTGTTTGCTTCGGAAGCTGCAGATAAGTCGCATCATCATGACTGTCCAGATAATTTTCGAGCGCGGCATTCGATTCATTGCCGCGCTCTACATACCATTTTTTCCTGTCACCGTCAAATTTGGCCCCCATACTCTTTATTACTTCTTTCACTTCCTGGAATGTCTCCGGACGCATATATGGAAGACGGATATCAACAGGCGTAACGTCTCTTCCGGACGCAACCAGGTAAATACCTTCCTGCTGGTACTGTCCCTCCGCATCACATTCCTGAATATAGCAGCGTTCTTTTCCGGTTAATTCTGTTCCTTTAAACTGCCTTACTGTATCGATAACATCATTTTTCGAAATGCCGAACGCCTCCTTACGTTCAGAATTATCATAGTAAACAGCCTTGAATCTCCGATTCTCATCCATATTTTGAGCTTCCTGCGTGTCTTTATTTTCTTGTGAAGGGCTCTCCTGTTCCCGCTTTGGTTCCCAGTCTTCTTCTACATACCATTGTTTTACTTCTGAGTCATATTTTGCACCAAGCTCTTTCAGATTTTGAACAACCTGTTTATATTGTTCAAATGGCATCTTAGATAAGAAATCAATATATGTCCGGCCATCTTCTCTCTTTGCGGGCATTGCTTCCCGTTGTTCTTTTGTTATTAACACCTCATTGAAGGATAACACCTGACGGAATATGTCGTTATCAATCCGGAGAGCTTTTACATCCCTGTTGTTTAATGCGTCATAAAGTTCATTCAGTGATACAGAAATAGTTGGGATAGAAGAATCAACATGATATTCAGGGTCATTTCTGACCTCATGGTCAAGCTGCAGCAACATATTTGCAGTCTCAACCGCGTCCTTATCCGATAACGTATTACTGTCAATACGCTCCGCTGCACTTTCAATCGTTCTGTACATGTCCCACGCCCACTGTTTAAGTTCTTTTTTCAAAATTAGACTTACCTCCTTTTATTTGCTTTTGTTTTTGGAAAAATAAATTCTATGCTTCCATCTGTTTTCAAGCGGAGTGCGGCAGAAAATTCTTTTCCGCTGCTCTTTGATACAAATCCTGACAGAACCGCCGTTGTTTTACCCTGAATAAGCTCGACTGCATTTTGTTCTGTGAGCTTTTTGCCGCTTATTTCCTGCCATAACTTGAAATCACAAGGTTCCTCTGCTGCTGCATAACCGGTACAATACCAGTTAAGCTTTCCTGTTTTTGTTTTACCATTTCTTACACCTCTGCCACATTTCGGACATTTCAAAATTAATGGTTCCGTTCCTAGCCTTTTTCTGACATCTTCCTTCTGAAATTTTCTCAGATTATTCTCTACATTCTCATCTATTTCTTTCAGAAATTGCTCTTTTGGCAGTTCCCCACAATTCACTTTCTGCAGATTTTCCTCAAACTGAATTGTTAAATTTGGGTCTTTTAATTCAGCTGGTATCACACTGATGAGAGCTCTTCCTAAATCAGTGGACACATAATTTCCTTTTTCGAGTTTTATAAAACCTCTGTTTAAAAGTGTTGTAACGATAGACGCAGACGTTGCGGAAGTTCCAATTTTATATTTTTTCATTAGTTGGATAATTGTTCCTGGCGTATATCTGGAAGGAGGCTTTGTTTTTCCCTCCGTCAGAATAAGTTTATCCACCACGACAGAATCTCCTTCCTGCAGCTGCGGCAGAATTTGCAGTTCTTCTTCCGTAGTTGAATTATTTTTATTTCCATCTCCGGATAAAGCGCTGTTGATTATCTTATATCCAAGTTCCTTTATCGTAGTTCCCTTTGACAGAAATGTTTTTTCATCAATCGCAATTTTAAGGTGAACAGATTCGTAGCTATACGCCGGCAGAAAAATTGCAATTAGGCTGCAGACTACTTCTTTAAAGCAATTCCTTTCATCCGCAGTCAGCTTTTTATTATAAACCGTTTCCATATCCGGATGAATCGTTGGAATCAGTGCATGGTGGTCAGATACTTTATTGTTATTAAAATAAGCTTTATCCATTGATATAGTTTCAAAATCTATTTTCTGGACAAATTCTCGGAATACGCCAAAATTACAGGATATGAGATGTTCTTCTATTTCATTGAATAAATCATTGGTAAGAAACTGACTGTCTGTCCGTGGATAAGACAGTATTTTGTGAGTCTCATAAAGACGCTGCGCTATTGCAAGCGTTTTATCCGGCGGAAATCCGTATTTTTTGCCCATCACTGTTTGCAACTCTGCTAAATTTAGCAGTTTTGGAGCCTTTTTCATTTTTTCTTCACTCTTATATTCAAGTACAATGCCGGGTTTTCCCGACAGTTCGTTTAAGAGTGTTTCTGCCTGTTCTTTCTTTACACTCCGGAACACACCCCCTGTTTCAGAGTCAATTAATATGCCTTTAAAGCCCTTCCGGTAGACTGTTTCAATCTGCCAGAAGGGCTCTGATTTAAAAGTTTCATATGCACTATCTCTTAATACAATAAGATTTAGAAGCGGCGTCTGACATCGACCGTAAGATAATACAGTTCCGGGATTGGCATATAGTAACGTAAGCATTCTCGTATAATTAAATCCGAATTTCTGGTCTGCTTCACTTCTTGTTTCCGCTTCTGTCAGTAAATTTTGAAATTCCTCCTCCTGGTTGCTGTGCAGATGTTGAAATGATGCTCTAACGGCCTCATCCGTTAAAGATGAGGCCCATAGAATGTCTACCGGCAGTTTGTTTCCAGCCATGCGATAAATCCATTCCTGAATAAGCAGTCCTTCTCTTCCGGCGTCGCCGGCATTTACAAGCCGGCTGACATCCGCCCGATGTATCAGTTTTTTAACAATTTCAAATTGATGCCTTGCACTTTGTATTACCTTTAGCCCATTGTTTGTCGGAACCGGAAGGTCGTTAAGGTTCCATTTTTTATATCGCATATCCACGTCTTCAGGTGTTTTTTGTGTAATTAGATGCCCTACCGCCCAAGTAACAATATAGCTATCCGATTCCATGTAACCTTCATGTGATTTTGTACACCCCAGAATCCGGGCAATATCTTTTCCGGCACTTGGTTTTTCAGCTACTACAAGAACTTTTGTCATTTTGATAACCTCCTTAGTAAATGCCGGCAATCCATGAAACATCCGCACCCTTATGATTCAACTGAAATGTGAGCGTTTCTCCTTTTGTACAATTAGGAATTTCTATTGTATTATTCCATCTGTATTCTCCACCGTTCGTAACATCTTTACTATATGCTTCATAAATTATTGGGGCAGAACCTCGTAAAACTGAAAGAATTAATGTATTCGCAGCATGGGATTGTCTGTAACTTGCAAATGTCTCAAATTTTAAATAGCATGTCCCATTGCGTGGCACTGTATATGTAGAAGTACCTGTTACAAAATCTTCTCGGCTGGAATATAACGCAAATTGTTCTGGGGCAATTCCTGTTGATACTCCATAGTTCCCCGGATTTGCCTTAACGTCTTCCTGCCCTTGTATTCGTCCTGCATTGTAGCCTTCATTGTAACCTTTATCATAATAATTGTCGTTATCCGAACCGTTTCCAACCACCAATGTTCCATCAACCCATGAAGCAGTTCCTGCAGTAAGATTATCTGCCGACGCCCCAGTTAAAACCTCTGTTGTCGCCAGATTTTCAACAGACTGTGATTGTAACACACCCGCGCATATTTCATCAAAAGACAAGTTTACAGCATATTCAACAGGAAGAATATCCGCAGATTCGTCATGCGTTATAGTACCATCCTGTAGATAGTAAGTCCCCATACGGTTAAGCGCCGCTACCGTATTAAGTTTATATGCCGCTTCTAAGGCATCAATCTCATCTGCAAGATAAGTAAGGTCAGAAGCATCAATAACTACTTCTCCTCCGGCATAATCAATGACGCCCTTTGACTTAATGTTTCCCCGCCGCACGCTTTCAAAGTCATCTGCATGTACTGGAAGCTCTGAAAAAAGCATATCTTTTTTTTCCTCAAGATAAGTAAAGTCGGAAGCATACAAAGCCATATCGCCATTGTCCATTACAATATTTCCTTTACTGTCTATGCTCTCTTTTGCAAATACCTGGCTTTCAACCGATATAGTAAGAATTAAAATTACAGATATTAACAGCATAGATGCCGCAGCATTTCTAATTAAATGTCTTGTTTTCATAAAAAATCTCCTTCCTATAACTTAATTAATATGTACTGTCGTAACATTGTTTTCGTCTGTTGTCGTCGTTATAATATAAGTGCGATAAATCTGCCAGTTTCCATACGATTCAAAATCCGTCGGCTGCCTGTCCGCATCTGTAATACAGGTTCCTACAAATTTACTCGTTTCTGTCGGCGTTAAGGAAAAGCCTGTGCCGTCCGGAGAATCTGCGTAAGCGATATAGGTCGTTTTTCCATTCGTTCCATCCATCCCATCCGCGCCATTTTTTCCGTCTTTTCCATTTTTTCCATCTTTTCCGTTCTTACCGTTCGTTCCGTTTTGGCCGGCAGCTCCGTTTGTTCCGGTTTTATTCGTGTTCATATTGCTGTATTTTTGCAGAAGTTTCTCCGACAGTTCTTTCTTTAATCCGTCAAGCTTTTCTTCCAGTTCTTTATCCAAATTAAGATTATTCGCATTTATTAACTTTTGAAGTTCCTCCGGAGAAAGACCGAGTGCCGCGGCAAGCCTTTCTAAATCATCGTCGGTCATCGTATCTATTGCAGCAAGCAGCGCGCTCGCATCTATATTGTCATCATCTTCATCTTTAATATGCGCAGAAATATGAATCTTCATTTTCTGCTCTGCAAGCGCATCAATCTGCTTTTGAATGCTTTCCGTCAGGTAAAGATATTCCTGTTTATAGTCATCTGGAACAACAGACTCTTCTATCTGGCTTAAAACAGCATTCCATATGATTTCAGTAATGCCAGCTGCAAGGCCTTCAAATTCATCCTCCGTCAGATTTTTTGTCTCTTCAATCAGTGTAAGGGCCTCTCCGATTCGTTTTTTTATAACGTCCGTATGCGAATCATTTACCACATCAACACCGGAAGACATAATAATATTATAGTTTTCAACCGCTGCATCGGCTGCCTGTGCTGCCTCTTCCTCCGTAAGTTCTATATATAATGAAAGATATGATTTGACAGAATCCGCAATCTGCTGTTCGACCTCATTATAATTTTTATCTGTACCATTTCCTTCTTTTTCCGGAAAGCAGAAGATTATAAAAACAACTGATAATACTGTTGCAATAATACCAACCAGTAATAAGACTTTTGCTTTTTTACTTAGCGATATATTTTTCAAAAAGTTCATTAAAATTCATCTCCTTCCACTTCGCTTTCATCAAATCCATAATCGCCGGCATATTCTTCGACATACGCATCGGTGTATTCCCCTGAGTCTGTTTCATCAGCGGCATACTCTTCCGGACTGACATCATACAGATTTTCATCATCATTAATCAGTTCGGCCAGATACTTTTCTTTTTCCTGGTCATCATATTCAAAATCTGCTTCTTCCTCCAAATCCTCCGGCTCGAAATCTTCCATATCCATCGCGTCCATGACATCCATTACCTCGTCTTTTTTGTTTTTATAAATTTTGAAATAATAGTATGCTCCGCCGCCGGCCAGGACAAAGAATAATATAAGAAAAAGATTGTTGTTTGAAGACGCCACCTCTTTATCATCACCATCATTTTCCTCTGATGATTCACTGTCTTTTGACAATGCCGCAAACAAATTATCCTCCTTCTCTTCTTTGCCGCTGCTGGCGCTGGCTGCACCGTCAGCAAGTGCAAGCAAATCATCTGCAGACACCGTATCGAGCAGATAAACATTATCCGATTGCCGACTCTGGTCAACAATCAGATACAGCGCTTCTCCTTCTTTCGTGGTAATTGTGTAAAATATCCTGTCAGAAGATTCACTTCCGTCTGTCTGTATTTTTTCTGCTACCGTTCCGGTTCCGGCTTCTACCGGTTCGTCTGTCAGATATTCATAGTCACTGTAATCAGGCTCTTTCCTGTCAATTTCAAGGTCTATATTTATTTGCTGCCCGTCTTCCCGCTGTTCCTGTGAGAAATCTGTTACGGTAACGCTGGCCGGCGGCGTTTCCTCCTGTTCCTGCACCGGATTAGGATCATATACTTGCGAAGTAATATTGCCAGCAGCATCTTTTACATAAATTGTGTGTTCCGTACCAGCCGGCACGGTAAATTCATTTGAACTCGTAAATGCTTCTGGAGAATCCGTATCTAAGGCATATTGCAGGCCAGCCTCGTTATCATCCGTTGCATCAACAGAAATGGTTACATATTTTTCTCCGTCTGACGCATATGCCTGTGACGGACATATGGCAAAGCACAGAAATACCGTCAGCAGAAGTCGTTTAGTTTTTTTCTTCATTACTTTTATGTTCTCCTTTTTCAATTTCCTTTTCAGAAATATTCCTGATATTCCTGATGACAGGCATCTGATTATCAATATTGTCTATTGTGATATCCTGCTCGGTAACATTTCCAACTGCATCACGCACTTTTACTTCCCATGTGCTGTTCTGCCGCACTTCATATTCATTTTGGGCAATCCACCCGCTTGTCTCTCCTGTTTCCGCACAGCTATAACAATATTCAACCGACAGGCCGTCTTTTGCTCTGACAAGAATCTTATTCGTTTTACACCATTCTTCTGATTCTAACGATAAAGATACTACGGGAGCCTTATTATCTACCGCTATAATATCTCTTTCTTCAAACGCGATATTGCCGCCCAAGTCTTTGCAGTATGCGTACCATTTGCCATTCCGGGTAATGGAAACTTCAAAGGAAGGGGTAGTGTACCAGTTGGTCTCATCCCCCGGCTCCTCTCCTTCTGGCAGAAAAGCATACAACAGTTTAGGATATGGCGTACTGTTATCCTCCGCATGGATTGTTACTGTAACCGGTACAGGTACATCCTCACTGCTGATTGTAAAATCACTGATATCCAGTTTCTTTATGACCGGAGCTTCCAAATCTTCTCCTGTGATTTTTACCGGGATATCTTTCTTCATATCAGCAGCCTGATACCGCATGACAAGATTCTCTTCTTCCATCCCCAGACAAAAGTAATCGCAGCCTTTGATTACGGTCGTTATCGTTTCCAATGAATTGCCGGAAACTGTGGTCTGTTCTTCGAAAGATTCCTGTTTATCAAGAAAACACAGTCCGGATAAATTGGTAAGCGTTTCCTTGCTTCCGTCGGAATATTCTACTGTAACCGGAACTGTCTGCGCACTGACATATCCTGCATCCGTTTTTAAATCTTCTATGACGATATCCGCAATATTCTTCTCCAAAATATGCAATGTTGCAACATCCGTTATAGATTCTTTTTCTTTCAAATCGACCGTACACCGCACAACAAGCTCACCATTATGATGACAGGATTCCGGAATCCGGAAAGCGGAGACCATCCGATACAGCTCGTCAAGTTCCATTGTAACCATCTCCGAAGGCGCCTCTTTCCATCCATTTTCAGCTATATCGTATATTTCCCATATATATCGCTCAGCCTCCGGATAAAAGCTTTTAAAAACAGGTGTGGAGTCTTTCCTGGCATACATATCCATCAGCCGGACAGGCGCTTCCGTTAATGGACTTCTGACATCTTCCGTCTCTTCTTTATGCGACGTCGCATAAGTTTCTTCCATAAGAGCATTCTCTTCCGGAAGTTCTTCCGGTTCCTCTTTATGCGACGTCGCATAAACCTCTTCCGGCTTATACTCCTTCGCTTCCGCAATCAAGGCTTCAATGCTTTGGTCGCTGTCGCTGTCTCTCCTGTTTCCTGCCAAAAACCAGATAATGATTCCTTCTGCAATGAAAAACAGAAAAAAGCCTGCAACAACTAAAGATTTCTTTAAAATACTAAGATGCTTCAATCTGCTCATCCCCCTTTTTTGCCGCTTCCGGCACACTTCCTAATACAATTTCTACCGCTTCCATAACGGTTTTCTTTCCGGACGCCAGAAGTTTCAACAGCAGGTCATATTCTGAACTATTCATATTAAGCGCGTTAACCTTCTGCCCAAATGCTTTCTGCCTCTGCCATTCCATTTGTTTCCGGATATCTTCCGCATTTTTCTTATGCTGCTCTGATAACCTGATTTCTTTCTCGTATGCTTTTTCAAGCTGCTCCATGCTTTTCATACTTTTTCAATCCTCCGTTTCTTTTTCTAATACTGCACAGGATTGTGGAATAATAAATACTGGATTAACAGTCTTTCCTTCTTCATTTTCTACCTGCAAATGAAGATGCGGCCCTGTGGAATTTCCGGTATTGCCGCTTAGTCCCACAAAATCGCCCTGTTCCACCCTGTCCCCGACGGCTACCGCGCGGGAATCCATGTGCATAAATGTTACGCTCCACCCACTGTCAGTTTCGACTGTGACATAATTCCCGGCCGACTCTGAATACTTTGAAATCGTGACTGTACCTGTAACCGCCGAATACAGCTTCGTACCCGTCGGTACTGCAATATCAACTCCGTCATGCTTCTTGCGCACTTTGGTAATCGGATGAATCCGCTCCCCGTATGGTGATGAAATAAGGTTCGTCCAATCCTCCTGCATAACCGGCGCATAAACCTGCTGGCCGCCGGATGAAAGCTTATACGCGCCATACTGGAATTTCATCTCTTCTGTCAGTCTCGCCTCTACGATTTCCTCAAGTTCCTTCTTTTCTAACGTTACATAGCAGATTTTCTTTGGTTCCGTTACCATCTCATAGACGCCTGTTTCCGGATTGTACTTTCTGATTTCCCGGTCCTCGATTTTCACCTCGATAATCAGTGTATACATCTCGTTGAAGATTTCGTTAAGTTCATCACGAACCAATTCAAGATTAAATTCTCCATATACCGCAGACAGATATGCAGTTAATGTATTGGCGCTGAATCCGAAATCCGCAAGATTATATATGTATTCATAGATATCCGGTCCGTATTCCGCTTCCAGTTCGGCTTCAAGAGCTTCCCTGTCCGCATTCAGATATTCGTCTATATCCGTCTCAAGTTTCCGGAAATATGCCGCCGCTTCCGTTACGGTACTGTAATCATTCTGTGTTACCGCCGCCGCATAATATTCTGCGCCGCCCTGCGTCGCTGCCAGCGTAAATAAAAGTAGAAACATCATAAAGATAACAAGAAACAAAACCAGCCCGGCTGTTGAGAAAGCCGTTGCCAGCGTCCGCTTTACTGCCCTGCGGCGGTACTCGCTTGCAGTTTTTTTTACCAAAAACTGTTGTTTTGCACGTTGCAAGAAATTTCCTTCTTCCTTTGCACGCCGCTGCACCATCTGTTTTTTCAGTTTCTTTTTCTGTTCCCGGCTCTGCGCTTCTCTGATTTTGTCTTTCTGCATCTTCCGGTTAGATTTTGAAAAAAGACGCTGCCGTTTATTATGGAGTACCTCGTTGTGTTTCTCTGCCAGTTCCAGCCTCGTGTACACGTTATCATTCAGTTTCAGTGTCCGGATATTATGGCGGATTCCTGCCGCGGTCAACATAGCTGTTCCGCTGGTCATCCTTCTTGCGATTATCATATTTTCATCTTCTGCAATGGTCGAATTGCTCACCAGTGTTTGTCCTGCATGAAACAACAGCCGTCCTTTCACCCTCTTTTGAAAAGCACGCTTGTCTTTCTGTTTCAGCTGTCCTTCGTAATCCTCGCGGGTCATCTTCGTCCGAATGACCTTGCCTTCGTATTTCAGTCTTCCAACGCTTAATAGTTCGACTTTATCCTCTGACAGACGAATTTTGCCCGTATAGGTGAACTGCAACCGGGGCTTTGTCGCACGCTCTTTTTCATTGCCGTAAAAAGCCAGACGGGTGTAGCCCTTCTGAATATATTTCCGCCGGCCGTCCAGTTTTTCCTGTAATGCTTCATTTTTCTGCAGCGCAGCGGTATTCTTCCACAGTTCCGGCGCTTCAGCCGTCATGCTGATTCCGTATTTATCAGGGGAACTCATCCTGCCGTCAGGCGGCCCTTCCCCGGAAACAGGGCTTTTGCTTTCAATCAGTGCAGCAGCTCCCGTTCCGGCCCCGTAAGAACGTGAAAATGCTTCGGAAGTCTGACTGCTGCTTTCCGAAGCATTTTCTTTCTGGTTCTTCTCATAATCATAATTACGGAACGCCTGCTCAGCATACTGGTCACGCTCTTCATCATAAGACTTGGTTTTATGTTGATAAGTCATCCGGCGGTCTGTCACATTATATGCGATGTCCTCCACGATATGGGCATTGAATTGCTGCTCTGTATTTGTGTTATTAAGCTCATGATTTTCCGATGGTACAGTGTTTTTCGTTGGTAAAACATCTTTCCCAAGCTGCTGTGTCTTTCCCATCAACGAACCACATCCTGTTTATGTTTTTCCTGTATAGACGCATCCTTCTGCGGGGCCTTATTTTCAGCAGCGTTTTTTTCACTCTCATTTTTCAGGCGATTCAGTTCGGCTCTCACAGACGGTCGTTCATGGCCCTGTGCCAGAAACTGTTCCAAACGTTTTCGAATTTGAGCGGTTTTCTGTTCCATAGTCGAAAACACTTTGGAAATGGAGCGGTATGCACTCTCTATTTTAAACAAAATCCCTCTGTCCGGCGCTGCAAAGTTATCCTGTCGCACCTCTTTACCCATAAAGATTCCGCCAAGATTCCTTGCATGTACACCGATTGCGTTCAACTCATTTCTGACTGCAAATATCTTTTCCGCACTACGGTCTGCAGATTCTATTCCGCGATGGAAGATTTTTTCAAGTCCCTGTAAAATCTCCGGTATTTTCAATAAAGTTACTGCTTTCTGCAATGCCTGAATACCGGATTCACGGAATTCCGCCAGCGTATCTTTAACGCGCCCCTTTATCGTTTCTTTTGTTTCCTGAAGTTTGTTTCTAACCTCTCCAACCCATTTTTCGGACGCTCCTACGATTTCTGAGGCTTTATCCTTTATGCTCTTATTCTGCACCTGTGGAATATGACCTTTTATTTCTTTCAGTTCATTCATTACTTGTTCAAAACGGTTCTCCATACTGTCAAGATAACTGACCAACGCTTCCACTTCCTGATATTCTTTTTCCAGACCGTTGCCTTTTAAAACCTGTAACAGTTCTCGGATTTCCGGCTGCTCATTTAGCTGTAATTGTAATGCTGCTTCCATTCTTATTCCTCCTTTATTAAATCATGATTTTCTTATTTAACAATTTTCGCATTCCCGGCCCTGATTGCTTCTCCCGGTTTAGTCGTCATGACTTTGTAACAAATCGTATTGCTTGGGAATACATCTTCAAACGGCACTTTTGCCTGTTCTACCCATAACAATCCCTTTCCCGGTTCTCCACTCTTGATATACTCTTCTTCCTCTACGGACAAATCAAGGTGTTCTGCAAGAAGTTTTGCATCATCGCCCGCCTGATTCAACATGACAATAAAATTTGTCGTATCGAGGATATTCTGTATCTCCGGCGAACGGAAAAGGTCTTTAATATTTTGTGTTATTGCGGTTGGAATCCCGCCCCATTTTCGGAAGCGTTTCCAAATTTCAACGCAGTATGACGCGGTAATCGGGCTGCGAAGCAGCAAATGAAATTCGTCGATGTCTACCCATGTATATTGTCCTTTTTCCCGGTTTTCCGCAACGCGGTTCCAAATGGCATCCTGAATAATCAGCATTGTCAGGTCGCGTTGATTTGAGTTCATCTCTTTCAAGTCAAAGCACACGAGCCTGGAATTGATATCCACATTGGAACGGTGGTTAAAATAAGAAAGCGTACCGGTTATGTATCTTGATAATGCGATGGACAAGTCAAGGCCGATTGCTTTCTTTTCCCCCTCCATGCTGCGGAGCTTATTGTACAAGTCTTCCAAAACCGGCATATTTTCCGGAACCGGATTTTGCTCAAACCGGTGATAGACCTGTTTGCAGGCTTCATCGATAACCGCAACTTCCTTCTTTCCAAGATAAGCATTATTCCCAAGAATTAACTCACACATAGATACAATGAAATTGCACTTCGCGCTGACTGCATCATAATCCTTGTCTGCGTCATTTTGGGCTGTAAGATTAATTTCCATCGGATTAATATAAATATCCGAGTTAAGCGCAACTCGGATGACCTGTCCGCCAAGCATTTTAACAAGCCATTTATATTCGCCTTCCGGGTCGATAATCAAACGGTCATCCGTTGTTTTTAAGTACATGTCAAGGATTTCCCGCTTAACAAAAAACGTTTTGCCGAATCCCGGCATCCCGAACACAAGACCGTTCGGGTTTACGAGCTGCTTCCGATTCACCATAACGACGTTGTTGCTTAATGTATTCATTCCGTAATACTGCCCGTTGCTGGAAAACAGCTCCTTTGTCGTAAACGGGATAAAAATTGCCATATCCGACGTGGTAAAGGTTCTCTTCACTTCAATACTGTCAAGACCGAGCGGAAGCGAGCTCATATATCCCTGTTCCTGGCGGTTGTCCAGCCGGATGAGACGGCACTGGTAAGATGCCAGAATACCGTTCAGTTCAAAAATATTTGTTTCCAGTTCCTTTCTTGTTTTGGCGGTCTGCACGACCGTGATGACCGCATTAAAGAGCTTTTCATCCTTCCGCTGCAAATCGCTGTACAGCTTATCACCGGCATCCCGGTACGTTTTAAGCTCCGGCGGCAGAAGGTCCATGTCATAACCGCTATGCACGGCATCTTTCTGCTCGCTCTGTATCATCGCTTGGATATTTATTACATTATTTTTAGCAATTCGAAGCGCCTCTTTCCGGTCGATATTATCCGCATGAATCGTTATCCAAATGTTACTATTCAGGTTCAGCATATCCGCGATAATGCGGTCTTCCATATCGGAGGCAAAAATTTGTATATAACTTACTGCACCAATTCTGTCACCAACACGAAAATATCTTGTCGCATTCAGCTCCGGACCGGACTTAAATGAAAAACTGTCAGGCGCAATAAAATCTTTGCTGGAAAGTCCTGTGTTTACCGGCATGTCAAAATTCCAGAGCAGTTTTTCCGTGGTGGCCGGATGAAAGATGCGGAAAAGCAGTTCCAGTCTTTCATAACCGTTTAAGAGCCGGCTCTTGCTTCCAAGACGCCGCAATTTGCTTTCAATCTGTTTGTTTATCTTGCCGAGTTTGATTTTGGCATTCTTATAATCCGTCGCATGGATGCCATATGTCAGATATCGTTCTTTGCTCAGGTTATTCGTTCCTTTCGAGAACTTATCGACCTGCATGTCAGAATACTCCTTCCGGACGATGTCATATTTATCCTTCTGGCTTTTTAACTCAAAGTTTTTGGCATAGAGTTCTTTATCCAGCTCCATGCTCCCATAATTAAACTGAAAATGAATATCCGGCTCAAAATAGTTAAGCAGCGAACACCACCTTTCGAACAAAATGTTTTTCGGGTCATTGTCAAGCAGCTCATAATTCACGTCCTGATAGATAATTGTCTGCGTAAAGTAACCGTCCGCAGATTCAAAGATACCATCCGGATAAGGAACCTTATAAGGTATCGTTTCTTGTGCCGTTTCCGGTATGCTTCCTTTTACTTTTGCTTTTTTTACTGCCTTTTCCAGTTCTTTCTTTGTCTTTTGGTCAATCGGCCCATTTAACGGAACCATAAACTTTTTCTTTCCGATTTTTACTTCTGTTTTTATACCGGCTGCTTTTATCCGGCTGATTTCTTCTTTTGATTTTCCCCGGAACACGATTTGCTCCACCTCCCTTTGCAGTCTTTCTTCCTTCTGCATTACGTCATACAGGTTATCCGGCTGGTACGGCCGGGCTGTATTTCTGATAAAATGCGCTTCATAAAAATACCGGATATGTTTTTCCATGCCGAGGCCGTCTTTTTTGAACAGAATGACAAATGCAAAGGGTCCTCCGCTTAACATCGTCCCAAAAACGGATGTCGTTAAATCCATGCCGAGTTTCTTAGACATGACATAAAATACTGGAAGGCCCACGCAGGCGGCAAGCGCAACGGCCGCCACCTGTCTTTTTGTTACCCGCAGGCCCGGAATGTTCATCTTGACGCTGGAAAAATCCTTTGTCATGTTTACATATGCCATATATAAAAAGCCCTCCCCTTAATGTGCATTGAAAATGCTCGCCGTAATATTCCCGACCTTAAACATCATTGCGATAAGTGCAAATCCGCAGCCGATAATCATAATCATCGATTGTTTGAAATCCCCCAGGTTGGCTCCGGACAGAACGCCTCCGTAAATTGCAAACAGTAGCAGCATAAACGGCCCTTCGAACGCAACTGCAAGCATCTTTCGCATATAGTTCATTCCGACCTGGCTCCATTCCCGGTTCATCCATGTTGCGTTCGGGATGCTGGCAGCCGACACATAGATTAAAAACTCCAAAAACCACATTACTACCCGGATATACATAATTGCGCTGCAGATTAAAATCGCTATGTTGCCGATGAAAAGCAGTATCATGTCGCCCATGAGTTCGAATATCATTCCTGTTTCATACACATCTCGAACTTCTGGAAGAAAATTTTCAAAATCCAGTTCCCGGTTAAAGGATTCCGACCAGGATGTGTGGGCGATTTCACCCGTTGCTTTTCCGCCCAGTTCAAAAAACCACATAACAATGTCGAAGCTGTGGCTGCACAGGAAAACACAGATACCACAGGTAATCAGCAGCACAATGAGCTTTTCAAAAATCTGTCCGCCCATCTGGTTGCTTTCCTGTAATAAATGCACCAGTTCCCATACTAAAATACAGGCAATAAAAACACTCGCCATCGGCACAAAAACATTTTCTGCAATAGATTTCACAGTCTGATACGCCGCTGAGTTCCATGCTTCCGGCGTCTGCTGCAACATATGGGAAGATTCGATTATCCGGGCATCCAGAATGGAAAACATTCCGTCATACAGACTTTCGCAGACCCCATACAGCCCTTTATAGAGGGCCCCTAAAATGCTCTGCCCCAATTTGTGGGCAAATTCACTAAAATCCATGTGGTCACTCCTTTAAAGGCCTTCAAATATGGCAGGTATTAACATATTGCCAACTACAATAATTCCAGCTCCTCCAATGGCTTTGATAATGCCTTCGCTCTGCTTTCCAGAGCTCTGATTGGAATATCCTGAAAACGCATCTATCAGTCCCATCAATCCAACGCCTCCGCCCAAGATGGAAACAAGCGTTGTTAATGCTTTGGAAATATTCTCATATCCAATACTGGCTAAAACCAGATAGGGATATGCGGAATATGCCAGATTTTTCAGTAATATTATATAGTTCATATGATTTTTTCCCTTCTTCAATTTGTTAAATAAAAAACCTTTCCGGTCGTTTCGGAAAGGCTGTTTGACAGTTTCTTATTGTGTTATAAAATCTGATTTTGTTGGAGCTCTGGGAAAGTTTCTTCCTTTTTCTCGGTTCTGCATGAAGGTTCTCCTTTTCGACAAAAACAAAAACGATATTGCAATTTCTCATAAAATAAAAACAGGATATCTTTGGTAAGATGTCCTGTTATATAATTCATTGTATGAAATTTTCCGCTTTATGCGACGTCGCATAAATTATATTTTGCTGTTGAAATATTCCTGTGTGACCTGAAGCTGCTTCTTCAATATTTCCTTCCACATATGTGCATGAATTTCGCCGGAACCTTTGGAAACTTTTGTCATCCGTATACTGCCGTCCTCATCTTGCTTCCGGTAAAAATAGTGGTCTGTATCTTTATACAGCTCCCATCCGTCCCTGTCGCAGAAACGTTTTAATTCTTTCCATCTTGGCATTGCAGCATATCTCCTATTTTCTCCGGGTCATCAATAATCAGTGCTTTAAAAATATAGGGAATATGCTTTTTCCTGTTAATACTATGAGAAAATGTTTCGTATTCATTATAATAATCAACAGAATATTCAAGAATAGATTGTCCAAGATTCGTGCGTGCTTCTTTCTCATCCTTACCGTTTTCTATCAGGTCTATTTCATTAAGCGATAACGTAATGGAGCCGTCCAGTTCTATATATCTTCTGGCCGTAAACTGGTATATCTCCAGAATTTCCGACATTGTTTCCAGATTTGAAAACCACATTTTATCCCTTGTACGCTTGATAAATTTGGGCTTTTTATGAATAACACTGTCACAAACGGCACTCCATTCATTTCTTACATTCGTAGCCTGCTCCATTATCATATCTGTCATCTCCTCTATCACCTCCATTATATCAAAAGCATACATAATGTCAACAATGTCCACTTTTACTATATGCAGGTTTTTCAGAGTTATGCTTATGCGACGTCGCATAAATCATATCCTGATACTTAAAAACAAATTCAAATAGTTAACATTACACAATAACCTGATACTGGTCATTTTGGTGAAATTTGATATTGACACTGTTTTTTCTGCTCAGCATCCGGCGGTACTTTGCAAAATCAAATAGATTCTTTTCGTCATAGTCCGCTGTATACTTATAATTGGGATGCTTCGTTGTGTCATATTTATCACTGAAAAATGGCGGCAGACCAGAAATTCTGACAATGCACTTGTTTCTGTCCATTGTGTTAAGTTCGTAAATATTTTTTAATTCACGGCCGGTCTTATTATAATTCATGCCGGTGCTTTCATTCTGGCTGTATGTTTTCGATTCATTCCACAAGTCTATCGTTTCTTTGCCGAGCATCTTTTCCAAATCTTCCAGCGTTGATTTCTCCTGTCCGCCCAGAAAAATAGACGTATCGCAGTTACCAGTTATCGTTTCTGCTGCTTCTTTATAATTATCTTTTAGCTGACTCTGCGTCTGAAGCATCATGACAACGCTCATCAGGCGGCTTCTGATTGTCGCAATCAGAATCTTAAACCCCGGAATCTTGCCGATATTTGCAAACTCATCCAGAATGAACTGCACCGGCGTTTTCAGCCTGCCGCCCATTTCTTTATCTGCTTTATAGCACAGCACATTAAACATTTGTGTAAACAAAATTGCCGGAATAAAGTTATACGTCGTATCTGTATCGGATATAATGACATACAGAATTGATTTCTGGTCGGCATCGCCGTAAGTATCAAATTTCAGCTCGTCATATGCCACAAGCTCAGCCACCTCTGGTATGTCGAAAGGTGACAGGTAGGAACCGACGGAAATAAGGATGCTTTTCGCCGTTTTGCCCGCCGCTTTCTTATACTTCTTTCTCTGCTTTACTGCAAAGTGTCGCGGGTTCTTTTTCTCAAGCTCTTCGAAGAGCATATCGACCGCATTCTGGAATGTTTCGTCATCCTCCCGTACCTCATCCGCTTCCAGAATTTCAAGCAGTGTCGGAATATTCTGTTCTTCCGGCGGAGCTTCATACCACAGATAACCGATTGTTGCCTGTAACCAGAGCAGCGCCGCCTGGTCGAAAAACGGGTCCGGCGGCGTTCCGGCATCCGGCGGCTTTAAATTTGTGTATAGCGTATTAGCCAGCGTTAAAATATCCTTTGGCTGCTTAATATACGCAAACGGATTATAGTGCATGGAGTTTTTCATGTCGATTGTGTCCAGCACAAAAATGCGGTATCCTTTTTTGTAAAACAGATTTCCCGTCTCCGGAAGCAGGGTCCCTTTTGGGTCGGTCAGCACATAGCTGCTATGGCACTGGTACAGGTTCGGTTTTACAAAACCATATGTTTTTCCGCTGCCAGAACCGCCATATACTACGACATGTTTATTCCGATTTAAATTGAATTTTTTCATTCTCGGACTCATAGACAGACGTTCCGTCTGCGAAAGAATAATATTATAATACGGATTTTTGTCAATGAACGGCTTTATATCCTCCGCAGTTCCCCATCTGGAAGAACCGTATTCCTCCCCCAGTCGTTCATTCTTTCCATGCAGCTTATTATACCATTTAAAAAGTAGTACGATTAGAATGCCCATCAACATTCCAATTCCCAAGTCCCGTAAAGTAAAGCGTGGTAATGTTTTGTAAATATAAGCCATATTTTGCAGAAACATACTTATATTTCCATTACATAAGCGATATAGTTCTGCGAACCGTGTTATCAGGGAAATAATAACAAAATATGGCAGTAATAACATTAACTTTCCTTTAAACGGCAATCCATAAAAAAATTCAATCTTTTTTTTGATTTTATCTATTATCATCATCCCCTTATCTTTATGCGACGTCGCATATTTATTATTAAATTGATTCCGGGTTGCTTAGGTTGAGTCATCTTTGTATATCTGAACGACTATGATGTTTTTCTAGTGCATTCTGTTCTCCGTCCCTAGCTGCAACCCTATTGCGAAAAAAGGCAAGTTTTGCCTTAACGCTCTCCCGTTTTTTATCCTGCTCCGGCTGCTTATTTTCCTTCTTGCTGCCGTTTTTTTCCGCTTCCATATAGCTTTTGTAAGCCTCCTGCATCATATGCAGAATCACTTCGGAGTTTTTCCCTTCAAAAAAGACCATATAGGAAGGCTTATCAGGATTGCGCTCATCTTTCATGGCAGAATATTTTATTCCCTGTTCCCGGCAGTATTTGTCAAAGTGACGCATAACTTCCGAAGTTATATTTTCTTCTATGCGGAAAACTTTGCCAGATTTTTGCAGCGTAGCAATATCTATATTGCTCTTGGAATATTTAATATCTCCCGTCTTTTTAAAAGCAACCGCCTTTACGGCCTGCATGACGTTCCTTGTCGTAAAATCGCTCCCGGAAAGAAGCAACAGACAGATTCCTTTCACAGCAGATTCTCCGGCTTTCAGCGTTCCGGCTGCTGCTTTTGCAGAATTTTGTACTGCTCTTGAACCGTCGTTCACCGCTTTGGATGTTAAATCATCGGTTAAGCTCATCGGTCCACCTCCCTTCCTTTTCCATGACCGGCTTGGCAGCATCATTATTATTTGCAGCTACTGCCTTATTTTCATTTAACTTTACCAAAACAGGCTTTCGCTTCACCACAATATTACACATCTTTAGTTCTTGAAGAGTCTCGTTAAGTTCTGCTCTTGTAATAAAATTAACCCCGTACAGTCCGTAAAGCAGTCCATATATTTTGTGTCTACATGCGTTAAGGTCTTCAACATGGTTACAGTTGTACATTTGTTCATACCAGTCTTTTAATATAACATGCGTTCCGTTTGCATCTTCTCCTTTTTTCATCCGTTCATCGTTTTTCTTTTCCATTTTTTCAATAATTTTTTTGATTGTCATACTTATTTTTACCTTTCCATTTTCATGAACAGAGATAGCAATAACAATTAATTACTTAATAAATCCTGTTCCAGAGAAGCAAAATCATAATTATGCTGCTTAAACTGATTAAAAAGATTTCGCTGTTTACCCATACCCGATGATAAAGGACTGTCTCTGCCTCCGTTTTCGCTTCCAGAAGCCGCCTTAATGCCAAGCATAATATTATCCAGATATGTGTTAATCAGATTTGGCAGCATACGGATGGGCTCCTGTTTTTGTTTATCCTGTATGGCAAGGCATACCTGTTCAAATGCCCTTGCTTCCATTAAACGGATAAATTTTACATCTCTTTTATGCAGCTCTTTTAATACGGCATCTACTATTCCGCAGGAACAGCCAGGTGCATTCGTTTTTAGATTTCTGCAAAGTCTTTCCTTCTCTTCCTCTTCTTCTGGTTCCGGCGGAGGCGAGGAAGAAGTATTTAATTCTTTAGTATTTAATATATTAGTATTTAATTGCACGCCTTTTTCGGCAAACCGTTTTTCCGTTTTCCGTTTTTGGACATACGGTGAAAACGCCCTATTTTCGGCCGTTTGTCCGTTTTGGCATAACGGTTGACTATGGTAGTTATAATCAGTATCAGGCACTGATTCTTCTGGAGCTGATTCAGGCTTTTCTAATGGCTGCTCATAAATAACGTATTCTGTAACTCCAAAATGTCCGTTTTGATTTCGCTTTTGATTCCGAGTAAGATAACCATATTTTTCAAGCTCTATCAATCCGGAATTGGTCGCTTTTATCCCGTCATTGGACAAACACGCCAGACCTTCAATGCTATAATTCCAGTCGTCAGGTAAAGAAAGCATTGTAGACAGTAAACCCTTCGCCTTCCAGGACAGACGCCTGTCCTTAAAATGATAATTGCTCAAGGTCGTATAATTACAATTTTTTACCACACGAAATACAGTAGACATAGACACCCGTTACCTTTCTTTCTGAATTTAGGGACATATCTAAAAATAAAAAAGACAGCCTGCGCTGTCCTTTTGAAAAATATAAAGTTTTATCGTTCCGGCTGCCGTTTTCTGTCTCCTTTTGAAATAGTCCGGTCTGTCGTAGTATTGTTCTTTTTATCCGCCTCAGCTTTGTATTGCTTCAACTTCCTGATTACGCTTGATTCTGCTCTTTTAGCTCCTGTGCCGCTTCGTCGTGAATCTTCTTGATTCTTTGCATTGCCTCCCTGTTTGTCAATGACTTCCATAATTCCAGATTTTCCATAAAATCCCGGAATACAGCCGCCTCTTGTGTTTCCGTCTCTTCCATCATTTCGTATGTTATCGGTGGAGAGATGTTCGGAAGACCTTGCGTTTCTGATAAATTCTCCTGTACATTCTGCTTCAATAAGGATTGGTCTTTCTCTTTTTTTAACGTCGTTGTCCCATCTTGAGTAACCATCTACATTACCGCCTTTCTTTAAAACTTCATAACTCTTTGCTATTTTGTTACCGTCTATGTTGTTATGGTATTTTTCAATCAGCTGCGGGTCCAGAAACCTGCCTTCTTCTACAAATCTGTTTAACATCCGGCCAAGCGCTTTTTCCCGTGCCAAATCAACATAATGTACATTGACTTCATAGTTTAACTTTTTTGCTGCCAATATTATTTTATTTAATTTTTCAGGATTGCTCCCAACTTTTGGAAGAACGATATTCTCCCGATTTAACAGGGATAACTGCAACTGCCTTTCAGAAATGTTTTGGGCTTCTTTATGTACAACGCTTGCGCCCCATCCGTCGTTATATTCAGGAATTAATTTCTTGGCTTCGTCATTATCAATAATTTGTGAGTGAAATTCATTGGAAATTATATCTGTAAGAGCTGATGATTTACCTGCGCCAGGCAGACCGATAACAATATCAAGACGTGCATTTTTATTTATAAATCCATTATATTGCACGCTGCCATCACTGTCAATAACTGCGGAACCTCTTTTTTGAAGCTGTTCTAATACATATTCCTGCAGTTCTTCTCTTCCTGCTAATTTATCCGTTGCTATGGAATTATTAATACAGGAACGGGCAAGCTTAATTTCAGGTGTGTTTTCTATATCCTCTATCGGAACATATAGATTGCTTTGCAGATTCATTAATACTTCTGTCAGTTCTTTACTGACAGGTTTTCCAGTCAGTTTAAAATACGGCAATAGAATCACTCCTTTTTATAAAGCCGGATAATTCCTTATATCCAGATACTCTTTATCAGTTGCCTTACACAGTTTATCTATTGCGTTACGAACAATCTCTGCCATTTCGGAATCAACAAATTTCAGATATTCTTTCATTTCTTGTATGTTCTCAGTTTTATTTCCCGTTTTACAGGTCTTTATAAGATAAATTTCTTCCACTGTAAATTTGCTTAATATTGTTGTCATAACTGTATATCCTTTCTACTCTCTTTCACATAGTCTTGATTATTCTTTGTCTTTGTAAAACTTAAACTGCTTCTGTCACTCTCCTTTCTTATCCGTTCTTGTTTATCATGCAAATTTGTTAAAACAGATATTTTTGTGTTTTTATCTCTGCTATTTACGAGATGAATTTCTTCCAGTGCTCCGTCAATGTCAGAAATCATTTCGGAAGCTGTTTTCCTGATAACATCAAGAGAATTTTTCAGTTCTGTCGTTTCTTTTCCGTCCGACCAGCCGACAACATAAGAAAAGCTATAATCGGAGGTATCAATTCCGTAATGCTGGCTTACCACATAAGCAATGCTTTCCGCTTCCACCTCTTTGCTGCTTCGCGTCTGCTTTACAGCATCTAAACCGGAATGCAGCTTCTGATGGGCCATCTCATGTATGATTGTTTTGACCGTCTGTATCTCACTCATTCCCTGTTTAACTGCAATTTCGTTTTCCGTAAGAGAGAAGTACCCTTTAGCTTTACCCTCGATTTCTTTAAATTTAATCGGAACCGGACAGCTTTTATCCAACGCTTTCAAAAATGAATCATACCCGTCTACCGCCCCGGTCAGTTCATTAACACCAATCGTTGGAAGTTCCCTTCCTTCGGTCTGGCTGACGTCAAATACAGTCACCATTCTGTATGCCGGAACAACAATCTCTTTTTCTTCCTTTATAATCTTGCCGTCTTTCCCCTTCACCGGCTTTTGTGTCTCCGGGTCTATTTTGTCAACCATCCTTTTCACCTTGTAAGGTGATGGGGCCAGTATTTTAATACCTTTTTCGCCTCTCATCACCTGCCGTCCATGCAGTTTCTTCCAGGCCTGATATCCGGCTATCAGACTGGCGTCCGGCTTCTGCAGCATAATCAGGATAAGATTATTCAGGGAATAATTGTGAAATTTAGACATGGCCGCAAGGTATTTTTTATAATTTTCACCCGAAAATATCTCCTGAACGCCTTTCTCAAGTCTGTCTGTAATCTCCTGCATTTGTTTCTGCAATGAATTATCCATTTTTCTTCCTTTCTTTTCTGTTTTCCTCCAAAGAAAAAGGCAGCATAAAGCCGCCTTTTCTTTTCCTGTTACCAGTTGGAGGAAGGTTTAACAGGATATCTATATATTTTGCGATTGCAATATATAGCAGGTTAATTATTGTTTTTCTGCACTCTCTTCAAAAACTCTGTCAGGTATGTCTCACTGTCCGGCGCGTGCCGGTATTCTTCATCATACACTTTCTTATACCCCTTTTTGTTTTTTTCAAGAAGATGATAATAATATTCATCATCCCGTTTGTTACTCCAATATGAGAAGCGATTTGGATATTCTGCAACTACCAGACGACTTCCATCCGTGAAATCATACTTATAGTAATTTACATCAATGTGTTCATCATAATACCAGAGCCCCCACGCCTTGTAATTATTCAGCCATTCTTTACGCTGGTCATTATTTTTTAATACTGGCATTAAGTCACCTTGTATAGGTGGCTGATTTTCCGAAAAATGAACCGCTGCTGTCTCTTCGCAGCAATTTTCACAAACTGATTCTTCGGAAATATCATCATCGGCCATTAGCAGAGTACTATTGCTTTCTATTGTATTCTCTTCCTCAGTCTGTTCCACGAATGATTCATTTACCACTTCATCTTCACCATCTAGCAAACCTGCATTTAACGAATCTGTCGGAGTCGTAATATCTTCTTCCTGCTGATTCCGAGGCATATATTCTGGAAAATCAACTTGAATACTTGTCTGTCCCGGAATGTCATCATTATCTTCTTTTTCCGACGAAGTTTCATTATTCTCTTTCCTTTTTATACGCCGAATCTCTTTAACCGTCATATCCGGCGTAACTTTTTCAAGCTGTTCTGGAGCAAGCGGAAGCATTTCTATCATTTGTGACTTATCAAATTCTGTATATTTATCATCCAGTTCTGGCGAATTATGATTTTTAGAAAATTTTTCACAGATATTAATAAATCGAGAGATTGTTGACTGCGAAAACCCTAACTGCTCCGCAGCACATTCATAAAAACTTGTATAGCCGTCCTCTTTATAGAGTTCATCATCTCGAATATGTTTAAGATACCATCCAATCTTTACAAAAGATTTCTGCACTCTCAATGTTTCATCTCTTATAATTTCAATCGAGTCTTCATATCCCACCTGTTCAGGATTTACCAACCCTGCCTTTCCGAGACTAATTAAGTCGAAAGCCTTAACTGCCATGCAGATTACCCCCTTTCATTTGGAAAGAGATATTCATCCGTAAATTTACAATATGCGAGCGACACTTTACCGGAAATATCATACTTATAAATGCTCTGTCCATACGAAGGCGCCTCTTCCGCTTTTACGCTTCGTGGAATATAGCTTTCAAATATTTTTATATTCTCACTATACGCGTTTTTGAGTATTTCCTGTATGTTACGAAAAGAGGTTGTCCTGTCATTTACGCAAGTATAAAGAATCCCTGCTATTTTAAGAGTCTCATTAAGTCCATTGGACCTGATGGAGCCGATTGTTTGTAACAGTTGTTCCAGCCCTCTTACACTGTAATACTGCGCATGAATCGGAATTATAACCTCATCCGCTGCAACAAGGGCATTGATTGCTATCAGATTTAATGATGGCATACAGTCAATGATAATATAATCATATTCATCCGAAATCATATTCAAATACGTTTTCAGCATTTTCTCCCGGCCAAAGAAAAGAGAAATTAATTCTGTCTCAAGAACCGACAATTCTATATTCGCTGGCAGGAGGTCTATCCCTTCCGGATGAGGCAATATACCATACTTTCTCTGAAACGTATAATCTTTATTAATCATTTTTCTCATGATTGTTGTAACTGTTATTTCCAAAGAATCTGCATCAAAACCCAGTCCTTGTGTTGCATTTCCCTGCGGGTCTAAGTCCACCAGCAAAACACGGCTTCCATTCTTCACAAGCCCTACTCCCAAATTAATTGCCGTCGTCGTTTTTCCGACTCCGCCCTTTTGATTTGCAATCGCAATAATCTTACTCATAAATTTTCCTCCTAAAATTTGATGGTAACATTGGTTAATAGTTGCATTTATTTTATTGCGTCAAGACGCATTAAAATTTGAATTTATCATATCGAAATTTTAAGTAAAAAAAGAACCGCATTTGCGGTTCATAAATGAATATTGATTTGTTTAATCTTCCTTTCATTAATTTTTGTATTTATGTATTTATAATGGTGTAGCAGAACAAAAAGCACGCACAACTTACGATAACATCCTCCGCCTTGTTCGTGATGAACCGGAAGTCTGTGAACCGATTAAATTCCTCCGTGCAAGAGAAATTGTGCATTTTCAGAGGTTCGGTGAAGCGCTCCGCATCGTTCAGGACCGCTTGAATGAAAAGAACTTTTACGCATTTAATCCGGGATTCGACTGCATTAAATAAAGGTCATTGAATTTAAAAGAGGGAAGACATCAGCCATTATTGGCCGATGCTTCCCTTTATTCGGTTATCTCTTCCTTCTCCAAATGAGATATGCAATTTACCATATGCAATACGCTTCCACTAACGGAATAGCTTCACTAATTTTTCTTCCTAATCTATCTCCGGAAAATATTTCAGTTTTAACATACTCTTTATCAAAACTTCCTATTACATCTTTATGACGTTTATACTAATTTCTATTTTTTTCTGTTATAACCTATCATGCTTATTATCATTGAAATTATAAAGAGGACAATTACTGCAAACCCTGCCACCACAACATAAGAAAATATGGAACTCGTCATGGCAGAAACCCCATCCCCATCTTCAAAATATTTGACAAAATAGAACATGGGAATTACTGCAATAAGCCCCATTGTCTGCGCAGAGCGGAAACCAAACCAATAGGTTAATGGCAGACAGATTCCAGTCCATAATAACGGAACAATAAGAGATACAGCAGTTGAAACGCCCCAGACAATAACATTAAATTCATGAAAAGCAATACCGGATAAGAGATTGAATAAAACGCTTCCAACAAGGCTGACTGCCAATGTATAAATAACAGAAATATATTTACTTGTTACTACTAAAACAGCATTCACGGGCATTGCCAACTGATATTTTTTCCAACTTGCCTTTTCATCGCATGCAAAACTCATTATATTCTGCATACCAATTGTCATGGCAAGCATTACAGAAGCAAATAGCCCCGCATAAACGCCAGTATTGACCATGAGCAATATAATTGCGCCAACCGCTATCAGCATCAGCTTTTTGTCGATACTCTTAAAAAAGATTGTAATATCTTTGTAAATCAATCCTTTCATGCTGCGCCTCCTTTGATGTAAAATAGCATAATATCTTCCAGTGTTGCATTATCAACTACAACATCTTTGTACTTGCGCTTTATCGCTTCTTTGTCACGAACCAGACATTCCACGCTAACGTTTGTAATCCTGTGGATAATATAATCATCCGGGGAAATGGAAGCGAACTTTTCTTTCCCACATTTCACTATTCCAAAATGATAAACAAGGTCGTCTTTTTGTTCCTCAAAAATAATTTTGCCCTGATGAATCAAAATGACATAATCCGCAATCTTTTGTATGTCTGACGTGATGTGAGAGGAAAAGAAAATGGAACACTCCTCGTCTTGTATAAATTCTAAAAATAAATCTAATATTTCATCACGCACAACCGGGTCAAGCCCCGTAGTCGCTTCATCTAAAATCAACAGCTTCGGTTTATGTGCCATAGCGCAGATAATGGACAGCTTCATCTTCATGCCCTTTGAAAAAGAGCCTATTTGTTTTCTTTCAGGAATTTTGAATTTCTTTAGATACTGTCTGTAAAGGCTGCTATCCCATGACTTATATATGCCGGACAATATTTTTTCAATGTCTGACACATTAAATACGTCATGAAAATTACACTCATCAAAGACAACTCCAATTTCTTCCCTGACAGAGGAAACTGTATTTTCCATACCAAAAATCTGTATTTGACCATTGTCCTTTTTTAATTCATCCAGTATCAGGTTGATGGTCGTACTCTTACCGGCCCCGTTTTCGCCAATGAAGCCGACAATTCTGCCTTTCGGAACCTGAAAGGAAACATGGTCTAACAAAAAATCGTCAAACTGTTTGCATAAATCTCGTACGAAAATGCTGTTTTTTTCCATCTTCTCTCCTCCTGTCTATTCTTCGTAAAACAACTTTAGAATATTAGTCATTTGTTCATAACTGATTCCATGTGCTCTGCCGATTTCCGCAACCTTTTGCAATAACTCTTCTGCTATACGCAACTGTTCTTCTTGGATAAACTCCTTGTTTTGGGCTGCAACAAAGCTCCCTTTTCCAGATACAGTTTCTATGAATCCGTCACGAGTCAAATCTTCATAAGCTCTTTGGACAGTAATAACACTGATGTGCAAGTCTTTGGCTAATGCCCGCATGGATGGTAAAGCTTCACCAGCAGATAAAGTTCCGTTCATAATCAGATTTTTGACCTGCATACATATCTGCTCATAAATAGGCTTATCACTGCTATTGCTTATGATTATTTCCATTTATGCACTCCTCTCTATGTGTATCATCTGTAATATCTGTACATATTCGATAAGTACAGTATATACACTTTTAATGTTGCTGTCAATATCTTTTTTATACTTTTAAATATTGGAGCATGAGGAAATATCAAAAAAGGCAGACGCTTTGACGGAGCGTCTGCCTTTGGGGGAATTGGTGCAAGTAAAAGTTAAAAATACCAGGCATCGTATATTTTATTGAATCTGTATCCAATCTAATGCTGTAAGAGCAATTTCGTAGCCTTGAATATTGGCATTATATTCTTCTTCCGAAATTTCATTTCCATTTTGAGTATAGGTAAATACAGGCTCATCTCCTTCCAAATGACCAACTGAGGTAAAAGAATCAATCAGTTCGGGAGTAAATCCGTCAGTACCTATGTTGTAGAAATCAACGCCAGATTCCGCGGCGCTGTTACTGTAAAACACTTCTATCACTCCATTACCATAAAGCGAAAAATTTGTTCTGTAACCAAACTCCATTTCCGGGAAAATATGAACTACATTAGTTCCATCATACCCGTACAGGTCATAATTCCAAGGGGAAAAAGCGGGATTTGATACGGCATTTTCTCCCCCTGCAATAATAAGTTCCATTGTTCCGTTTCCATCTATATCATAAAATGTGTAATAAATATCCTGTTTATGTGTGCGGATTTCAAGTCCGATATCCTTTCCAAAACTGCTTTCATAGGAATCTGAATCCCGGAGATTAACGTAAAAGTCATTTTGAACCATGTCGCTATATTGCGTCAGAACATCATTGTAAATATTCGTGTTTTCAGTGGGCGCTTTTTGATTGTCTGTTACATCATTTCCGCTTGTTATGTCATTATCTTGGTTTTCTTCTTTTATATCATTTTCTATCGCCAGGCTTTCATTATTTGAGTTATCTTTCTCAACTACATCAGGCAATGCTTCTTTTGGTGTAATGGTTCCACAGCCTGCAAATAAAAATGTTGCTGATATAATCATAGCGGTTGCTATATGTGATTTGGCTGTTTTTCCGATTTTCATGTAATTCTCCTTGCTTAAATTCGATTTGTTAGTTTGATAATTCCCTATTCTATCATACAGCTTCAATTGAATCTTTTTTGTCTGTACTTTTCCATACATCCATACAACGGCATTGGCGGAAACAATCCCAATTTATATGGAAAATGCTTTTCATCCACAGCTGAATTTTTTCTGGTTCCTTTTACCGCCGAATGCCTGTACCATTTCCCGGAATTTTCGAATTTCGATTGGCCTGGAGTAATAATACCCCTGAAACCAGGTGGCCTTGTATATCCGCAGATAATTCTGCAGCTCTTCGGTCTCCACGCCTTCGAGACAAGTGCTCATGCCGCAGCTATTGGCAAATTCCACGATTGACCTGACCATAGCCTGTTTTTTGGCGTCTTCGGTAATGCCACGGATAAAACTCATATCCAGCTTAATCTCATCCATCGGCGCGTGAAGCACGATTCCGGAAGAAGCACTTCCGGTCCATAATCATCCATCGCCATGCGTATGCCATATCCCCGAAAGAACTCCACCTCATTTCGAATGGTTTCCAACGGCATATCTTTGCACCGCTCCGTCAGTTCCAGACACAAATGCGCCGCCGGAAAACCTGTCTGTTCCAAAATACGCAGCACTTCTGCTCGGAATTCTTCCTGTTCCATCTGTCTTGCCGATACATTTACATTCAGCACAAACTCCGGCAGGATTGTAAGCAGTTCCGCCGTTTCCTGCAGCGCCGTCCGCAACACAAAATTACCAGATACCTTTCCGCATTCTTTTCATCCGTCACAATCTTCGTATGAATGCTGAACATATGGTATTCCCCGGAAACACCCTTCATCCTGACGCATAATTCTCTGTCCAGATTTTTTCCCTGTGTTCTTGGCGGAATCCCTTCTTCGTATTCCCACCAGTCTTCCGGATGAATCAGGCCGCGCATAATTTCATAGTGGTCTGCAGTATCGGTATTCCGGATTCCAAAATAGCTTTTTGCTGTCTCGGAAAGCCATGCCCTTTCCTCATCCCGCAGGTCTGTTCCCCAAACAGACTCATAACGCTGTACCTTATAATTTTCCTGGTATCATCCACACTAATATCATGCTACAATGAAAACCAGAGTGGGTCAAGAGAAAAGCTTCTTATTATAAAAATATATTCGAATGCAGTTCATCACAAAACTTTGTGAAAATATGTACCATTTTTCATATACATGGCAATACTGCCGTTTACAGATGCTGTTTCCGTTTTTTGATTGCATTATAAGATGAAATTTCCGAGGAGGGAGGTGTTTAATCCGTTGTTCATGACATTTCTGTATGCGGCGGAAGAAAGCATCCCGAGACTGTTTTGACCGGTTAGCAGGCCCTGTGTCAGATAGCCGGAAAGGCCTGTCTGGCCCGACAGCATACCATTCCAATAACCGCCCGCTGTCCATAAGGGATTTGCTGCGTACAAAGAACTCATGCTAACCGGAATTTTTTCCTCAAGGCAGTTTTCCGGGGACGTACCGATAATCTGACAGCCAATGGCTCTTGTGCCGGCAATCTCCTGTCCAAAGCAATGTTCTCTGATTCTGGCAAGCGCTTCTTGTTCCCAGTCCGGTTCGTTTTTCATCTTTTCAAAAGCTTCTTCTTTAATGACAAGTGTGTCGGAAAGATAAGGGGAACGGGCATAGGCTTCCGATTGGATTTGAGATACCTCATTTTTGAACCACTGTCGGTATTCCTGCATTGACATTTCGCTTTTTTCCAGTCCGTCAGCGGCCTTTTTATCAACGGTATTCTGATAATTATAAAGGGAAGGCTGTGTAATCACCATGTCCCCTTCCCGGGCAGGAACAGAGCCAAGCGCCGCATTCCGCTTCTCCAAAGCTTTCCTCATTACGGTATCATAATTTTCCTGTCCGACGACGCCCGTTCTTCCGCCGGTATTCTGAATCGTCTGAGCTGGAACGCCCCGCATTCCAAGAGAATTAATATACATATTCCTGACCCGCCTTTCAATTACATAACCATGCTCTTTTTCTATCTAAAGTTCATATTCTTTTCTTTGTTCATCCTGCATCATCACGGTCAGCGTAAATACGCTGCCGCTTACCGACCAATCCACCGCGCCGAAATATTTCCCGGCAGCATTTTTCATATTTGTAAATCCAAGTCCGTGCGCGCCCGCATCCGCCTTGCTCGTTTTGGGAAATTCCGACTGCGTATTTTGTATCGTGTTACCGTCAAAGCTGTTCTCGATTTCAAGAAAAAACATTTTTCCTTTTCGAAAAGATGATAACCGGATAAACAATGCGGCTTCTTTATCCTTCTCATGCAGCCTTCTGCACGCTTCTATCGCATTGTCCAGCGCGTTTCCCAGAATGACGCCCATATCGTAGCTCTGAATACACATCATATCCGGAAAAAGCAGTCCGTCGGCTTCCAGTTTCAGTTCCGGCATCGTGCGGCAGATTTCATGGTATTTCATATTAAGCAGCGTATCGACAACCGCATTTCCTGTCCGATATCGCAATTCAAGCGTATCGAAAGAACGTCCAAGTTCCGCCAGATAATCCTGTAATGACTGCATTCTGCCGTCATGCCTGCATTTATCCCCACCGGCAGCCGCTTCCGGTATACCGGCGGTCAGCTGCATGATGATGGAAATGGTATTTTGCATATCATGCTTCATGCAGCGGATGCCTTCGTAAATATGTTCCATTTCTTCTATCTGTCCCTGCATGCCGTTTATCTGATTTTCCAGTATAATCCGGCCGTTCTTTTCCCTGTTCAAATCAATGAGACCCTGAAATACTTTTACCCCATGCGGAATGGATAACAGGGATAAAAGGAGAATCAGCGGAACAATCAGTATAAGCGCCGGATATTTATCATATAACAGTACCGGCCTTTCCTGTTCCATGGCAAACATAATGCTGCGCAGCAGGATGCAAATGAGCAGGCCGGTCATTTCCGGCGTCAACAGAAAAAACAGTTCTCTCCGGTGCATACGATATTCTTTCTCCTGAAAACTATGTACTATTTTTTTCAACACAGCCCAGAGAATGCACAAGGAAGAAAAATAGGTCAGAAAAATCATTCCATACCCCCCTGCCAGTACAAGGTCCATCAAATCGTCTCCCGTAAGCCGTCCTTTTTCCAAAAACCATACTCCAAAGTCACACAGAAGACTATAACTGCTCTGCCATACTGTATACATAAGCAGATATCCGATATCGCGAACTGCCAAAAACGTTAAAATAACAAAAATGCCCATGCGGGATTCCGCCTTATAAAACCCGACAAGAAAAATCAATAACGTCAGGAACGAAACTATCGTGCCAAAGATTATCCGCAGGCTTTCATAGCTTAGATTTTCGTAATCAGCAACCGAAAACAGCCCTCTGCATTCCCGCATTATCATATAACTAAGAACAACTGCCAATGCGGTCCCCTTTCTGCTTCCCATCCGGGTTTCCATAAAGCTGCCGCAGAATTTTGCAAGACATCCTCCCTCCGCCATATAGTAAATCAAGTGAACGACTTCTTCCATTACATTATACACAAACCGTACCCCCATCGCGCAGATACCGCATATACACCTTTACGAACTCATTGTATTTGTCTTTGGCAAGATAAATCGCTTCCCCGCCGCATAAAGTAATGGTGTCTCCTGTATATCCTGTAATCTGGGACAGATTGACCAGATATCCTCTGTGGCAGCGATAAAACTGCGCTCCCAGTTCTTTTTCCATATGACTCATCGTTGCATAGATTTCCAGCGCATCCCGCAACGTATGAATAACGACTTTTCTCTGCCTGCTCTCAACATATAGAATCTGTGCCTTATCCAGCCTGACGCTTTGATTTCTCCGACGGATGAACAGCTGTTCCGGCCGTTTGTCCATCCGTTTTTTCTTTTCGGCCTCCATGACGGCTCTTTCAAAAACAGCCGTAAATTTCTCCTCCTGAATCGGTTTTAACAGATAATGAAAGGCGGAAACGTCAAAGGCATCAAAAACATAGTCTTTAACGCCGGTCACAAAAATAAGCACCGCTTCATTTTTTCGCTTCCGGAGAAGTTTCGCCGTATCGATGCCATTCAGCCCCGCCATTTGAATATCCAGAAAGATAATATCGTATTGTCCGGCGGCAGCCAGCAGTTCTTCGCCTGCTCCATAAGAATCGATGGCTTCCACAGGATAATCCATCTCCCGGCGTCGGATAAAATTTTTTAACTGTTCACAGAGCACTTTTTCATCATCGCATATTGCAATTTTCAATGATTCTGCCTCCTGCCGCTTCAAGCCGTAAATTCTCAGCTTTCCATTTTTACGGTTAAATACAGTATACTTTATTTGTAGGAATTTGTGGGAGAAATGTCACGAAACCCGTTTGAAATGTAATAAAAAACGCAGGCTCAGCAGCCTGCGTTTCGGCATGCGTTTCGGCATCCACTAGATTACAGCAATTTCCAAACGATTAAAAGACAACATCAGCCGCCAAGTGTTCCTCCGGGATATACAATGTGTGAACCGAGACACTGGCGATACGTTTGACCGCACTCCTCCCGGAACTGATGTTATCGGCATCATTACCTTTTTATTGTACCCTTCTCTTGCTGTATTTGCAATGCTCCTTTTTACAGATTATTTCAAGAGACAGATTTTTTCAATTTTTCCCTTTATTCTTTCGCTTCCGGCAGGCGCAGCCGCAGAAAACGTTTCGCCAGCTGTTTCAGATTCAACGGCAAAATCGGATAAATATAACTCTGACCGGACAATGTCTTATTGCAGACAATGGAGAAAACAAGAATCAGTATTGCCGCTACATAGCCATATATTCCAAAAAGTTCCGTCAGAATCAGATTTAAGATTCGCATAAATTTCAACGCATAACCGAGTTCATAACTGGACTGCGTATAATTTGCAATCGCGACAAAAGCCATGTACAACATAACTTCTGCGTTAAACCATCCACTTTTCACCGAAAATTCGCCTAACACAAGCGCTGCCATGACACTGAGCGGTGTACTCAGCATATTCGGCGTGTTGATTGCCGCAAGCTTTAAACCATCAATCGCGAGTTCCAGCAGCAAAAACTGTGCAATCAAAGGAATGTTGCTGTTTTCTTTAAGCAGAATGAATTGAAACGACTCCGGAATCCACTCCTGATGCTGCATCAGCAGCAAAAATGTGGGCGTAATCAGATAAGTCAGAATCCCAATCAAAAACCGCGAAAGCCGCAGATAAGTTCCTGTGATCGGCGGAAAATAATAGTCGTCCGCCTCTTCTACAATATCAAATATGGAAGTTGGAACAATCATCGCCGATGGAGAATTATCCACCAATATGATGACGTCGCCTTCCAAAATCTGCGCCGAAGCCGTGTCCGGCCGTTCCGTAAATTTGAATTTAGGAAAAGGATTGAACCAGTTTTTTTGATACAGGCATTCCGCCAGACTCTCCTGATTCATCGTCAGGGCGTCTACCTTGATTTCTGAAATGCGCTTTTTGATTTTATTCAGAAACTGATGGTCCACCCGGTTATCCATATAACAGAGCACAATATCCGTCCGGGAACTTTTGCCCGCGTTCATCATTTCCATGCGAAGCTCCGTACTGCGAATCCTGCGTCGTATCAATGCCGTATTGAAAACCACCGTTTCCACAAATCCGTCTTTGGACCCCCGGAGCGTCTTGTCCTTCTCCGGTTCCGATACCCCTCTCGCCGGATAGGTTCTGGAATCAATTAAGACACATCTGTCATATCCGTCAATAAACAGTGCAAAGACACCGGAAAGGATATTATAAAAAATATCACTCCATTTGTCTTTTAAGTCCACTTCCACATAAGGCGTTGCGCATTTTGCCATCTCGTAGGCGCTGTCAGGCATATTTTCCGGTTTTAAGCCGATGAAATACTGCAGAATCTTCATCATCAGTTCATCTTTGCAGAAACCGTCTATGAAGTAAATACAGGCCTGTTTTCCGCCCACGTTGATTACTCTGTATACAATGTCAAAATTCGTATCCGGCTTTAACCGCTCTGACAGATAACGCATACTTTCTTCCAGTGAGGTTGTCATTTTTTCCTGATTCTGGTTCGTATTTTGCACAGATAAAAACTCCTTCCGAAACATTTTTGATAGTATGTCCCGGAAGGAGCCTTTTATTCTTTTTATTTTAACCCTATTTTTAATCCGATTTGCCTCATATTATTTCCGTTGTCGTAAATCCTATGTTCCTGCCATCGACAGGCAGACGCCGGCGTTTCCCCTCTATTGCTTCCCTGTGCTTCCATGTCCGCCTCTGTCCGCATTGTCAAGACTCTGTACCTGTTCAAAAGAAAGTTTCGGCTGATTCTCCATAATGCGAAACTGGCAGATTCTGTCATTGATATGAATCTGCGTATCGCGCACCGCATAGGCAGGCATAAACCACTGGTCGTTATCCCCGCAGTAAGAACAGTCGATGACGCCCTGATGATTGGTCTGGATAATGCCGAAATTTTTAAAAGTAGAACTTCTAGGTACGACATGCGCCTCATACCCCTCCGGGAGTTCCATCGCCACGCCAAGCGGTATCAGCTTAAATTCACCTTTTTTCAGCGCAACCTCCTCCGCGGCGCGCAAATCTATCCAGTCCGATTTGCCGTCTATGTAGGTCAGTTTATCTATTTTATCCGTAAAATATTTGATTTTGATTGTTTTTGGCTCCATCTCTGCTCCTATCCATGTGCATTCCGATTTATCAAAAGCGTCTGCTACTCTTTTTATCTGTATTTCTCCCCGGCCGTTCAGTTTTCACAATGCAGTACCGGTGCCGCATCTTTTTGTTTCAGGCTTTCCTGTACGTCGATGACCCGCTGGTTCCTGCTTCCTTTCCAGCGAAGCCTTGTATCTTTTTCTTCCACAATAAATTCTCCGTCCACCAGAACATCGATATACTGCATGGAAACATCATTTTTGACATTCTCCCATACATCTCCTGTATAAAGCCAAATCGTTTTATCCGGATACCGCTCTTTGATTTCCGCCATAAAATTTCTGACTTCCGGCCGGTTGGCGGAATGAAAAGGGTCTCCGCCCGAAAACGTGATTCCTGAAATGTACGGCTTGTCCAGCTGGTCAAAGATTTCCTGCCGGGCCTTTTCATCAAAGGGCACGCCCCCGTCCGGGTCCCATGTAACCGGATTATGACATTCCTTACAGCAATGAGTGCATCCCGCGACCCAGAGAACCACCCGAAGCCCATCGCCGTTCAGCATGTCATCCTTCGTTATATTATGATACCTCATGTAATTTCCTCTTTCTATATACCATACTAATACCTATGCCCTCCCATAGCTTACAAACTTTGGGCCGACGCCGAAAGCGTCCTGACATCAATCTATTCCTTATCATTACCAAAACAACATCCCCGCCAAACACCCATCCGAATCGCCTTACGAAAAAAGACTGCGGAGAATGGCTCTCCAAAATCTACTTCACAACCCGACAGAATCGCCTTGCGGAGAATGGCTCGCAGAGACATTCTCCGGTGTGAAGAGGGTTCGCCGCGCGAACCATAGAAGTTCTTTGCGAAACAGCCCATGCTGTGAGCATTAGAACTTCTCTTCACACTTTACATGCTTTTCCTCTCCGCAATCTCTGCCATCTTGGCATCGCTCAGTCTCGTATCGCCATGCACACGCGAATAGGCAAGATATCCGTTCATCCGGTCAATCTTCGTCAGGTTACGGCTTCCGCAGACGGGACAGACATCCATTTCCAGTTCCTGATGTCCGCAGTCGTCGCAGTAAGCAAGGGAAAGATTGACGCCTTCATAAAATCCCATCTCCATCGCACGTCGGATTAAAGTCTTGATTGCTTCAAGATTATAGTCAATCGGATATTTCACATATTGAATTTTACCGCCGTTCGCAAGCTCCCAGAAACGGTATTCCAGATTCTGTTTTTCAATCGGCGTTATGTCTTCCGTCACATGACAGTGAAAACTGTTAGATACATACTCTCTGTCGGACACACCCTCGATAATGCCGTATTTCGCCCGGAACTGCTTCACCTGCAGACCGCACAGGTTTTCCGCCGGCGTCCCGTAGATTGCATACAGATGGCCGTCCGCCTCTTTATATTCATTAATCTTATCATTAATATGTTCCAGTACTTCCAGCGCAAACTGACCGTCTTCAACAAGTGATTTTCCGTTATAAAGCTCCTGCAGTTCGTTGAAGGCGGTAATTCCAAAACTCGCCGTCGCCGTCTTCAGAATCGGCTTGATTTTTTCATGAAGCTGCAACTTCCCTCCCAGAAATCCTCCTTCACAATATGCGAGCGGGTTCGTGGACGCGCGCATCTCTCCGAGATACGCATAGGTTCTGACATGAAGCTGTCTGATAAGATTCAGATAATAATCCAGCACTTCATAAAAATCTTTATTCTCCTGACGGGATTTCGCCAAAATCATCGGAAGATGAAGCGAAACGACGCCAATGTTAAACCGCCCTACAAAAATCGGCGCATCCTTCTCATCCGCCGGGTGCATGCCGCCCCGCTCATACCAGGGAGACAGAAAAGCCCGGCAGCCCATCGGAGAAATGACTTTGCCGTACTGCTTGTACATACTGGCGATATAGCCTTTTCCAGTCAGGCTCAGCCAGTCGGGATACATGGTTTTGGCCGAACACTCTACGCCCGCCTCAAAAACATCTTCCAGCTCTTTTCCCGGTCCATGTAAATTCTCATCGTACAAAAATACAATTTTGGGGAACAAAACAGGTTTTTTGCATTCTTTTTTGCCCTGTCCGGTCTTTCGGACATTCAGCATGATTTTCGTCGCAAGTTTTGCAAACCGCCCGGTTCCGATTCCGGCGGTTACGGTGATAAAAGGATAGTCCCCACGGCTGCTCGCCACCGTATTAAATTTATATTCCCATCCCTGAAAACCCTGTTCAAACTCTCTTTCCACATCGGCAAGCGCCTCTTTCTCCGCCTTTTCTTTATCAATACCGAGGCACTCATATTTTTTCAGGCTCTTCTGATAGGTTTTCTCGGCGTAAGGCTCCAGTATCTTATCCACTTCCGGCACGGTAAAACCGCCGTACTGCTGGCTTGCTGCGCTCAGCACGATATCGCCGATGACGTCAAATGCTACATCCAGCGTTTTGGGCTCATTATACCAAATATTCCCCATCTCAAAGCCGCCTTGCAGCACTTCCGCCACGTTAAAGAGGCAACAGTTCATGGTATCTCTTCTCGCCGACATATCATGTACATAAAGATAACCGTCACGGCAGGCCTGAATCTCCTCCGTGGTCATAAAAAATTTCTGATACAGCTCTTTATTAAACTGATTAAAAATAAGACTTCTTTTCGTGGAAACAAGCGCGCTGTCCGTATTAGCGTTCTCCTTATCCCCGATATACATAATCGACTGACTCTTCTTATAAACGTCATCCATCATGCGGACAAAGTCCTGTTTATAATTACGGTAATCGCGATAGCTCTTGGCAACAATCGGTTTTACATCTTCCAGTGCGCTTTCCACCACATTGTGCATAATCTGTATCGGAATTTTATCTTCTTCCAGTTCATTCACTCTGTCCACTACCGTCTGACAGATATGCTTTTTTTCTTCCTCCGTAAATTTTGTCAGAGCACGATAAGCGCTTTTTCCAACAGCATCGATGACTTTCTGAACGTTAAAGCTCTCAAGACTGCCATCCTTTTTAATGACCTTCACATCTCTTGACGGCCTGTACTCGTCGCTGTAATTTCTGTCTGCTGCATTCTGCTCCTCAAAAAGACTGCTCATTCTATTACCATACCTTTCTTTCTGCCTGCGTCTGTCATTTTCACAGACCACTTCCATATAACGGACTGCATCGTAACAATGTCTGTCCGTTCCCTGTTCCCACAAAATATAGTCTTTGTTTACATAACTTTTCCATATTTTGTGGTTTAGATTTAGTATAAAATAATCCCGATACGGTGTCAATCGTAACATGGTCATAAAATATAACAAAAAAAGAGGATATGTTTTGTCACATATCCCAAATATCATTTTGTTCTGTATTTCATAATTATTATTTTGTTTTTACATTTATATCACTGATAATTCTCCGCGATATCCCGCAGATATTGCCTGTACTGCTCTACAATATCCGACGGGGCAATCAGACAGGCCCCCTGACCGAGTCCGGTCAGCCATCCGAAAAACTGACCGCTGACGGCAACCGTTACGCGCGCCGAAAAATGCGTCTCATCTCTTTTCCTGATAGTGGCTTCCTTTCCGAATCGGTCCATCACCACGCCAATCAGCTGATTTTCCAAAAGCAATGTAACCGTCTCTTCCCGGCCACCGAACATACTGAACGTCTTATTTGTATAATCTGCGATATCAAACCGCTCAAACAACGCGTTTCCTTCCCGTTTCACATCGGACAGAATCTGAATATCACCCATTTTATCCACGCGGAAATGCTTAATCTTATCTTCTGCCGCGTCATGCGCAATCAGATAATAATTTTCATCTTTACAGGTCAGCGCCCAGGGGCTTATCTGATACCGTTTTCCGCCTTTCCGGGGCACGAGCTGCCGCTCCAGGTTCCATTCCAGATATTGAAAAGAAATCTGTTCGTTGTTCTGCATTGCTTTATGGATATCGTCTACGATGTAATAAATACTTTCGTTAGCCGTTTTGATGCGGTTCGCCACATAAACCTGCCTCTGCAGCTGCCTGGCGTCCCATTTGGAAGCCAGTTTCTCAATTTTGCCTATCAGCTCTTTGGATTTCTTCTGCGTCAGAAATTTGGAAGACTGCACGACCTCTACGAGCAGTTTCAGTTCCGCCAGTTCAAAATCTCGTCCCGCCAGATAATAACCGCCGTTTATTCTGGATTTTACATGAATAATATCATAGCCAAAATCCGTCAGCTGGTTCAGGTCATCATAAATACTCTTTCGCTCAGCCCTGATTCCATATTTTGCCAGTTCTTCTATCAGGTCGCCTGTGCTCATATAATGTGCTTCATCGGTCTGCTCCGATAAAATTTTCAAAATATACAATAATTTCAGCTTTTGATTTGTCGATTTGGGCATTTGTTTCGTAATCCTTTCTTCACACCAGCCGCCGTGCGTCCCAGGCGGCATAATCCAGTATCGGCATCAGCTCATGCAAATCCTGTATTTCATAATCGATTGCAAGCCCGGAACAATTGCTCTGTCTATCCGGATTATACCAGCAGACGGCAATTCCGGCATTTATGCCGCCTTGCATATCGCTCGTTATCGAATCTCCCACCAATATGCACTCTTCTCTCGTAATCCCCGCCAATTGTTCGAAACAGGCGTCAAAATATTCTTTTCTCGGCTTTGGATATCCAATCAATTCCGAAACAAAAACGCCGTCCACCATTTGGTCGAGCCCTGACAGCCGGACTTTTTTCGCCTGCGTCTTATTGACGCCGTTCGTCACGATATACTGACGGAATCCGCGTTCTTTCAACTGCATGATAAGTTTGTCCGCCTCATCCTGAAAAAAGAATACATCCCCAAGCGCATCCTGATAAATATCTCCAAACGTTTCCAGTTGTATATCCACAATGCCCATTCGCTCAAATAATGTAACAAATCTTCCCCGAAGCACTTCATCCTTCGTAATTTCCCCACGTTCCATCCGCTTCCAGTAGGTATCGTTGATGGCCGCATAAAGAGAGACCGTTTCCGCTTCCGTTTCCAGACCGAACTGCCGGAAAGCATAGCGCAGCGCATAATCCTGCGACTTTGCGAAATCCAGAATCGTCTGGTCCAAATCCCAAAAAATCGTCGTAAATTTTCCCATCTGTCAGTCCTTCTGATATAAATGTCCGAAAATGTTTCTTTTCACGCTTTTCATCCGCCTTGCAAAGAATGGAAAAGGTGTCCATTTGCATGAACACCCTGTCTTATCACCATCATACGCCGCTTATGCCTGTTCTCCTCCGGCAGTCTGCTCTGCCTCTCCGCCGCCCGACAACGCCAGTTTCTGGTCCTTACTTTTACGCCACTTCGCTCCGATAATGCAGGCAACGACTACAAGCACAGCAATCAAAATAAATAACAGGAGATATGAAAAAAAAGAATTCAAAAATAAAATTAAATTGCCCATCTGTTCATCCTTTCCGGTCAACCGCATCATGCGGCGCCTTCGTATTCCTTTTTTTACTATCCTTTATTGTAACACTACCCCCACTGTGTCGTCAAGTAGGATACTGCCATCCGCCGCCGTCGTCGCGAGCACGTCACAGCGTTCGTTCTCTGGATGTCCGTCATGACCCTTTACCCATTCGAACGTTACTTTGTGCGGCTGTTTCGCCTTTAAAAGTCTTTGCCACAGGTCCACATTTTTCACAGGTTTATTTCCTGCCGTTTTCCAGTTCTTTCTGAGCCATCCGTCTATCCAGTGCTGGTTAAACGCATCCGTCACATATTTGGAATCGGAAACAAGCCGTACTTCGCAAGGTTTTGTCAGCGCTTCAAGTCCTGTAATAGCGGCCATCAGTTCCATGCGGTTATTTGTCGTTTTCTTATATCCCGCGGAATATTCCCGCTCATGCAGCGTGCCTTTGGAATCAACATACTGCAAAATCGTTCCATAACCGCCCGGCCCCTCCGGATTCCCCCGCGCAGCGCCGTCCGTATATATCGTTACCTTCATACTCTGCGATTCCTTTCTATTTTTTTAATGCTCCAATGCCGCCAATACGCACTTTCTCACATGGCCGTTAGAAGTTCTTGCCGTTCTGTTCTCCGGCAGGACGGCTTTTGAACTTCTTCTCACATTCCCCACTTTCCGGTGCATAAAAACGTCTCCGCCATTGCTTCCGCATCTTTTACGAGGTTTTCCTCATAGCCGAGCACCTTCAGCAACGCAATTGCATTCCTCGACACCGCCGGGCCTTCTTTCAGCCGATATGGGAAAAAGATATCCTCTTCCGCAATTTCTTCTTCAAAATGATAATTATCGTATATACCGCCCAACAGCTTCGTCAATTCCAAATCATGAGTAGCCGCAAAACAAAGAGCGTTTCCCCCGGCAAGCGCTTTCAGAATCTGCGTTGATGCCGCAATACGCTCTACCGTATTGGTTCCGCGGAGCACCTCATCCACAAAACATAACACATGTTTCTTATCCCGGGCCGCTTCCCGCACCTTCTCCAAAATCCTCCGAATGGATTTGACCTCCACCATATAGTAGCTGTCACCGCTTTCCAAATCGTCCTGCAATGACATGGAAGAATAGATACGGAACATGCTTCCCGTATAGGAATCGGCCATACAGGTGTGTATCGTCTGCGCTAAAATCGCATTTAAAGCGGCTGCCCGCAAAAAAGTGGATTTGCCGGACGCATTGGAACCGGTAAGCAGAACCCCTCTTTTTACCTCAATATCATTTTTCACAGGATTATTCAATAACGGATGATATAGTTTTTCCATTTTCAGAAAAGCATGGCCTTCTCCGTCAGGCCGGAAAACGGGAATACAATAGTCCCCGTTCAGGCTTGTGCGGTATTCCCCGATAACCACCGCCGTTTCCAGTTCTCCGATAATGGTAACCATGCGGTCGATTTCCGCCGGATGCTTCTGTAACAGTTGCAGCATCTGATTAAACTTTATCAAATCCAGATAAAAAATCATCCGCAGGTAATCGAAAAGAATTTCCAGCGGATTCGTGCCGCCGGCGCCTCCGGACAGCACAATAAAAGAATTTCTCCGAAATCCTTCCATCTTTTTACAACAGGCAAGCAATTGTTCCCGTTCCTGCGCAATTTCCGCAACCGGTTCTTTCCCGATTTCTTCCGCGCTCTGCATCAGACGGATGATATAACGGAAACTGGTCAGGTAAGGCTCTATTTCTTTTTGCTCCTTATAGTAGAACATCATATTGCGGCACAAAACAATCAGCAATATACAGATTCCCACCCCCACGGAATAGTAAAACATCGACCCGATGCCTGTCAATACCAACGCAATCGCCAGATAATATCGAATGCTGTTCCGTTCTCCAAGTGTGTCCAGATACTCCAGATATTCATACAGAGAAAATTTCTGCATTCTGCCGAGCCCGGCGAAGTGTTTCTGCATTGTAACGCGCTCTTTTTCATGCTCCATAAAGTACCGGATATGCTGTTCCATATGCTCCAGTTCTTCATCCGACTGCAGCGGCGTCCTGAGCCTGTAATACAGATATTCGTCCCCGGCGGAACTATGGGAATAGTTGATTTTCCGGTAAACTTCATTCATATTCAGGTCATGCCATGTGATGTCGTCAAGCTGATGCGCTTCCTCGTGTTTTCGATAATACATGGAAACATGCTCTTCCAGTTCGCCGCTTCTGTATTCCCGTTCAATCGGCTCACCATACCGCTCGGACAGCCTTTTTTCAAATCTCTTCTGTTCCCGCCGGCTGTCCAGATATCCTTTTATCATAATCAACACGATAAAAAGCAACAGCACACCCGCAAAAATGAAATATTCCATCTACATACCCTTGCTTTCTTATCAGTCTATGATTTTCTGTTTTATTTCTTCTGCTTTCGCATAAATACCGTCCACATCCATAAAATCCGCAAATTTTCCGTTTTCATACAATATCCGGCCATTTATCATCGTCATTTTGACATTTTGCTTGCTGCCACTGTAAACGATATTTTTTGGGATATTATGGACCGGCTGCATATTGGGCTGACGGAGGTCAATCAGAATCATGTCCGCCAGTTTTCCTTCCGCAAGAACGTCCGTATCAGGCAGACACATTGCCTTTGAGCCGTTCACGGTAGCCATTTTCAGGACTTCCCAGGCATCTGCCGCAGAAGCGTCTTTTTCCCTCATCTTGGCAAGTCCGGTCACGAGGAACATCTCCCGGAACATATCCAGACAGTTATTGCTCGCCGGTCCGTCGGTTCCGATAGCAACTGTTATTTTTCTTTTCAAAAATTCGGCAATCGGGGCAATACCGCTTGCCAGCTTCAAATTCGATGCCGGATTGGTAATCGCATACAGTCCCCGCTTCTGGAAAATTTCCATATCCGCTTCCGTCATATGCACGCAATGATAACCGCCTCCGCCATAATCGAACATGCCGAGGGAATCCAGATAAACAGGCGGCGTCATCCCATGCTGCTTACGGCACGCGTCCACCTCCGATTCCGTTTCGGAAAGATGTGCGTAAACCGGCGCCTTATACTGATGCGCCAACGCCGAAATCCGCTCCAGCAGTTCTCTGGAACAGGTGTATTCCGCATGGAAACCGATTTGATAGCTTAATAACGGATGTTTTTTATTTAATTCCTGGAACATCTTCTCTACCAGCTCTGCCGACTGGCTGAAATTATTCACTCCGCCGACCTGCACACAGCGCATTCCCATATCCACGCAGGCGTCCGCAATCGTTTCCGGCGTCAGATACATATCGAAAACTGCCGTAATACCGCTTGTCAGATATTCCAGCACGGCCAGTTTCGTCAGCCAGTATATCATTTCTCCGTTCAACTTCGCTTCCACCGGAAAAATCTGTTCATTCAACCAGGACTGCAGCGGCAAATCATCCGCATAAGAACGCAGCAGCGTCATGCCGGAATGCGTATGTGCGTTTTTGAAGCCCGGCATCAGGAGATTTCTTTCACAGTCGATTTCTCTGTCCCAGACGATGCTTTTCAGCTCCAGTTTCCGGAAAACATCATCCGGAGCCGCGCCATCTCCCACATAAAGAATCCGGTCATCCCGGACCCATACTTCCCCTTCCATAATTTCCCGCGATTCCATCGTTAAAATACGGGTGTTATATAATCTGATATTCATAGCATAACCGTTATCCTTCCTCAATTTTCCTGCCGTATGCGGCGTTGCCCTGCCGTATTATCGCACTGTTTTCTACACCGCTAAACGGAGAGATTGGCCGGTCCGAATCCGTTCGGAAGCAGCTCCGACAGCTTTTTTACCTGATATTCATTCTTTGATTTCGCAACAATCACTTCAAAGGCGTCCGGTTCACAGAACTCCATCATGATCTGTCTGCAGACGCCGCAGGGCCAGGCATACTGTTCTATCGGCGCCCCTGCCGGGCCGCCTGCGATGGCAATTGCACAAAATGCTCTTTTTCCTTCGCTCACCGCCTTGAAAAAAGCCGTCCGTTCCGCGCAATTTGTCGGCGTATATGCGGCATTCTCAATATTGCAGCCCGTATAAACACTGCCTTCCTGCGTCAACAAAGCCGCCCCTACCCGATAATCCGAGTAGGGGGAATAAGAAAAGTCTCTTGCCTGCAATGCCCGTTCGATTAAGTCTTCTATGGCCGTTTTATTCATACAATTTCCCAAACTTTTTGACGGATTCCGTCAAAAGCTTTTCAAATTTCGGTGCTACGGCATTGGCCGCTTCCTGTACTTCCTCATGTGTCAGGGGCGCGCTGTTCATGCCTGCCGCAAGATTGCTGACACAGGATACCCCACAGATTTTCATTCCCATATGATTTGCGGCAATCGCTTCCACAACCGTGCTCATGCCGACTGCGCTCGCACCGAGCGTTTGCAGCATCTTAATTTCCGAAGGCGATTCAAAAGAAGGCCCCGTAAGCTGCGCATAAACGCCCTCGAATAACTCGATATCGTTTTCTTTCGCCGTATTTTTGATAATTTCCTGCAAATCTTCATCGTAAACATGTGTCATATCCGGGAATCTCGTTCCCAGTTCCTCGATATTCGGGCCGATTAACGGATTCGGCGCAAAGCAGGAAATATGGTCTTTAATCAGCATCAGGCTTCCCGCGTGAAAAGCCGGATTGATGCCGCCGGAAGCATTCGTTAAAAATAAAACTTTCGCTCCCATCATCTTCATCAGACGCGCCGGAAGCACTACATCCGTAATCGGATATCCCTCATAGTAATGCACTCTGCCCTGCATCAGCACAACAGCCACTTCTCCGATATACCCGAAAATAAATTTTCCGGCATGTCCGGGCACGGTGGAAACCGGGAATCCCTCAATTTCAGAATACGGCAGTTCCGCTCTTACGTCTACCGTTCTGGCAAAATTGCCGAGTCCGGAACCGAGTACGATTGCCACGTCCGGCTTAAAATCTATCCTGTTCTGATAACACTCATAGCATTTCAATAATTTCTCATATACTGCGCTCATTTGATATCCTCCCATATCCTTAAATTTTGAAACTTTTTCATTTGCGTCTAGTATATCATTTTCTGAAATTTTTGGGAATATGAAATCCAAAAAAGAGATATCTTTTCAGATATCCCTTTCCTGCCATCTTTGCAACTGATGGGAAAACGTTCATATGATGATGCACACCATCCCGCCATTGCTGTCGTTCACAATTTTCTGCATCGTTTCCTGCAATTTTATCTGGCTTTCTTCGTTAATCATGGCAATTTTGCCTGAAATGCCGTCATTTACGAGCTGTTCTATTGTCTTTCCGAAGATATTTGTCTCCCAGATACCGTCGTCGTTCGTTCCTGTATCGGAAATGTATTGAATCAGGTCTTTTGCCTGCTGTTCCGTCCCGACAATCGGAGAAATTTCGGTCTCGATGCTCGCTTTAATCATATGAATGCTCGGACTCTCCGCCCTGATTTTTACGCCGAATTTATTCCCCTGACGGATGACCTCCGGCTTCTCCAGCACGATTTCTTCCTTATCCGGCATTACCACGCCGTACCCTTTGTAACGGACGGACTCCATGGCATGCAGCACTTTGGTATACTCTCTTTTCATCCTTGCCATTTCTTTCAGCGTGGATAACATCTGATATTCACTCGTAATGGATTCTCCTACCAAATCGCTTATCATCTCATAGTAATAGGTATCATCCAAATCCAGTATAATCTTAACGCTGCCTTCCGACATATTGATACCGTCAAGCTTGCATTTTCTGATGTACTCACTCTCCAGTTCAAAGTTCGCTTTCGTAATATCCCTGACATTGCTCAGTTCGTTCATCAGTTTTTTTATCTGGAAGATAATATCCTGTTTCATCTTGTGTTCAAAAGAAAGCATTTCCACCCATTTGGGCATATAAAACTCAATCATGGTCAGCGGGAACTCATACAGGATATTTTCCATAATCCGGTTGATATCTTCCTGTTTCAGCTGTTCGCAGTTCACCGGCATGACCGTTACGTTATATTTTTCATGGATTTCATCCGCAATCTGCTTCGTTTCTTCCGCATAGGGTCTTGAGGAATTAAGCAATACGAGAAACGGTTTATGGATTTCCTGCAATTCCCGAATCGTCCGTTCTTCCGCCTCCAGAAAACTGCTCCGCGGTAATTCGCCGAAACTTCCGTCACAGGTAATGACGACGCCAATCGTCGAATGGTCTTTGATAACTTTACGGGTTCCGATTTCCGCCGCCTTCGTAAAAGGAATCTCTTCCGCCGACCAGGGCGTCTTTACCATCCGTTCCATGTCTTCTTCCATATGACCGGATGCACCGTCAACCATATAGCCGACGCAGTCTATCAGCCGGACTTTGACATCGATATCCGCTCCGAGCTTTATCTGAGCCGCTTCTTTCGGGATAAATTTCGGCTCCGTCGTCGTAATCGTTTTCCCGCCCGCACTCTGCGGCAGTTCATCCTTCGCCCGTTCTTTTTCGTGTTCGTTTTCCATATAAGGAAGCACGAGCAAATCCATAAATCTTTTGATAAAAGTAGATTTTCCGGTCCTCACAGGACCGACAACGCCTATGTAAATCTCTCCCCCCGTTCTGTCCTGTATGTCTTTGTATACCGCATATTCATTTCTGTTATTAATGTCCATAAAACAACCCCTTCCGTACTTAATTACAATGTATGTGAAGGGGTTTTTATTTATGACTCTGCTATTGGAAGTTTTTTATCAACTCTGCGCCAGACGATGAAAAATAATACAGTTTGGCTGCGGCACTTCAATTTCCTTACCGTTCATGACAAGCAGCCCTTTTTCCAGGTCTACCGTGAAAAACGTCATCGTATCTGTCTCGTGGTTTAAGGATACAAGATGTCTGTTATCCGGGAAAAGATTGGCGTCCTTCGGATAATCCCCACTGACCGGCAGACAGAACAATTTGGTCAGCATGCCCGTTTTCTCATCAATCTTAAAAACGACTGCGCTGTTGTCTCCCGCATTGGAGCTGACAAGATAACGGAAATCGACCGAAATATTCAGCGCGCTCGCCGCAGAACCACCCGCATGATAATCATTCAGCGTCGAAATCGTCTGGATTTTATCAAATTCCGGATTTCCATGCACTTCTTTATAAGTATAGACGTCGATATAGTTTTTCAGTTCATGTACAATATACAAAAATTCTCCGTTTTGGGAAAATTTCAAATGCCTCGGCGCGGATTCCTGTTCGCTTCTTATCATATCGATAGGACGCAGTCTTCCGTTCATATGGTCCAGCCGGTAAACATTGATATGGTCCATCCCCAGGTCGGCGGCACACAAATATTTATTGTCTCTCGTCATCTTAACGCAATTGATGTGCGGCCTGAAATTGCGCTCCGCAATGCTGCCAAGTCCCTTGTGGTAAATTTCCTCTGTAATTTCACCGATGCCGCCGTCTTCCCGCAGGCGAAGCACCGTAATTTTTCCGTCATGATAACCGCCTACGAATAAAAACCTGTCTTCATAGTCCGTAGAAAGATAGCACCCTCTCATACCGTTAATACTGCCGTCATTGATTTTTTCCAGGTCTCCGGCCGGTAGAATACGGTATGACTCCACGCCAAAATCCGTAATCGAATACAGGAACTTCTGGTTGTGGGAAATACTGATATAAGAGGAATTGGTGATTTCCACCTTCTTTTTCTCCTTCATGCGCCCTTGTTCCAGGTCCACGTCATAGATTCTGATACCGTAATTGTCCTTGTTTCCGGATGTATAACTGGAAACATATGCCACATATTTTTCCTGTCCCATATAAATCCCATGCCTTTCTCTCAGTTTAAAGAAATTTTATCATAAATTCTTTTGTTTGTTAAATACTTTTTTAAGTATTGACATTTCACGCGATATCTGTATAATTGGCATTAATGTTTGTTTAGTGTCAGTAAACTTAAAGTTTATTATAACTGAATCGCCGTCGATATCTCAGGGACACAGCTTTCACTGACATATAAAAGCCGAAAGAAAGGATATTCTCATGGATTCGAGCAATAAAATAGAAATCGGGAATAAACTCAGGGATTTACGAAACAAAAAGGGACTGACGCAGGAAGAACTGGCTGACCGCAGCGAACTGTCGAAGGGATTTATCAGCCAGCTTGAGAATGACCTGACCTCTCCTTCCATCGCAACGCTTGTGGATATCCTGCAATGTCTTGGAACCAATCTGAAAGACTTTTTTACGGACCGGACCGAAGAACAGATTGTTTTTGGAAACGCCGATTATTTCGAAAAGCAGGACGAGGAATTGCAAAATACCGTAGAGTGGATTATTCCCAATGCACAGAAGAATATGATGGAACCCATCCGGGTCACGTTAAAAGCCGGCGGTTCCACTTATCCGGACCTTCCGCATGAGGGCGAGGAGTTCGGTTATGTTTTGTCCGGAACCATTTATATTATTCTCGGCGAAAGAACCATAAAGGCCAAAAAGGGGGAATCTTTCTATTTCAGGCCGGATTCCAACCATTATATCAAAGCAGGAGAAAAAACAGGCGCGGTCTTTCTTTGGGTCAGCACCCCGCCCAATTTTTAAGAACGGAGGAAATATTTTTGAAAAAAGAATTAATCAGACTGGAGCACATCTCCAAATCCTTTGATGGACAGATGGTCTTAGATGACCTTGCGCTGAATATTCACGAGAACGAATTTGTCACGCTGCTCGGCCCGAGCGGCTGCGGTAAAACAACGACGCTTCGTATTCTCGGCGGTTTTGTACAGCCTGATACCGGAAAAGTCATTTTTGACACACAGGATATCACCAGAATGCCCCCGAATAAGAGGCAGCTGAATACCGTATTTCAGAAATATGCCCTGTTCACCCATATGACAATTGCCGAGAACATTGCCTTCGGCCTGAAAATCAAAAAGAAACCGAAAAGCTATATCGACGACAAGATAAAATACGCTCTGAAACTGGTTAATCTGGAGGGATACGGCAATCGGATGCCCGATTCTTTAAGCGGCGGCCAGCAGCAGCGTATCGCCATCGCGAGAGCAATCGTCAACGAACCGAAAGTCCTGTTACTGGACGAGCCTCTCGGCGCTCTTGATTTGAAACTCCGTCAGGAAATGCAGTATGAACTGATTCGGATGAAAAACGAACTGGGCATCACCTTCGTCTATGTTACCCATGACCAGGAAGAAGCCCTCACGATGTCCGATACAATCGTCGTCATGAATCAGGGTTACATCCAGCAAATCGGTTCTCCCGAATCCATCTATAACGAACCGGAAAATGCTTTTGTGGCGGATTTCATCGGCGACAGCAACATTATTGCCGCTACGATGGTCGAAGACAAATGCGTCGAAATTCTGGGGACACGTTTTGCCTGTGTAGATACCGGCTTCGGCAAAAACAAACCCGTCGATGTGGTAATCCGCCCGGAAGACGTGGAGCTTGTAGCTCCGGAAAACGGAACAATAACAGGTGTTGTCACTCACTTAATCTTTAAGGGCGTGCACTATGAAATGGAAGTCATGGCGAACGGTTTTGAATGGCTCGTCCACTCTACCGTGCTTTCGCCGGTCGGAAAGGAAGTGGGCCTTCGGGTAGACCCTTTTAATATACAGATTATGAATAAACCGGAATCCGAAGATGAGGAGGCTGTCGCACTTGAAATCTAAAAAACATTTACTTGCCGCTCCCTATGCGGCCTGGGCCGTGATTTTTATCGTTGTGCCGCTTTGTATGATTTTGTATTACGGCATAACGGATAAACAGGGCGCTTTTACAGCGGAAAATATTCTCGCCATTGCCTCTCCCGGACACGCGAGGGCATTATGGCGTTCTGTCCTGCTGTCATTTGTCAGCACAGTTATCTGTTTTCTGCTGGCCTATCCGCTGGCGATGATTCTTGCTGCAAAAAAAGAAAACAACGGCAGTTTTATCATCTTAATTTTTATTTTGCCCATGTGGATGAATTTCCTGCTCCGCACGCTCGCCTGGCAGACTTTATTGGAAAAAACAGGTGTTATCAACAGTGTTCTGGCTTTTCTGGGACTTCCGGCCATGCACATGATTAATACCTCTTCCGCCATCGTGCTCGGCATGGTATATAACTTTCTGCCCTTTATGGTTTTGCCGCTGTATAACGCTTTATCCAAAATTGATGACAATGTCATTCATGCGGCTAAAGATTTGGGCGCGAATAAAATACAGTCTTTTTTACATATTATACTGCCGCTGTCGGTTCCCGGCATTATCAGCGGTGTGACGATGGTCTTTGTTCCAGCGCTCACAACTTTCGTCATCAGTACGCTGCTTGGCGGAAGTAAGGTTCTTCTCATCGGGAATGTCATCGAACAGGAATTTACGCAGGCAAGCAACTGGCATCTCGGCAGCGGACTTTCCATCGTTTTGATGATTTTTATTCTGCTCAATATGGTCGTTACCGCGCTGTTCGAAAAGGAGGAAACATAAAATGCCGAAAACCGCAGACTTCACCAAAAAAATATATGTGGCGCTCATTTTTATTTTTCTTTATGCGCCGATTGCGACCTTGATTGTCCTTTCCTTTAACGCAAGCAAAACGAGGGCAAAATGGGGCGGGTTTACGATGCAATGGTACGTTTCTCTCATGCAGGACGAAACGATTCTGGACGCCCTCGGCACAACGCTGCTGATTGCTCTCCTCTCCGCTTTTATCGCTGCCATAATCGGCACAGTTGCCTGCATCGCCATGTCCGGTATGAAAAAAAAGACCCGGGCAGTCTTCATGGGCGTAACCAATATTCCCATGCTGAATGCGGATATCGTGACCGGTATTTCCCTGATGCTGCTTTTTATCAGTCTCGGACTCCGGTTCGGTTTCGGTACGATTCTGCTCTCCCACATTACGTTTAATATACCGTATGTTATTTTATCGGTTTATCCACGGATGAAGCAATTAAATCCCAGTGTCTATGAGGCTGCTCTGGATTTGGGTGCGTCGCCTCTTACCGCTTTTTTCCGGGTAACGCTTCCGGATTTGATGCCGGGCATCTTATCCGGTTTTCTGATGGCTTTTACAATGTCTCTGGATGATTTTATCATCACGCATTTTACAAAAGGCTCGGGCATCAACACCCTGTCCACCAAAATCTACACGGAACTGCGCAAGGGCATCAAACCGGAAATGTATGCGCTTTCCACCATCATCTTCGTAACCGTGCTCGTGCTTTTAATCCTCGTCAATATCACGCCGGATAAAGCGTCAAAAGAAAAAAAGAATCTTTGAAGAACAGGGGATATCCAATGAAAAAAATACTGTCTGCCTTTTTAATATCAACCGCTATTTTATTTACGACTGGCTGCGGCGCCGAAGAAGATGATGCCAATGTCGTTATCGTATATAACTGGGGGGAATATATCGACCCGGAAATGCTCGAACAATTTGAGGAAGAAACGGGAATCCGCGTCATCTACGATGAATTTGAAACGAATGAAACGATGTATCCCAAAGTAGAAATCGGTGCGGCGGAATACGATGTGGTATGCCCTTCCGATTACATGATTAGCAAAATGATTCAAAATGATTTGCTGATGGAACTTGATTTTGAGCGGCTTCCCAATGCAAAACAGAATATCGGCACACAATACTGGCAGCAATCCGAAGGTTTTGACCCCGGAAACCGGTATTCCGTACCTTATTGTTGGGGAACTGTCGGAATTTTATATAATAAAACGATGGTTGATGAACCGATTACGAGTTGGGCACAGCTCTGGGACGAAAAATACCGCGATGAAATCTTGATGCAGGATTCCGTCCGCGACGCTTTCATGGTGGCGGAGAAAATATACGGCTATTCCATGAATACCCTGGATGAAAAAGAACTTTCGGCCGCCAAAGACGCGCTGATTGCACAAAAACCGCTGGTACAGGCTTATGTTATCGACCAGGTGCGGGACAAGATGATTGGCGGCGAAGCGGCTATCGGCGTCATTTACTCCGGCGAAGCGATTTATACCAAATATGAAAACAGCGACCTGGAATATGTAATTCCCGAAGAGGGCACAAATGTCTGGATTGATTCATGGGTTATCCTGAAAAATGCGCCCCACAAGGAAAATGCGGAGAAATTCATCGATTTTATGTGCCGTAGCGACGTTGCCCTGAAAAATTTCGAGTACATCACCTATTCCACCCCCAATGAAGCCGCAAAGGCTCTCATTGAGGATGAAGAAATCAGGAATTCTCCCATCGCCTTTCCGGACCTGACCCAGTATGACAATCTGGAAACCTATATCTACCTGGGTGAAGAAGGCGACACGCTTTATAATGAGTTATGGAAAGAAGTAAAATCCTACTGAGCGAGCGCCTGGAAAGATGTGCTGACTGCATAGGCCGCATCCTGACTACCCATAATAAACAGCACCACATCACCGACATTTTCTACGAGGACCGTTTCTGCGCTGACGCACACCCATTTGTTGACGTCAGCGTTTTCTTTCAGCATTTCTTTTACTTTATCCACGTCCTCCGGATTCACCCGAAGAAGCACGCACTGATATGCAATCGACGATATCATCGGAACAGAATAAACGCCTTCCGTATAAGAGATGCCGTCCACACCGAGAAGCGCCTGCTCATTCTCTGCCGTCAGCGTATCACAAACGTATTCCTGCATAGCCTGCTTCGTCTCGGCATCCAAATCAACGCCTTCATAAATCTGCGCCATGACATCCTTCAAGTCACCTTCTATTTTCTTACCGTCATTGCCCGCCGCATCATTTTGGCCGCATCCGGCCATCAATACCGTGCACATCAATAAAACGCCAGTTATTATACCTGCTGTTATTCTTTTTTTCATTATTATTCTCCTCTTCAATTCATACTTTTTATGATATATTCATATTTTTCTATAATATAATCACATCTTCTTATATGCTTTCCACCGGATAGCTTACGCCCCATTCCTGCCGGAATGCGTCCATCATTTCCATGACTTCCAGCGTATCTTCGTGCTTCATGGACGGACATTCTCTTTTTCCGTTTCGAATACAATCTATTGTTTCCAGTATTTCGTATTCATATCCGTTAATCTGCTTTGGCATGGAAACGGTTCTGCACAATTCCCGCTTTTCATTATAGATTTTGACTTCCAGCGGATTATTGATATTATCGACGACCATCCAGCCTTTTGAGCCGTAAAAGACTCCCTGTCTGTCGGACATTCCGTAAATACCGGAATTTAAAACCGCAAATCTGCCGTCTTCATAGAATAAGGTGATGGCATTCTGTCCATCCACACCCATTTCTGTAAGCTGCGCCGCAGACTGCTTCCGTTTGATGCGGTTCCCGAAGTGCATCAGGGCAAAGTTCAGCGTATAAACGCCTACATCCAACAAAGCGCCGCCGGCCAGTTCCGGCCGGATAATCCGCTCTTTTCCGGAAACGGCATAACTCAGGTTGGCAGTCAGTGTCTTTACCTCTCCAATAACGCCCTCCTCCAACAGCCCGTTGATAATTTCCCGGGACGGCATATAACGGGTCCAGATAGCCTCCGTTACGAGAACATCCCGCTCTTTTGCCAGACGGAATATTTCTTCCGCCTGTTCTCTCGTTGTGGTGAAAGCTTTCTCACAAAGCACATGTTTACCGGCTTCGATACATAATTTCATATGTTCATAATGATGAGAATGAGGCGTTGCGATATACACAAGTTCCACTTCTTCATCCGCCAGCATTTCCGAATAAGACCCGTAAGCCTTCTGAAAACCGTGTTCTGCGGCAAACTGCTGCGCCTTCTCAAGACTGCGCGAAGCGACTGCATAGCATTCCACTTCCGCAAGCGACCGCATCGTGACCGCAAGCGTTCCCGCAATCTTTCCGGCTCCTAAAATTGCTGTTTTCATGATACCCTCCATTCTTGCTCAGCCTTACCTGTATCCTTTTTGACAGATTATCCCAACCCGTTCCTACGGCACAATATCGGAACGTTCAGGACCTGAAACGTTACTGAGAACCGTTTTCACGAAAAATCTGAAAAGTATAATTCGTATCGTAAGTTCTCACATACAATGTATCGTCCTTTCGGTAAATATAATCCACCATGGATTTTACCGGAATCTGCTGCAGCAGACTTCCGTCCAGACGGCTCACCAGATTCAGATAATCCGGCTCTGCGGTAAAACCATAACCGCATACAATCGTATCGTCAATGATTTCAAATGTTTTTCCATTGGTCATGCAAGGCGCGCTTTTCCAGATGACATGATTGTCATTTAAGTCGATTGCAACAAGATAACCTGTATGGGGACAGGATTCCGTATAAGTATTGTGCGAAACCGCCACATAAAGCACATCGTCAACGGACTGCGCCCACCAGACGCGCTGCTCTACAAAGAACTCATCTCCCGGTTTGATATTGTCGGTATACCGATAGTCTGTAAATTCCAGACGTTTCAAAAACATACTGTTTTCTTTCCGGTAAATGCCCAACAGATAACCGGAGGCATAATTATCTCCCTCGATAACGTACCGATAAGTATCATCCTCCATACAAAAAGAATCGAACGCCGGAAGCTCATTCTGCCGGAACCAGTCTTCCGTATCGGTGATTTGATTTGCCTCTTCCGTCAATAACTCGAGAGACAGGCTCCAATCTTCTTCCGACGAAATCGCTTCGGTCAGATAATATTCCTGACTGGGATTTTCCACCGGTATTTCCGTGGGCTCCGTTCTTTCAAGGAAAACCTCCTCTTCATCGGCAGGTTCCGGCTCCGGCATCGCAACATCATCCGATGTGTCCTCCGGCTCTGTCACGTTTTCACTTTCCCCGGCTGTTTCCTCTTCACTCTGCTCTCCCGTAACCTGTACATAGCCGTCCGTTTCTTTCTCTGTGTTCTTTTCTTCTGCACGCTCTTTCCCTGCACAGGCCGTCATAAGACAGCACAGCCCCGCACAGAGAAGCATCTGCATTCTCTTCTTCATCTTTTGTTTCCCCTTTTCCCTTATTTTCTGTTTACTTCTCCCAATCCAATCTACCGTGCATTCCCCCAAAAGCGATTAAAACGCTCTTCAAACTGTCCGTAAAAATCCTCCGGTCCGTACGGTTCTTCATAGAAAATATGCAGAAACCGCATATTTTGTTCTTTCATAAAATCCGGCTCCGCTGCTTCTTTTTCGGCAAACTCTTCCTGCAGACGCTTACGCAGGTCATGCCATCTTATCAAAAAAGCCGTATAATTTCTGCAGTCTTCTATATCCAGCCACTTTCTGACCCGGACCTTCGTTCTGCCGTTTGGACAGGCATTTTCCAGTAAAAAGTATTGCAGCGTCTGCCCTTCGTACGCTCTGCCGAGCGGAAATAATCTGCACAGTCCGGGACGGAAAGCATGAATGCCGCATCTTCCTTCCTGATTTAAAAAGCCACAGCGCTCCTCTGCTCCCTGCATTTTCAGATGCGGCAGAATCAGCCCTTCTTCCACATGCAGCTCTATCTTATCCCGCAGCAGGCCCCCGAACGTTTCTTTCAGGTTTGTCTCCAGCTTCCAGATGTCCCAGGGGTCAAGCAATATTGACTGTCCCATGCCGCTGCAGCAGCCGGAACATCCCTTGCAGTCGTTGCAGCCCGCCCTTACCATATCATCTAATCCGTACCACTTCATATCCATGTTGTTATCCTTTATTCGATGCCCCGTTGCTTAATTTGATTCTTTCGTCAGCAGCATTCCGCTGATGGTCGGTTTGCGCCATTCAAAATAGGGTTCTCCACACCGCACGCCCACATTGTATTTGATTTGGAAATGATTCAGATACAATACCGTGTTTTCATCAATCTGAATGCAGTTTTCTTTCCGCATTACATCGCTGATTACGTCCGAGTTCGCATTCGGATGTTCCACCTCATACAGCATACACCGCCAGGCGAAATCACTGATATCAACTGTTATCGTTTCTCCCGTTCCCCGCTTTACGAACTGAAATTCCGAGAAATTCAGGGGATAGCCGCTTCCGTAAGACACCGTTATTCTCTCGCCGCTTTGACTCGGGTAGAATGCTTCGAACGAACCGTCGAGTTCTGCGTTGTTGTAACATTCCGCCTGGTTCAGCATATCCATTTTCTGATAATCCGCCACATCCAGCTCCCCTACCATCTGACAGCAATGAATCTCATGCGTATCGTATTCCGTCAGCATGCTGTCATAAATTTCTATTTCCTGAAGCATCGCTGCGAAACGCTCCTCGTTAATATTATACTGCTCCGCAAACGCTTCCGTCTGCGCCTGGTTTTTCAGATATTGATAGGAACCTTTTAAACGTTCATAGGCAAGGCCGGATATCTCTTTTCCGTCGAGAACCTCCTGATAATATTTTTTCAGGAAGGACTGCTGACATAAGGTGGAAACCCGATACATATTGACGCCGGGCGCCCAAAAAGCAATGAATACCAGCAGACATAAGAATGCCAGCATCCGTTCGCGCTTCTTTTTCCCAAAATGCCAGATAAAAAGCGTCACAACTTCGAACAGAATAAGCATCATGCCCATATACCGCTCAGGCGTCACTCCATATTGACTGATTCGGACAACCATTGAATAAAGCTGCAGCAAAATCAGCGGCGCAAACAAATATGGCAGTTTGGACACCACCTTATAATAACGGGTGTCATCCGCATAGTATTCCATCATCAGCCACACCGGCATGCCGAGAAAAAACACCGCGGACACGATGGTAAAGACCTCATTGGAAGGCATTTCCCATAAAATCAGAATCTTTACCACATAAAGATAGACAACTGCCATTCCGCATGCCGACAAAAGCAGCAGAATATATTTTATGACTGTTTTTAAAAAAGCGCCGGGCTCCTCCTTCACATCCCGAATCGCGGATAAACACATCGGAACCAGATACAGGCCGACAACAAGAATCTCAAGGCTCATGTCATAAAAAGAATAATCATCTAACAACAGCTCGTCCACAATGCCTGTAATGAACAGCACGCCAAAAGATAAAATCCAGAATACGATGAAGGTTTTCATCAGATTGGAAAATACTTTCACCGCATACTCCGAAAAGGAAAGCCCCGTCTTTTTAAAACATAAATAAACCGTTCCAAGTATCAGGAGAAGTATATAGCCGTACAGAAAGCGAAACGTCAGCTCTGACATAACGTTTCCCGGTATGTTTCCAATCTGTATTTCCGCATCAAATCCCGTTCCGATGGCAAGCGGTACGGCAAACGCCGCTGCCGCAAGCAAGGCGCAAATCTTTTTTCTTTTTTGTCCTGTAAAAAAAGTCTCTGCAAACACGGTTCCAAAGCAAAAACAAACCAAGCCTCTGCCTATCGCGTCAAAAACCGGCTCTCCCCAAAATGCCACATCAAATTCAAACTCCATTACAAAAAGAATTGCACCATAAACCGAAGTGACCACAATCGCAATGAGCGAAACGGCATATTCCGAGAAAGACCCTTTGATTTTCTGATAAAAACTGTTACCGAACATGTTCCACAATCTGCTTTTTATATTGTCCACTGATATCATCCCTCTGCCTTCCGGTCTCTTTATCCACCGGCAGTTTTTCGAGTTTCTCCGCCACAGGAAAAAGACAGGAGTTCGGTTTCCCTAATCCTGTCCTTCTTTTTAATAATTCTCTGCGCTGATTTCGAAATAGCTCTGCGGATGCGCGCAGGTCGGACAAACTTCCGGCGCATTCGTTCCTACAACGATATGCCCGCAGTTACGGCATTCCCATACTTTTACCTCGCTCTTCGCAAAAACGGATGCCGTCTCTATGTTCTGTAACAGGGCGCGGTAACGCTCTTCATGATGTTTCTCGATAGCGCCGACCAGACGGAATTTCGCCGCAAGCTCCGGAAAACCTTCTTCTTCCGCAGTTTTTGCAAAGCCTTCATACATATCCGTCCACTCGAAATTTTCTCCCTCGGCTGCCGCCGCGAGATTTTCCGCCGTATTTCCGATTCCGCTCAGTTCCTTGAGCCACATCTTCGCATGCTCACGCTCGTTTTCAGCCGTCTTCAGAAAAATGGATGAAATCTGCTCGAATCCTTCCTTTTTGGCAACGGAAGCAAAGTATGTATATTTATTTCTCGCCCCTGATTCTCCTGAAAAAGCCGCCTGTAAGTTCTTCTCAGTCTGTGTTCCCGCATATTTATTCTGACCCATTTTTTCCTCCTGTTCTGTCAAAAAATAGTAATTCGCGTCTTATGTATCATACCATTCCTTTGCAGAAATGGCAAGCGTCTAAAAAGAAACGAAACAGCCAGATTAAGACCGAATTAAGATAGAAACAAGATGAGATTCTGCCGGTATGAAGGCCGAATTACAAACGCGGAGCCGGATAATCCGGCAGATATTTTTGTGTATTCTCAAACATCCGGGTAAACAATTCCTTCGCCTCTTTTAAGCGGAGTCCTGCCACTGTCGGGTCGTTTAAAAATGCACTGAATGCGAGCTGCGTATCCCGTTCCAGAGCCGCCTTCAAAATCATTTCCTGATTCTGCATATGTCTGCCCATCAAAAGCGCCACTCTGTCCGGAAGCGCCCCTGCCATAACGGGTCTTACAGAATCTTTGGAAAAGAGCGCGTTGGTCTCGACTACAATTTCATGCGAAGCCTCAAGCTGCCCTTTGTTTGGAAGATTGACGTTTGTGACAATTTCTCCCAGACCAAGAAGCGCCTTTATCTGCACCACGCCTTCCTCTCCGGATGGTTCGATGGGAATCGGGCTCTTACCCGAAGCATATGCCATGCTCTTCTCATTTAAATCCTTTTTATTTTCTATACGGTACTCAATCGGCGTAAGCGCATATCCCCACTCCTGAACCGTCTCAGGGTCTTTCAGATATTCCGGCACAAATTCCGCCAGATGACGGTCTCCCGCCGCGGCAATCACACCGTATCTTCTGAACAAATCGAATTTGACCTTATTTTGCGACATAAAATGGAAATCCGTCACCTTATCGCAAATTCCTTCGAGGTAGTGCTTTTCCACAAAACGCTCATAGACCGGCAATAAATCAATGTCCTGATAGGAAGCCTCCGTAATCCAGGTAAAATGATTGATGCCCGCGACATTTGTCCGCAGCTTGTGCCGGTCGGTTTCCTCGATTCCAAGTTCTTCTTTCATCGCCATCAACAGAAGTCTCTGTGCGCCAAATACTTCATGACAGCAGCCAAACGCCTTAATTTCCGGGAAAATCCGATAAAGCGCGCCCGTACAGATGGACATCGGATTGGTATAATTGATGACCCATGCTTTGGGACAGTATGCCCTGATAGCCTCCGCTATTACCTCATACATAGGCACTGTTCTCAATGCGCGGAACAGTCCTCCCGGTCCAACCGTATCTCCTACGGACTGATAAATCCCGTATGTCTCGGAAGCGTGCACATCGGAGCGCATCTCCTCGAAAGTTGCGGGCAGTATGGAAATAATGACAAAGTCCGCACCTGTCAGTCCTTCCTCGAGAGACGCTGCCGTCACAAAATTCCACTGGCTTTTTGCTCCTTCACCGGCAAAAAGACGGTTTCCTATGATTTCATTGGCTTTGGCCGCCTCTCCGTCAATATCGTACAGACGAATCGTGCCCGAAAGCGCTTCCTCCAGATAGAGGTCGCTCATTAATTTCCATGCCCATCCTTGTGAGCCTCCGCCAATGTAACAAATCTGAATATCTCTGCATAAATTTTTGTCGTATTCCATGTCTTGCTTTTTCCTCCCGTTCCGCCGCTATGCAGCATTATTCATAACAGACCTTTTCGGGTCTTCCCGTTCTTGCCGACTGATAGATGGCTTCCACCACATGCAAAACTTTCAGGGCTTCTCTGCCGTTTACGAGCGATGGCTTTCCTTCCAGAATGCTTTCCGTAATTTCCGCAAGCTGTAACCTGTGGGGAAGCACGGTTTCCTGTGTCTGATATGCTTCCTCTCCCTCTATCTTCCATTCCGTTACAGCATTATTTTGTAAAATCACACTTCCCTTGCTTCCGTTTATATCAATTCTGGTATAAAATCCGGGCGTCGCTACCGTGCTCGCTTCTAAAATTCCAAGCGCGCCATTCCGGAATTTAAGCGTTGCCATGCACAAATCTTCCACATCGATTCGTTCATGCGCCCTCGTAGCGCAATAAGCAAATACCTCGTCCACTTCACCCATGATATACTGAAACAAATCGAGCTGATGGATTCCCTGGTTCATCAGCGCGCCACCGCCGTCATACTGTTTGGTTCCGCGCCAGTCCACTTCATCATAGTATGCCTGTCCCCTGTACCATTTGGTATGACAACAGCCGGCATTCAACGTTCCGAGCCGGCCTTCCCTGACCGCTTCCGCCAATGCCTTCGTATCCTCATCATAACGATGCTGGAAAATACAGCTGAGAGAAACATGGTTTTCCTCACAGGTATGGATAAGCTGTTTTGCCTTTTCCACCGATATATCGATGGGTTTCTCCACAATCACATGTTTCCCGGCTTTTGCTGCCCGCATTCCCATATCGCCGTGCATCCCGCTCGCCGTCAGGATGATGACCGCATCGACGTTTTCATCGGCAAGCATCTTATCCAAATCGGTATAAACGACCGCATCTGTTCCCGAAGCCGCATCTGCTGCCCGTCCTTCGTCTTTATCGCAAACGGCATACAATACCGCTTTTTCCACCTGAGTCAGCGCTTTGATATGTGTTTTGGATATTGCGCCGCATCCTAAGATTGCATAATTAACTTTTTTCTCCATATCGCTATGCCTCCTTCCATGTAATGACGGACGTAATATAGTCTTCTTTTGACCGTAAGACATTCGCATAAATATCATTGTAATCATGATAATCCGCACGTTGGCTTACCAGCTTGTCCACGCATACCCTTCCTTCCGACAAAAGGCGCATGAAACAGTCCGCATTATCCTGAAAAGTCCAGTATCCGGGATAGGAAAACTCCGTCGGGTTGCAGGAAATATGCGCGCCGATAATCTGGATTCCTTTTTTGTGCACATCGCGGTAAAAATTAATCTCCGTACTGCCTCTGGTACTTCCTAAAATGATAACCCTGCCATACTTTTCTGTCAATTGAATTGCCTGTTCTATCGGCTTCGGCAATCCGGTGGATTCAATAACCACCTGCGGCAGTTTCCCTTTGCCAAGATGCCTGACCGTCTCTTCTATATTTTCTTCTCTTGCATCACAGACATGCGTACAGCCCAGTTCTTTCGCAAGTTTTCGTTTGCTTTCCACTACATCGAGTCCGATGACAGGCGAAGCGCCGTTTGCTTTTGCAAGCTGCACAGCCATCTGTCCAATCAGTCCCATACCAAGAACAAGCGTACTCTCTCCCAGTTCGAGTCTCGCCTTTCTGACCGCCTGCATGGAAATCACGCCGATTCTGACAAACGCAGCCTGTTCAAAACTGACATCGTCAGGGATATGCACCAGATTTCTGCTCTCCACATTATGAAAGCTCGCATGTGGCATGATACCCGCTACCCTGTCGCCGGGTTTAAACTCCGTCACGTTCTTTCCGGTCTTTAATACGACACCGGCCGCACTGTAACCAAGAATACGCGGATAATTATGGTCCGTATTTTCCAATGTCAGTATAAATGCCCGCTCCGTCCCCGGACTCACGACGGAAGCTTTCACTTCCACCATAACTTCTGTATCTTTCGGTTCCTCAATCGTCTCTTTCTTTAAAAATACAACACCGTCTTCCATGGAAGTCAGTCTCAACCTGTCCATTTTCTTTCCTCCCTTTTATCATTCAAGCTTTCTTGTTTGCTTTACTTCTGCATACTGCCGCCACAGACGCACTTATCCTTTCACGCCGCCCTCCGTCGTGCCTTTCTTCATCAAAAATTCACTGAACGCATACATGATGACTACCGGGACAGATGTAACGAGCGCCGCCATCATACGGCCCCAGATATAATCCGGCCGGTTAAACAGCGCATTTAGTCCAATCGGCAATGTGAAGAAATCTGCCGAGCTTAAGAAAATCGTCGCATACAAAAAGTCGTTCCATGCAATCATAAACGCATATACGAATACCGATACGATACCCGATACAGAAATCGGAATAACAATGTAAAAAATACTCTGCACATAATTGAGCCCGTCAATTTTTCCCGCTTCTTCTATTTCCTGCGGAATGGTGTCAAAAAACCCTTTCAGCATATAGATTGACGTCGGAAGCGTCTGCACGACCATGATGATAATCAGAGCTTCCCTGCGGTTATACAGCCCGACCGAAGACAGAAGTCTGTACAGGGGCACAATTAACAAAATGCCGGAAAACATGTAGACACAGTAAAAACTGTTGCTGATTGTCGTTCTTCCCGGAAACCTGAGTTTTGAAAGCGCATACCCGGCCATAATCCCGAAAACAAGAGAAATCGACGCCGCAAGAACAGACACATACATACTGTTTTTGAAATATCTCAAAAACGGAAAAATCCCGGTATCGAAAATATCTCTGTAATGCTGCATGGTAAGTTCCTGAGGAAGAATTGTCGGCGGAACCTGAATCGCCTCTTTCGCCGTTTTTAAGGACACGGTAATCATAAAAAAGAAAGGAATCAGAATAACCGCCATGAGAAACAGGATTCCCACATAAAAGAATATGCCATGCACTAATCTTTTCTTTTTTTTACTCATATCGGAACACCTTCTTTCTCACCAGCATGATAAAGCTGAATATCATGGCGAACAGCAGAATGGAAATGGCCGCTGCTTTACCCATGTCCCGCATGGAAAAAGCATTCTCATACAAATAAACACTGATTGTCTTGACCTGTCCGCTTAAAAGCGCAATCTCCGTGTACATATAAAATACCCATATCGTTCGCAGCGTCACAACCGTTGCGAGCACAGGTTTGATTTCCTGAAGCGTAATTACTTTAAATTTCTGCCAGCCATTTGCGCCGTCCACGTCCGCCGCCTCATACAGCGTTTTATCTATGGTCTGCAGGATGGCATAAAAGGACATAAAAGCATAAGGGAAAAATTTCCAGACACTGAACAGCATAACCAGTGCAAAAGCGCTTGCCGGCCTGTCAAACCAAAGCGGCGCCCGTTCGGACAATTTCAGAATATCCACAACAAGATAATTGACGATTCCATAAGTATTATTAAACATATATTTCCATGCAAAAATCAAAGACACGGAAGGCACGATATAGGGGAGCAGAATCAGTGCCTTTACAAGCTTCTTACCGAAAAAACGCCGATTAAGAAGAATCGCCGCCGCCAGTCCGGCCACCGTACTCAGTAAAACGACCAGAAGGGTAAAAAGCACCGTTACGCCGAGCGCGCTGTAAAAGGAAGAGTCCGTCAGCGTTTTGGTGAAATTTCCAAATCCCACGGACTGCATGGATTTTTTCGGATTTACAGGCACTTTGTGAAAGCTGATTATGAAATTATAAATCATGGGATAGCCAATCAGCAGCATAATCAACAATATACTGGGCGCAATAAATAGGAAGCCGGCCATCCTTTCTTTTTTTCTGTTCATCGCTTCACTCCTTATAAAACGGGGCTGACACCGGCCAAACCAGTCAGCGGGGTCAGCCCCATGTAAAATTTTTAAAATGACAGGAACATTATTGTACAAGCAAATCTTCTATCTGTTTCTGTGTTTCCTCAGCCACAGCCGCCGGGTCCTTATCATTCACGGTAAGGTCGTAAATCGCTCTTCCGATGACATTGGAGCTTGTAACATCACCCATGCTCACGAAATTTTTACCGTCTACGATTCCGAACAGTGATATGCTTCCAAATGCTGCGGATATTTCCGGTGAAAGCGTCTCAAAGCCTTTGATAATCTCGTTATCCAGATATGCCGGGTCTGCCGCAACTGCAGGCATCACGGGCTGCTGTCCGCCGGGCGCCATATGAAGCCAGGTAACATTGTTCTCAGGTTTTACCAGGAATTCCACAAAAAGAACTGCCGCTTCTCTTTCTTCATCGCTTAAGCCATCGGAAACGGAAAGCATGCCCACGCTGCCGTAGGACGCGCTCGTCTTATTGGTTACCAGTGCAAAACCGAAATCATCCATCATACCTTCGTTAATCAGGTCCTTCAAAATATAAGTAGAATAAATTCCCATAGGTACGGAACCGTTCAGCAAAGCGTCCTTGATTTCCGTCGTGCTGTTCGAACCCTGGATGGAATACTGATATAATTCTTTGTAGAAAGTCAGCGCTTCTACCATCGCTTCGGAATTAAAATCTGCACCGCCATCAGCATTGAGTGCATTTGCACCTGCTGAAAGCGCAAACTGTGAAAAACTCTGCTCTGAAAACGAACCGTCTACCGTCGGCAGCGCGATACCGTATTTCTTGTTTGCAGGGTCATGAAATGCCTCTGCCGCAGCGAGAATGTTTTCCCATGTATCAGGAGCTGCCAGTCCCTTCTCGTCGAAAGCCGTTTTGTTGTACCAGATTCCCTGTACCCAACCACCAACCGGCACGCCGATGAAGTTCTGTCCATCTTCTGTTGTATTAATTTTCAAGATTGCATCATAGTAATCGCCCGTTTTGGATTCAATTACTTCGCGAATGGCATCCAAATCGGCAAGTTCATTTCCTACCAACCATTTTGCACGGTTCTGATTAACTTCGATTACCGCCGGCATGCCACCACCTGCAAAAGCCGTCAGCTTCGTGTCATATGCGGAATCACCGTCCACGGGCACTTGCTCCACAGTAATCCATGTATTCTCTTCCTGAAACTTATCAATCAGTCCCTGAATCGTCTGCTGACGCTCCTCTTCTACCATGCTGTGCATAAACTGAATGGTAACGGGATTCTTTGCCGTTTCTTCTGTTCCTTCCTTGTCCGCTTCTTCCGAAGCCGCGGGCGCCGGTTCAGTATTCTCTGTTGCCGGACTTTCCGCCGCCGGCGTATCGGGCTGCGTGGTTTCTGCCGGCTGGTTCCCGCCGCATGCCGTAAGGCCAAACGTCATTGCCGCCGCCAATAATACTGCCAGTGTCTTTTTCATCTTTTTCATAACTTTTCCTTCCTTTCCTTCTTTTATTCTTTTTTCTTGTGGTGATATAATGAAGCTTTCTCCCGTTTGTTGGAACAAAGCATACATTCCATACATTCCTGTGGAGCAACCCCTCTTACAGAACAAACCATTTAAAATCGAAGGGGGCAATCTTTACGCTTCCCGCCGCTTCCTCACCGGTCCTTAAATCTCTGCCGTAAACGCCTGCTCTTTCTATCGTTTTATCCGAGAAATTATGAAGGCAGAGCACCGTTTTCGTTTTGCCGGTTCTGATGTAAGAAAATAACTCTTTCTGCTCCTTTAAAACCGTCTGCCTTGCGTGGGTGTCAAAAGCGTCGCAGTTCTTCCTGATTCGTATCAGTTTTTCCATCTCGCTTCTAATCTGCGCCTTTTTGCTTTCTGTACTTTCAAGCTCTTTCACAATCTGCCCGTACGCGAACTTTTTCCGGTTTATGCTCCTGTTCCTTCCTGTTTCCATAACGCCTTTTTCGTCGTTTTCCACACCCAGATAAGAATTGATATAAACCGCCGCGTCTCCCTGCATTCCCAACAATATTCCATGAGCGTTCAAATATCTGCATTTTGCCGTTTCGAAATCATACGTCTCCTGCAAGGCCGAAAAATAGGATACATTCACTTCATATGCGCTTTTTGAGCCATCCGTATTTTCCTTAAAAGAAACCAGCGCGCCTGATTTTTCCTGAAGATGCGCAATCAGCCCATCGATTTCTTCTTCCGGCACAATACTCCGAATCGGATTGACGCCGATTCCGTCGTGAGAAGCAAGAAAATTAAAAAAGCTCGTCTTTTCCGATGGCAGCGACAGATTTGATGCCCAACCGGACAGCTCTGACGCATCTTTCTTATAAAAACTGTAAAGCACCAGCATGGGCAGCGGAAACTGATATACCATATGGCTTTCATCATATCCGTTCCCAAAATAGGAAACATTATCCGCATGAGGCACATTTGTCTCCGTCACGATTCTGCCCGCCGGACAAACCTCCTCCATCATGCTGCGGAGCAGTTTGACCATTCTGTGCGTATTTTCATGGTGCATACAGGAAGTTCCTGCTTCTTTCCACAGAAAACCGATGGCGTCCAGTCGAATCCATCGCCCGCCCCGTTCCAGATAAGTAAGAAAAATATCGACTGCCGCCCAGAATACGGATGGATTATGATAATTCAAATCAATCTGGTCCTCACTGAACGTCGTCCAGAAATATTTATCTCCGGCCGCTGTAGAAAATCTGGTAAGCAGCGGCGTTGTTCTGGGTCTTGTCACCATAGACAAATCTTCATCGGGATTTTTTTCTATGAAAAAATTTTCATACGTTTTATCTCCGGCAAGACAATTCAAAAACCATTTGCTTTTGGCTGACACATGATTGCAGACGAAATCATACATCAGGGTATACCGTTCGGAAAGTCTTTCCAGATTCTCCCAACCGCCCAGTCCGTCGTTCAGGCTTTTGTAATCAATCACGGAAAAACCGTCATCCGACGAATAAGGACAAAACGGAAGGAAATGTATCACATCAAACACGCCGTCCAGATACTTTTCCGCAAACCGCTCAAACAGCGTCAGTTTATTCTCTTCTCCGTAAAACTGGTCGGGGTAAGTAATCAATATGACATTTTGATTCCCGGAATCTGCCGTTTTGTTTTGCAGCGTTCTTCCGGCTTCCTGTATCCGCTTTTCCAGTCTGGGCAGCCACTCTTTTGCCGCCTCTTTTCCGTAAATGTCAGTAAAATAGTCTCTCCAGTTCATTCTAATGTACTCTTCTTCCTTATATTTTGGGGGTCCTTGTCTCATTTGCCCGTTATCTTCTATCATTCGTCTCTGTACGCTTTCCCAATGTCACTATATTTCAGCATGTATGGTATCGTTTTCATATATTAATTGGTAAAATAGTACTATATATACATGTTAATTAGCCAATTTTTCGATACTTTGTATGTTTTTTTGTCCTTTTTGGAATTATTCATGGAACCGTTTTCATGATTTGATTATAACCAATGCAATGATGTTTGTAAAGGGCTTTTTCAAAATTTCTATTTCTTTCTATTTTTTCTATCTCTTTTAACTACAATTTTTATTTTTTTCTTTTATTTTTCAATAATAATGCGGAACAATTCCTGCCGTATTCAATCCGGAAAGCTGATTTTTTATCTTTTCCTTGCACTCATCCAGTACATTTGATATAATTTTCATGTATTTATGAAAATATTTTCACATGAGGAGGAGCTATGAAACCAACAATCCAATTAGTTGCCAAAAAAGCAGGCGTTTCCATGTCAACCGTTTCAAGGGTCATGAATAACCACCCTTCGGTACTGCCGGAAACCCGTTCCAGGGTATTATCCATTATGAAAGAACTGGATTATACTCCAAATCAACTGGCCCGGGGCCTTTCTTCCAACGGCTTCAATAATATCCTGATTATCTTTACGCGTTCTTCCACCCAGGCTGCCGATAATCCCTATTTTGGCAATATCATCGGTTCCATCGGAATGGTTGCGGAACAGAATGACTATGATATGATTCTGCACTCCAACAACAACGAGGACAATGAGATTGAAAAGGCCGTTTCCATGATTAACAGCAAACTGATTAAGGGCATTGTTCTGCTGAGCAGCCGTACCAACAGCAAATTTCTGGAGATTCTTGCAGGCACTGGAATCCCTATCGTGGTCATAGGCAAACACAATCCCGCTCTTCAGTCAGAATATATTGTTTCTGTAGATACCGATAATTATAAAGACTGCTACGACATCGGGGATTATCTGCTGCAAATGGGACACACCCATATTGGCTGTATTCATGCGCCCTTAAACCATTATGTAGCCGTAGACCGGGTACAGGGGATTAAGGACTGTCTGAATGCGCACAATATCGCCCTGTCCGAAGACTGTTTTGTGGACGGCGGAGACACCGTAGAAACAGCTTACATGGCGGCGCTGAATCTGCTCTGCTCTAACAGACAGCTTACCGCTGTCTTTGCCACCGATGACATCAAAGCGCTCGGCGTTTATAAAGCGGCGCGCAGCATGAACCTGCGCATTCCGGAAGATATCTCCGTATTCGGGCATAACGATTTTGATTTTTCGGCGCTTCTTACGCCGCCGCTTACAACCGTTCGTGTCCCGATTCACGAATTGGGTATGATTTCCGCATCCAAGCTGTTTTCCATGATTAAATCCGAGAAAAAAGAAACGGACCAGATGCTTCCAACCAAAATGCAGTTTCGCGGTTCTGTTGCAAATCTGCTCAAACACTGAAACACGAAGGAGGAACTTTTATGCACATTGTAGTTGCGCCGGATTCCTTTAAAGGAACCCTTTCATCCAGTCAGATTATAGAAATTGTTTCCGCCGAAGGGAAACGACATTTCCCGGGAGCGGATATCACAGGCGTCCCCATTGCGGACGGCGGTGAAGGCACGCTGCATTCCGTTCTCACTTCACGAAGCGGAAGACTTCGACGCATCTCTGTCTTCAATCCGCTTTTTGAAAAAACAGAAGCATCCTACGCTATTTTTGAGAATGCCGGAAGTGAACCCTCTGCCCTGATTGAAATGGCCGAGGCATCCGGCCTCACGCTTCTTTCTCCGGCCAGAAGAAACGCACTGAAAACCACTTCCTACGGAACCGGAGAACTGATTGCAGACGCATTGAAACAGGGCGTCCGCAGCATTACGGCCGCCATAGGTGGAAGCGCTACCAACGACGGCGGCATGGGCGCTATGTCCGCACTCGGTTTTCGCTTTCTGGACAGCCACGACAGGGTCGTAACGCCTGTCGGAGAAAATTTAATCCAGGTTGCCCGTATTGATGCTTCCGGCGTACTGCCGGAGCTGAAAGAAAAGATTTCCGTTACTGTTATGTGTGATGTCCGCAATCCCTTCACCGGTCCCGACGGCGCCACTTACGTCTATGGCCCGCAGAAAGGGGCTTCCGACGAAGCGCTTGCGCGTCTTGAAGAAGGTATGCAGCATTTTGCCTATGTGATAAATCGGGATTTGGGAAAAGATATCAGAATGGTTCCCGGAGCCGGCGCCGCCGGCGGACTTGGCGGCGCATTCTGTGCTTTTCTCGACGGGGAACTAAAATCCGGCATCCGGACTATGTTAGACCTGGTTCACTTTAATTCACTCATCGAAAATGCGGATTTGATTATTACAGGAGAAGGCCGTGCAGACGGACAGTCTGCCCAGGGAAAAGTGCTCTGGGGAATCGGTGCAAGCGCCAGAGAAAAGGAAATTCCGGTAGTTGCCATTGTCGGCGGCATGCTTCCCGAAGCAAAGAAACTTTATGACTGCGGCATTACGGCAATCGTTCCAGCCCTGAATTACGCCATGCCGTTGACAGACGTGCTGAATCACTCCAAAGATTTGCTGCGCGACGCCGCAGAAAGGACTTTTCTGCTGCTGAAAGCAGGGATGTCTTTAACCGATTCGCCGCTTCATCGCAGAATCGGGTAGAAAAGATTAGAACAGGCGTGATTATTCATCACGCCCACGCTTTTGTCCTGAAATGTTCATCTTCCGCAGTATGATAATGCGGATATCGTCAATTTCCTCAATCGTCAGTTCTGTCAACGAAATGTTACGGAATTGTCTGTAAAAAAACTTCGACCTCTTTATTGAATGCAGCATATCTTTTATTTGCAATAAAATGATTGCCCTTAATAATCGTTAATTTTGCATTCGGTATATTTTCCGCAATCATTTTTGTATGGGACTCCTTAATCATATCCCTTTTTCCGCAAATCACGAGCGTTGGTGCGGTTATTTTGGATAACTCATCTAATCCGATATGCGGTTCGTTTACCATCAGCCCAAGCATTTCGGCATTCTTTTTTGCATCAGACGATTTGGAAGCAAATCGTCGTGCTATCCTATTATACACAAAAACGCCACAATTCAAAAGAATCATGGCGTTTCATCTGTCTTTACCTGCTATTTTTCAATTTTTAGCTCTGCTCAATTAGAACTTTCCTTCCTTCGCCGCTTCCTCAATCGAAACAGCCACAGCTACGGTAGCGCCTACCATCGGGTTATTGCCCATACCAATCAGGCCCATCATTTCAACATGTGCCGGTACGGAAGAAGAACCTGCGAACTGCGCATCGGAGTGCATACGGCCAAGCGTATCTGTAAAGCCATAAGAAGCAGGACCCGCCGCCATATTATCCGGATGGAGCGTACGGCCCGTACCGCCGCCTGACGCTACGGAGAAATATTTCTTTCCGGCTTCTGTTCTTTCTTTCTTATATGTACCTGCTACCGGATGCTGGAATCTTGTCGGGTTCGTGGAGTTACCCGTAATGGAAACGTCAACGTTTTCTTTCCACATAATTGCAACGCCTTCCGGAACGGAATTTGCACCATAGCAGTTTACTTTGGAACGAAGTCCTTCGGAATATGCGATTCTTTCGATTTCCTTTACTTCATTCGTATACGGGTCATATTCTGTTTCAACGAAGGTAAATCCGTTAATTCTGGAAATAATCTTCGCAGCGTCTTTTCCAAGACCATTCAGAATAACACGGAGCGGTTTCTGGCGTACTTTATTCGCTTTCTCCGCGATACCGATTGCACCTTCTGCAGCCGCAAAGGACTCATGACCTGCAAGGAATGCGAAACAATCCGTCTCTTCTTCCAGTAACATCTTGCCCAGATTACCGTGTCCAAGACCTACTTTTCTCGTGTCCGCAACGGAACCGGGAATACAGAATGCCTGAAGTCCCTCACCGATTGCAGCCGCTGCATCAGCCGCCTTCTTGCAGCCTTTTTTAATTGCAATCGCAGCGCCTACCGTATAAGCCCAACAAGCGTTTTCAAAGCAGATAGGCTGGATTTTCTTGACCTGCTCATAAACATCCAGGCCAGCGTCTTTTGTAATTTTCTCAGCTTCTTCGATAGAAGAAATGCCGTAAGTATTTAATACTGAATTGATTTTATCAATTCTTCTTTCATATGATTCAAATAAAGCCATCTTATCCTTACTCCTCCTGTTTATTTTTAGAGATTTCTCAGCAGCTTACGAGTCTGCAGGCTGCTATCTCGCAATCAGACCTTGTCTGATTTTTATTCGCATCTTGGGTCGATAATTCTGACAGCATCATCAACACGGCCATACTGTCCGCATGCTTTTTCATATGCAGTATTCGGGTCATCACCTTTTTTGATGAAGTCTGTCATCTTACCGAGACTTACGAATTTGTAACCGATGATTTCATCGTTTGCATCAAGTGCAATTCCTGTTACATAACCTTCTGCCATTTCAAGATAACGAGGGCCTTTTTTCAAAGTACCATACATCGTACCTACCTGGCTTCTTAAACCTTTGCCGAGGTCTTCAAGACCTGCTCCGACAGGCAGTCCTTCCTCAGAAAAAGCAGACTGTGTACGGCCATAAACAATCTGTAAGAACAGCTCTCTCATCGCTGTATTGATTGCGTCGCATACAAGGTCTGTATTCAGCGCTTCCATAACGGTAAGGCCGGGTAAAATTTCAGATGCCATAGCAGCGGAATGCGTCATACCGGAACATCCGATTGTTTCTACCAGAGCTTCCTGAATGATACCTTCTTTTACATTCAGAGTAAGCTTACATGCGCCCTGCTGAGGAGCACACCAGCCTACGCCGTGTGTCAAACCGGAAATATCTTTCACTTCTTTTGCCTGAACCCATTTTGCTTCTTCTGGGATTGGAGCACAGCCATGATGTACGCCCTGTGCTACGGTACACATTTCTTCAACTTCTTTTGAATAAATCATGTGATAACTCCTTTCGATTATGTAATAATATTTGATAACAGATTACTCAGAAATCCTTCCATAATCTGTCATAACCGCTGTTCTTATTTTCGCATATTACGGGCGAAAAATCCAGTCCTTTCTAAAATTTCTAGCCAATGAAATATTCCGATATGTCAATGGCATTGATGAGACCGAGTTTATTTTCTTCTTTGCATTCCAGCCAGCTTGCGCTGCTTCTGCACCATGAACGCAGAGAATAATTGAACATTTCCTGTGTGCATCGCTCATGAGGGTCCTGTTTGTTCATCCGGTTAAAAATGCAGTCTTCACAGGGCGAATCCCTGTGCTGAATTGCCTGATAACAGATATCACCGATTTTTACCTCCGGCGTCTGCATCAGCACCTTCTTGTTGACAAAACCTAGCTCGTAAGTGTCGGCATTGATAATATACGCATAACTGTCCAGATTGTCCAGCATTTCTATCTGTGTAGCAAAGTCATGCAGACGGTCCATCAGACCAATCTGTAAGACATGCGCCTCTATAATGCGGAACAGGGAACGCAGCTCTTCCATAACATTGTTTTCAAATTCCAGCTGTACGTCCACATGATTCTCAAAAATAATCGCACCCAGAAACGCTCCTTTGGAGGTAATCGGATAATAGAGCAGGCTCTTAATCCCCTCCGACTGGAGATAATACCGCAGCTCTTCCACCACCATATCATATTCATGGATAATACTGCAGTTTTTGAAAGAATCATATAAAACTTCATATACGACGCGGCGCAGTTCGTAATGCTCTTTGCTCTCTTCTTTCAGTTCATAGCCATGAACGGAAAACTGCACCTGTCTGGAAAGCGGCAGGCTTCCCTTTTCGTTTCCGCAGATAAATCCTCTGTGAAACTTGTAATGTACCGTAATCAGCTCAATGGCAGACTGTAATGCCGCTTCCAGCATATTTCCTTCAAAAAGAATGCTCATGACCATATCTTCGGTCTTCCAGCCAAGTTCCATGCCCTTTTCCGGGTCATAGGCAATATTCTCATTCTTTCGAAGCGCATGGTATGCCATCGTAACGGCCGCATCATAAATACGATACCCGCTTCTTCCTCTCGTCTTTACTCTTCGGATTGCCCTGTTCGCTTTCGAATAAAGTTCCTCATAGGACATACCGTGGTAAGGGAAAATCGCAACGCCGACGCGGCTTAATACCTGAATTTCCTTTCCCTCATGCGGCAGCCGGAAGCGAATGTTCGCCACGAGCTCGGAGGCAATTTTATCTACCTCGAAAAGATTATCGAGCTTGCTGATATATAAAATAAATCTGTCTTCCGCAAGTCTTCCGATAACGTCGCTTCCTTTTACGATATTATTCAGATACATACTTGTTTCCGTTAATATTTTTCCTGCCTGCGCGACACCCAGAAGTTCGCCTGCCTGCTGGAAATTATCCAAATCTACGATGAGCAGCGCACTCAGGTCGTCTTTTGCTCTTTCTTCTTTCAAAGCATTTCGAATCAGCTGTACCGCTGCGTCCTTTTCGTTCAGGTTCGTCTGCGTATCTCTCTGTGCACGAAGCTGCAAATTCAGTTCCTGTAATTTTTTCTCATGAATGTTGATGAGACGGCCGACAATTCTCGTGACATATCCTTCCGCTCCGAGCAGAGAGGTCAGGTTCATCTGATACCATGTATAATCTTCATCGAATTTTTTGGTCCTGACTTCTATCGTATCATGTCTGGGAGAACGCAGAAGTCCGTTCCAGATTGCCCGATAACTTCCGACATCATCTCCAAAAATGGTATTGTCGTCATTCTCTTCTCCAAAAAGCATATTGTCGTCGATATTTCCGCCCAAAAAGTCCGTTTCGTCAAACTGCTGCATATACCGGTTGATAATCAGTTCACCGGTAGACGCATAATCTCCGGAATTTCTGATAATAAGCACATCCGTCTTGGCATTGTAATCGATAATTTTTTCACCTTCGGACTCCAGGAGAATATGTAACCGCTCCGCCTGCTGATGCAGTTCTTCTTCCACATTCTTCTTTTCCGTAATATCCTGTATGACGGAAACGATAATATATTTTGCGCCTTCCCTCGCATACAGATTTCCACGGACCTGAAGCCATCTGAGACTGCCGTTTGCCGTCACGGTACGAAATTCCACTTCGATAGAACCGTCATCTTTTAATATGTCTTCTATTCCCTGTTCAAAAATCGGCAGGTCTTCCGGAATGATGCTCATTCTGACATTTTTCAGATACTGCATGCCTTTCATCCTGGAATATCCAAGCATTCGAAAAAAACCATCATTGACAAAAATCGGCGTCAGTTCTCTGTTCTCATATTCAAAAAAACAGATGCCGGCAATGATATTGTTTATCATTGAGCCAAAATTTTCAGCATTCATTTCTTCTATTGCCATACGCTTTTATCCCCAATACTGTTTTTTAATCCCTTTTGGCGGCTACTTCCCCTTGCTTCTTATAAATGCTGTGCGCCGGAATAAATCCTCTTACCATGGAAACAGGATAAACATTAGAGGCTCTCCCGATAATTGTCCCTGGATTCAATACGGAATTGCATCCGACTTCCACATTATCGCCAAGCATCGCGCCGAATTTTTTCAGTCCTGTTTCGAACTGTTCCTCTCCTGCCCTGACTACAACAAGCGTCTTATCGCTTTTGACATTGGAAGTGATGGAACCTGCACCCATATGCGCTTTATAACCAAGAATACTGTCGCCGACATAATTATAATGCGGAACCTGTACCTTATTGAACAGAATAACGTTTTTCAATTCGGTTGAATTTCCCACAACCGCGCCTTTGCCGACGATGGCATTCCCTCTGATAAAAGCGCAATGCCTGATTTCCGCTTCCTCATCGATGATGGCAGGACCGTTTATGAAAGCCGAGGGATATATTTTGGCAGACTTCGCAACCCATATATTTTCGCCTCGCTTTTCGAACTTATCTTCCGGCAGCGTATTACCGAATTTTATAATAAATTCTCCGATTTTCGGCAATACCTCCCAGGGATAAGTTACATCCGTAAAAACGTCCGCCGCAATCGTCTCTTCCAACGTATAAAGCTCTTTAATTATAACATCTTTTAAACCGTTTGACATCTTTTTTTCACCTTTTCCTTCCTGAAACCTTTTCGAAGAATGCCTTCCTTATGTTTTCTTATAAAATTGTGAGGCATATCGGAACCGGGCATTCAATGTCGCCTGATTGTTCATCTGCTTCACAATATTCGTTCTCCTTGTTACAAAATCGTCCAGCTTGGTCATATATTCCTGCGAAGAAATCGAACCGTCCGCTACCAGATTTAATCCTTTTTCCCAACTCGCCGTCAGCCGCGGGTCGAGAAGCGGTTTAATCGAGGAAGATACCACCTCGTAAATCATTTCACCAAGCAGCGTCGGGGTGATAACCTGTGTTTTCTTATTCAGATTCAGATATTTGATATGCACGAGTTTCTTTAAAATTTCAGCTCTGGTGGCGGAAGTTCCGATACCGCTTCCTTTAATCTGTGCACGAAGTTCTTCGTCTTCTATAAATTGTCCGGCGTTTTCCATCGTCAAAATCATGGTTCCGGAATTATAGCGTTTGGGCGGCGTCGTTTCTCCCTCTTTTATCGTTAATTCCTGTAAGGCAAGTTTTTCTCCTTTTTTCAGGCCTTTCAGGATTTCCATAAAGGACTCGTCGCAGGCTTCTTCCGTCTGCCCGTTTTCCGCATCGGATTCTTTCTTTTCATCCGCCTTATTTTCCTCCTTTTTCTCCGCACCCGCCGTCCTGCCAGCCCTGCCGGCGCTGAAAGAATACTGCGCCGCTTTCAGATAGCCGCTTTCCGCCAGTACTTTAAACCCGGAAAAAAAGGCTTCGCCTTTGATATCCACCCGCAGGCTGATTTTCTGATAAATGGCCGCCGGATAGAAAATGCACAAAAATCTTCTGACAATACACTCGTAAACCTTCGCCGCAGTCGGGTTCAGACTGCTCAATGCGTGAAGGCCCTGCCCTGTCGGAATAATCGCATAATGGTCCGTAATCTGCTTATCATTGACATACCGGCTCTTTGCAATGTTTTTGAAACTGCCTCCGGCAAGAATTTCTTCCGCCAGTTCGCTGACAATGCCATACTGCTTTAAACCGCTTATGTTTCGATGGATTTCCTTCGCTACTGCCGAAGAAAGAACCCTTGCATCGGTTCTCGGATAAGTGGTCAGTTTTTTCTCATACAGCTCCTGCGCGATGCGAAGCGTCTCGTCAGGGCTTATCTTGAAGAGTTTGGAACAATCATTCTGCAGCTCCGCCAGATTATACAAAAGCGGCGGATTCTTTGTTTCTTTTTTCTTCTCAATACTTTTCAGCTCCGGTTCCGAAACCGGCTCTTCCGATAAATATTGAAGGAACTCCTCTGCCGTTTCCCTCTTCTGAAAACCGTTTTCTTTATAAAGCAGGGGCGATGCAAAATACCGGGAGCCTTCTACGGTTTTCCACTCACAGCTGCATTTTTTCCCCCGGATATCGATATCCGCCAAAACCCGGTAAAAAGGAATTTTTATAAATTCCCGTATTTCCCGTTCTCTGTTGACAACCATGCCGAGGACACAGGTCATGACCCGTCCGACGGATATAACCGCTTTATCGACTTTTAGATAACTTTTTACCGGATAACTGTATTTGAGCGTCAACACTCTGGAAAAGTTAATTCCCATCAGGTAATCTTCTTTCGCACGCAGGTACGCCGCATCGCTTAAATTATCATAAGCAGACAAATCTTTGGCTTCCCGGATGCCGCGCAGAATCTCTTCCTCCGTCTGCGAATCAATCCAGACTCTCTTACGCTTCTTTCCCGTCACATGCGCCTGCTGTTCCACGAGACGGTAAATGTATTCCCCTTCCCGCCCGGAGTCGGTGCAGACATAAATGGTATCCACATCTTCGCGGTTCAGAAGTCCGCTCACAATCTGAAACTGTTTTTTCACGCCGTCAATGACTTCGTATTTAAATTTTTCCGGTATAAACGGTATCGTCTCCAAAGACCATCTTCTATATTTTTCATCGTAAGCCTCCGGATAACTCATCGTGACAAGATGACCCACACACCATGTAACCAGAGCTTCATCGGATTCCATATAGCCGTCCCGATTGCTCATTTTATATTTCAAAGCCTTCGCAAATTCCCTTGCAACACTTGGCTTCTCCGCAATAAACAAATTTTTCTTCATACTTCCTCATTTTTAGATATCGGTAATCTGCACCAGTTTCAGATTCCTTTTGACTTTTGCCTCCAGATTCAGTTTTTCATCAAACCCGGATGCCGTGTATAAATAGATATAATCCGCATTGATTTTTACTTTTCGCGCATAGGAAAGCAGCCATTCATAATCTTCATATGTCATCATTGCCTTTTCCCAGTTACAGAGTGCGATAAGCATCTTTCCATCCGCATCCTGCGCGATGAAATCGATGTTTCCTTCTTTGCCGACCCATTCCCCGCTCGTTTCATAATGAATCGGGAGCCGTCCTCTTTTATTCAGTTTGGCAAGATGTTCCCGGCACACCTGTTTGAAGCATCCGGATACATATTTCTTAAAAACAGGATAAATATACTGATTATAGTATTCTCCGACCGATATGGTCTGCAATGCGCTCATATAAGGATACATGTAAGTAAAATAAAAATTAACAAACGGATGAACAATACGGTAGATTCCTTTCTGCGCATTCTCTTTATCCGCCATATCATATGAAAAAACCTTCTCCACAAGCTCAAGCTCCATCAGGTTTCTCAGATAAACACTGATTTTGGCGCGCGAAAAACCCGTATGAAGGTAGATATCATTTAACTTATATTTTCCGGATGCGATGGCGGCAAGAATCGTATTATAGACGCTCGTTTCCCGCAGCTGTTCCGACACAAGGCGTTCCCATTCTTCAAACAGATAACTGTCTTTATTCAGGATATGCCTGCAGATGTTCTGCTGAATCGTCAACCGGTCATCGAACTGATTCCACAGTCCCGGAAATCCACCTAGAATAGAATATGCTTCCACACACTCTTCAATTCTGAAATCCGGAAAACGATGCACAATATCGCCAAAAGACAGCGCGCGCACCTTTAACAGCCCGGACAGAGAATACGCCGCGTCTCCGATTTTGGAAATCATGCTGTTTTCCACCCAACCGATGGCAGAGCTGCAAAGCAGCACCATCAACCCGTTCACTTCCTCTAAGCCTTCCATAAAACGTACGAGTTCTTTCATAAAAGATTCGCTCGTTTTGGCAATATTCTGAAATTCATCGATGATGACAATCTTTTTGCCGCTTTCCCCGCAAATGACATTCAGGATATCGCTCAGTTCCGGAAATTCTTTGATTGTTTTTCCGGCCGCTCTTACCTGCATCCCCCACTGATACAGCTGTTCCCGTTCCGAACAGGGTCTTGCCAGATAATAGTGGCTTGGCCTGTTTTCCGCAAATTCCTTTAAGAGTGTTGACTTTCCGATATGCTTTTGTCCATATACGACCAATATCTGACTGCCCGCTTTTTCATAATACTGGTCCAGATATTGTAATTCCGCTATCCTGCCTGATAACATATGGCAACCCCTCATTCTTGTCTCTTATCGTTCATGTAGACGCCTGGGCAAGCAATGCTTCTATTTTCTCCGGAGGCATCGGCCTTCCGAGATAATAACCCTGTATATTGTCGCAGTCAATTGCCGTCAGATAATCGAACTGCTCCTGTGTTTCTACCCCTTCCGCAATCGTCTCAAAACCAAGTTTTTTCACCATATAAATAATGGATTCCGTAATAATTCTTGTATTCTCATCCGAGATGACCGTGTCGATAAAAGACTTATCCACCTTCAGCGTATCGATAGGCAGCCCTTTTAAATAGGACAGGGAGGAATACCCCGTACCGAAGTCATCCAATGATATTTTAATGCCGATATTGCGTAAAACAGCCAGTTTTTCCGTGACTTCCTGGAAATTGTCAATCAAAATACTCTCTGTGATTTCCAATTCTATCTCTTCCGGAGAAATATCATATTTCTTCAGAATTTGTACGACTTTATCCACAAAATCCGGCTGTTTATACTGAATCGCCGAAATATTTAACGAAAGAATCAGCGGATAATGATATTTTGCCTTCCAGCCTGCATAAATCCGCACACTTTCCTCTATAACCCATGCGCCGATTGGCACAATGGTTCCATTCTTCTCCGCAATCGGAATAAAGGTATCCGGATTAATCGCCCTGCCCGTTTCATCCTTCCAGCGAATCAACGCTTCCACGCCTCGCAAAAGTCTGTCCCCGGTATGGAACTGGGGTTGAAAATACAGGGTAAAATTCTGAGAAAAAACGGCTTCTTTTAATTTATTCTCAATGGACACATTCTGGAGGAAATCTTCCAGAATCGAACCGTCAAAATATTGGATTCTGCCTTTTCCGTTTTCTTTCGCGCGGAACATAACGATTTCCGCACAATTAATCAGCTCCAGCGTATCCGCAGCGGCCTCCGGATATTCCGCAACGCCAACGCTGACCGTCAGAAAGATTTCCTGCCCGCCGCTCAGTTTAAAAGGTTTTTCCAGCCTTTCGGAAATCTTTGCATAGATAGAGGCCACGCTTCTGCTCCCGTAAGGGTCATAGATACCGATGCAGAAAATATCCCCGTTGAAATGGGATATTACGATATCCTCCGCCGCCAGCTCCGACAGATACTGTCCGAAATTCTGTACGATTTCATCGCCGATAATAATACCGAGTTCGTCGCTCATCTTTCGGAAATCATCCAAATCGATGAACATAATCGCAACTTCTTTTTTTTCTTCTTTGGCGCGGTGAACCTGTTCTCCAAAAAGGCGCACAAAATAATTACGATTATACAGACCGGTCAACAGGTCGTAGTACGCCATATATGTCAGTTCGTCATTCTGTGAATTGAATTTCGTTACATCCTTGAAGCGGATAATTTTATCCGCGGGACGCCCTGCGTCGTCGTAAACGATTGTGATTTCCACTTCAACCCACATTCTGCCGTCTTTCATTTTGACATCGATTGCAGTAGACTCCATGCCTCTTTTTTCAATAAAAAGCGCTTCTCGCAGGGGAACGGCATATTTCTCTTCCACACAGTCGTAAAATCTGGCAAAATCCTCCGTACTTTTTACCTGAAAATCAAAGAAATAATCCCAGTTCGCAATCGTCCGTATGGTATTTTCTTCATAATTGTAATAAAGAAAGGCGCTGTTAGACGTTTCGCAAATCAGATGAAGCATTTTAATGTCCTTCATCAGTTTCCTGTTCGCAGAATTCAGTAACGCAATCTGTTCCCGTAAATCATCCATACCTTATCCCCTATATGCCGCTCTCCATAAAAAGCCGGTCTCTATTTCTTAACGATGTATCCCTTTGCTTTCAGCGTCTCCGCGCACAGAACCGCGCCGCCTGCCGCGCCGCGCACCGTATTGTGGGACAGACCGATAAATTTCCAGTCATATACGCTGTCCTCTCTGATACGGCCGACGCTGATGCCCATACCGTTCTCATAATCCACATCGAGTTTTACCTGCGGTCTGTTATCTTCTTCCATATATTGAATGAACTGCTTCGGCGCGCTCGGAAGTTCCAGTTCCTGCGGAAGTCCCTTGAATGCTTTCAGTTTTTCAATTAACTGTTCCTTCGTCGGTTTCTTTCTGAATTTTACGAAAACTGCCGCCGTATGTCCGTTCAGAACCGGTACACGAATGCACTGACAGGTAATGACGGGCTCCGATGCCGGAACGATTTCACCGTTTTCGATTTTTCCCCAGATTCTGAGGGGTTCTTTCTCGCTCTTTTCTTCCTCGCCGCCGATATAGGGAATCACGTTTTCAACCATCTCCGGCCAGTCTTTAAAGGTCTTTCCCGCTCCGGAAATCGCCTGATAAGTCGTCGCTACCACTTCATATGGTTCAAACTCTTTCCATGCCGTCAGCACGGGCGCATAACTCTGAATAGAACAATTCGGTTTCACGGCAATAAAACCTCTTTTTGTACCGAGTCTTTGCTTCTGTGACTCGATAACATCGAAATGTTCCGGGTTAATTTCCGGTACGACCATCGGTACGTCGGGCGTCCATCTGTGTGCGCTGTTATTGGAAACGACAGGCGTTTCCGTTTTCGCATAGGCTTCTTCAATTTTCTTGATTTCCTCTTTCGTCATATCCACCGCGGAAAAGACAAAGTCCACTTCCGAAGCAACCTTTTCCACCTCATTCACATTCAGCACAACAAGCTTTTTGACTGCCTCCGGCATCGGTGTCGTCATTTTCCATCTGCCGCCTACCGCTTCTTCATAAGTTTTGCCGGCAGACCGTTCGCTTGCCGCAATTGTCGTCACTTCAAACCACGGATGGTTTTCCAGCAGAGAAATGAATCTCTGTCCTACCATACCCGTTCCACCTAAAATACCTGCTTTTAATTTTTCCATTTTATTATGTTCTCCTTTCTCCAGGCCCGTAATTTTCATCCGCCTCTTTTATGACAGGCTTTCCGGTATTTCCATTTCATGATACCAGTCGCCTGCAAGATATTCTTTTTCCATCTGAATGACTCTGCGCATCACTTCCGGCCCCGGTGCGCCGAATGTCAGCCGCTTCTCCACACAGGTCTTTAAGCTGATTTTATCATAAACATCTTCTTCAAAGACCGGACTGATGGTTTTGAGCTCTTCGATGGATAATTCATCAATGCTGCACTTTTTATCAATACAGTACAAAACAAGTTTTCCGATGATGCTGTGCGCATCCCGGAATGCCACCCCTTTGCCTACGAGATAATCCGCCGCATCCGTCGCGTTGGTAAATCCCATCATCGCGCTTTTCTCCATGACAGGCTGATTAAATTTCATTGTTCGCACCATGCCTTCGAACAGCGCAAGACATCCTTTTACCGTGTCGATGGCGTCAAAGGTCAGTTCCTTATCTTCCTGCATATCTTTGTTATACGCGAGCGGCAGTCCCTTCATCGTCGTCAGAATAGCAGTCAGCGCGCCGTATACCCGGCCCGTTTTTCCCCGTATCAATTCCGCAATATCCGGATTTTTCTTCTGCGGCATAATGCTGCTTCCCGTCGCATAGGAATCATCAATTTCCACAAAGCGGTATTCATTGCTGTTCCAGATGATAATTTCTTCACAAAAACGGCTTAAATGCATCATAATCGTAGAAAGCGCAGAAAGAAATTCTATTAAATAATCTCTGTCGGAAACGGAATCCATACTGTTTAACGTCGGCGCTTCAAATCCGAGAAGCGAAGCCGTATAATATCGGTCAAGCGGATATGTCGTTCCCGCCAGCGCCCCTGCGCCGAGCGGACAATAATTCATCCGGCCGTAGATATCCCGCATTCTGAGCCGGTCTCTTTTGAACATTTCAAAATAGGCGCCGATATGATGTGCCAGTGTGACCGGCTGCGCCTTCTGTAAATGCGTAAATCCAGGCATATACGTCTCTGTATTTTCTTCCATCATATGAAGAAGCGTCTCAAGCAGCTCCTTTAACAGCTCGTCTACCGCAAGGACTTCCGTTCTTGTATAAAGCCGCATATCAAGCGCTACCTGGTCGTTACGGCTTCTTCCGGTATGCAGTTTCTTGCCCGCTTCCCCGATGCGTTCTATCAGATTCGCCTCTACAAAACTATGTATATCTTCATATTCTTCCGTAATCTGCAGAATGCCGTTTTCCACGTCCTGCCGGATTCCGGTCAGACCTTTTACAATCTCATCTTTCTCTTTTTTCGACAGGATTCCCTGCTTTTCCAGCATAATTACATGTGCAATGCTGCCTTCGATGTCCTGCTTATAGAACTTTTTATCAAAACCGATTGAAGCATTAAAATTGTATACGAGCTTATCGGTTTCCCTTGTAAAGCGTCCGCCCCAAAGCTGTGCCATAATCGCCCTCCGTTCCCGTTCCATCCGCCAATTCAGACAGGTAATTTTATTAAATCTAAATTTGATGATACCATATATCCCCATATATTTCAATCAAAACCGCTTTTTTTGTAAAAAGCACAATTTTACAATTCTTTCATAAAATAATTTATAAATACAGGGAGATTTTTACAGAATGCAGCCAATTCTATCTTTGGAAAATATTTCTTATTCTTATCATAATCTCAATGGTGAAACGCCCGCCCTGTCGAACATAAATTTTCAGGTAGCGGAAGGAGAATTTCTGGCTGTCGTCGGCCCAAGTGGATGCGGCAAATCAACCCTTCTGTCCATTATCGCAGGTTTGTTAAAGCCCGAAAGCGGAACGCTTTTCTTCGGCCGTCCATCCACCATCGGTTATATGCTTCAGCGTGACCATCTGTTTGAATGGCGGACAATTTATCAAAATGTCATTCTCGGTCTGGAATTGAATAAATCGATAAACGACGAAAATATTCAATATGTCCTCCAATTATTGAAAGATTACGGATTGGATTCTTTTCAGGATAAAAAACCTTCCGAGCTGTCCGGCGGCATGCGCCAACGCGCAGCGCTCATCCGTACGATGGCCATCCGGCCCGACCTGCTGCTATTGGATGAACCGTTCAGCGCTCTTGATTTCCAGACCAGAATGACCGTGTCCGTGGATATCGGCAACATTATACGAAATACCGGAAAAACCGCTATTCTGATTACCCATGACCTGTCGGAAGCCATTACGCTTGCGGACCGTGTTATCGTACTGTCCAAACGGCCTGCCACCACAAAATTTGAATTACCGATTCATTATGATGTCGAACGCACTTCCCCTCTCTCCATACGCAATACGGATGTTTATCAGACCTATTTCAATCTTTTATGGAAGGAGCTTTCCGATGATTTATCAGACCAAAAAAAACAAGAATGACTTAACCAGTCAACAATCCTATATTCTGGCACACCGAAAGCACCATCATAAAATCGCTTTTTTCCGGCTTCTGATTCTTCTTCTTTTTCTGCTGCTCTGGGAAGCCGCGACGCGGGCAGGATATATCGATATTTTCTTTTTCAGTTCCCCAAGCGCAGTCGTCAGGTATCTGTATCAGATGATTCTGGACGCTTCTTTTTTCAGGCACACGGGCATAACACTTCTGGAAACAGTCGTCAGTTTCCTGCTCGTCACCGTCTTTGGCCTTTTAGCCGCAATGCTTCTCTGGTATCAAAGCAGCCTGTCTGAAATTCTGGAGCCTTATCTGGTCGTACTGAATTCGCTGCCAAAATCGGCGCTTGCCCCTCTTCTCATCGTCTGGCTCGGCACAGGTTCCAAGACCATCATCGTCGCCGGCGTCTCCGTTGCCGTCTTCGGCTCTGTCATCAGTCTCTACACCGGATTCTGTCAGGTCGATGAAGAACTGTTAAAGCTGATACTGACACTCGGCGGTACAAGAAAAGATGCCCTGTTTAAAGTTATTCTTCCAAGTTCCGTACCATTGATTTTAAGCAATATGAAAGTCAATATCGGTTTATGTCTCGTAGGCGTCATCATCGGGGAATTTCTGGCTGCAAGACGGGGACTCGGATATCTGATTATTTATGGTTCTCAGGTCTTCAGACAACAAGCGTCAATGACAAAAACGACAGTCCGGTTACCGGCCGGAACGGATAACCTTTTTAAATACAAACCGCTCTGTCATTCTGTAAACAGAGCGGTTATAAACATCTTTTCCATGTGTCAGTGAAGTCCCAGGTCTTCTCCCTGAACCGTTTCGATTCCATTCTGTTCCAGAATCCCGGTCAGACTTTCCGCATCTGCCACACGGAAAATCATACAGGCCTGCCCGTCTTTCTGGCCGAAAACGGAATACATATATTCCACGTCAATTCCGGCATGGGAAATCGCGCTGAGCACATTGCTGAGGCCGCCCGGCGTATCCGGAACCGCCACTCCGACGACAGGCGTCATGGTCAGGATAAAACCCTTATCAAGAAGGATGGAAGAAGCCTTTGACGCATCATCCACAATAAGCCGAAGGACACCGTAATCTGCCGTCTCCGCAATATTAATCGCCCGCATATTCACCTGGTTCTCGGAAAGAATACCGGTGATATCCGCAAGCTGTCCTGCTTTGTTTTCCAAAAATACAGAAATTTGAGGTATTGTCATATTGATATCATACTCCTTTCTCAGGTTCTATCTTAAATTTTCCGCTTGTCAATAACGCGGACTGCCTTGCCTTCGCTTCTTGTGATGGACTTTGGCGCCACCAGACGCACTTTGGCATAAATTCCAAGCATCGCCTTGAGCGCCGATACAAGCCCTTTCTCCATCTCCGTAATCTTACCAAGATTATCAGAAAAGTTTTCAGGCGTCATCTCTACCATGACTTCAATCGTATCCGAGTTGTTGACACGGTCAACAATAATCTGATAGTTCGCCGGATATCCCTGTTCCAAAAGCACTGTCTCAATCTGGGACGGGAAGACGTTAACGCCTTTCACGATAAGCATATCATCGCTCCTGCCCATAGGCTTGCTCATTTTTACATGGGTGCGGCCGCAGGAACACTCTTTTCTGGTAAGCACACAGATATCTCTGGTGCGGTAGCGGAGAAGCGGAAACGCTTCCTTCGTAATTGCGGTAAATACCAGCTCTCCTTTACTGCCCTCAGGAAGAACCTCTCCCGTATCCGGGTCGATAATCTCTGCGATAAAGTGGTCTTCGTTAATGTGCATTCCTGTCTGTTCACTACACTCGAAAGCGACACCGGGACCGCTGGTCTCCGTAAGCCCGTATATATCATACGCCTTAATTCCCAGTTTGTTCTGGATATCCTGGCGCATTTCTTCGCTCCATGCCTCCGCGCCAAAGATGCCGGCTTTTAATTTGATTTTGTCCCGCAATCCCCGCTCATGAATGCTTTCCGCCAGATATGCGGCATAAGAAGGCGTACAGCAGATAATGGTAGCTTCCAAATCCACCATAAACTGCAGCTGACGGTCCGTATTTCCCGATGACATGGGAAGCGTCAGACATCCCACTTTATGGCTTCCTCCATTAAGTCCGGGGCCGCCGGTAAAAAGTCCGTACCCATAGCTGACATGACAGACGTCTTCATCGGTTCCGCCTGCCGCCATAATGGCGCGGGCACAACAATCCTCCCACAAATCAATATCATGCTGTGTATAAAAAGCTACCACTCTGCGGCCGGTCGTGCCGGAGGTAGACTGGATGCGGACGCAGTCTTTCAGCGGCATCGCCAGAAGGCCGTAAGGATACGCCTCCCGCAGGTCATCCTTTGTCAGAAAAGGAAGCTTATGTAAATCCTCTATGCCCTGAATATCCTCGGGCGTAACACCCTTCTCTTCCATCTTCGCACGGTAATAGGGCACATTGTCCCACACATGCTGCACCTGCTTTACCAGCCGTTCATTCTGCCATGCAAGAATCTGCTCTCTGCCCGCAGTCTCGATTTCTTTTTGATAATACCGTTCCATCATTTTTATAACCACGCTCCTTTCAAAGTCTTACGCTGTCAAGCCCGATTCAAACGCTTTTTTATTCATCTCCAGGAATTTCGGCGGCACACTGTGCTCTATCGCTTCCATCCATTCTTCTTTCGTAAAATCAAAATGTCTGGCAAGCCTGCCCATCAGCACAAGGTTAACCGCTTTACTGCTTCCCGCTTCTTCCGCAAGGGCAAGCGCGTCAAATGCGTCCACATTACTTCCAAGCGCCGCGAGTTTCTCCTCCAGATTTTCCGGATAAACCGCCATGCCTGCGATTACCGGCATCGGGTTAATCTGCTGGCTGTTGACGATAATTCTGCCGCCCGGTTTTAAATATTCCGTATAACGGGCCGCCTCCAAAAGTTCGAAAGAAAGGATGCAGTCCGCCTCTCCTTTATCTATAATCGGTGAGCAGACTCTGTCGCCCCACCGTACATAGGTAACAACGCTTCCGCCACGCTGGCTCATACCATGTACTTCGCTGACTTTCACGTCATATCCGCGGCTAAGCAGCAAGCGGCCAAGCAATTTACTTGCGAGCAGAGTTCCCTGTCCGCCCACACCCACAATCATCATATTTTTTGTTTCCATCTTTTATCTCCATTCCGGCCTGTGTCTTTTCTGCCACGACCCTTTATCATATTTTCAGAAAAATCACTTTCAGGCGATTCCGGGCGTCTTTTAACCCAGTGCGTCAAACTTGCAAAGCTGTCTGCAGACACCGCACCCTACACAGAGCGTTGCGTCAATCTTAGCCTTTCCGTCCACCATGCTGATTGCAGGACAGCCTATCTTCATACATGCCTTGCAGCCTTTGCATTTCTCCGGGTCGGAACAGATGGGGCCCGGATGTTTTACATATTTCAGCAGCGCACAAGGACGGCGTGATATGATAACTGACGGCTCTTTTGCCGCAAGCTCCTCTTTGATTGCCTTCTGGCAGGCATCCATATCATAAGGGTCCACCACTCTTACCCGTCGGATTCCGACAGCGCGGCAGAGATTTTCCAAATCAATCTTCGTACAGGGGTCTCCTTTCAGATTATAGCCTGTAGTCGGATTCTGCTGATGTCCCGTCATTCCCGTAATGGAATTATCCAGTATAATTACCGTCGCGTCGGATTCATTATAAGCGATATTCATCAGACCCGTAACGCCTGAATGAATAAATGTGGAGTCTCCTATAACCGCCACGGTCTTTCCGGCATTTTCCCCGCCGCCGGCTTTAACGAAACCGTGAAGTCCGGAGACAGAAGCGCCCATGCAAATGGTCGTATCAATAGCGCCGAGAGGCGGGACGGCTCCCAGTGTATAGCATCCGATGTCTCCAAGCACCGTCAGATTCATTTTTTTCATCACATAGAAGATGCTTCGATGAGGGCAGCCTGCACACATAACGGGCGGTCTTGCGGGAATATTCTCTTCAAGAGACGCACCGGCCTGTACCGCTTTTCCCAATTTCTCTTTTACAACGTTCTGGCTCAGTTCCCCAATATTGGAAAACAGCTCTTTTCCAGATACCGAAAGTCCAAGATTTTTACAGTGTGACTCAATAAATCCATCCAGTTCTTCCACCACCGCCACTTTGTCAACGGCAGCCGCAAAATCTTTTATTTTCTGTTCCGGCATCGGCCAAATCATGCCGAGCTTTAAAACCGGATAGGTATCGCCAAAAGCCTCTTTTACATACTGATAACAGGTGGAAGAAGTGATAATGCCGCAGGAGGAATCCTGTCCCTGTTCGATACGGTTAATGTCCGTCGTTTCTGCCCAGGCCGTCAGCGCTCTGGTCCGTTCCTCCACAACCGGATGACGCTTTTTCGCATTGGCCGGCATCATAATATATTTTGAAGGATTTTTTTCATAGTTCTTCTGTTCCGGAAGAACTCGTTCTCCCGTTTCTACCACACTCTGGGAATGGCTGACACGGGTGCACATTTTTATGAGAACCGCTGTATCAAATTCTTCGGAAAGCTCATAGGCAAGTTTCGCAAAATGAAGCGCTTCCGCGGAATCGGAAGGTTCCAGCATCGGAATCTTCGCCGCCTGCGCATAATGTCTGGAATCCTGCTCATTCTGAGAGCTGTGCATGCCGGCATCATCGGCCACCCCGATTAAAAGCCCTGCGTTCACGCCGGTGTAAGAAATCGTAAAAAGAGGGTCCGCCGCCACATTCAATCCCACATGCTTCATGGCGCAAAAGCTCCTCTTTCCCGCCAGAGAAGCGCCAAATGCCGCCTCGAGAGCTACCTTTTCATTGGGCGCCCATTCCGCATAAATTTCCTCGTATTTTGCCGCACACTCCGTTATCTCCGTACTGGGCGTCCCCGGATAACTGGACACGAAGCAGCAGCCTGCCTCATAAAGGCCTCTGGCAACCGCCTCGTTGCCAAGCATCAGTGTTCTCATATATCTTTTTCCTCCTTTAAGACTGGTCTCCGATAGAATCCGTCACAGAAACCGTTACTTTTTTCTGATAGCAGGAGAAAATCTTCTCCAGAGTCTTCTGTTCGGGCGCCTTTGTCGCCACGCTTACCACAGGTACGATAATAAGTCCTGCCAGCATACAGAATGCACCGGCATTAATCGGCGACTGTAAATAAGCGGGAAACAGCGGACGAAAGAAGATGTTCGCAAGCATCACAACCGTAGAAAACAGAAAACTCACCCAACAGGCCGCTTTTGTAGTCCGCTTCCAGTACAGGCCATAGAGGAACGGCGCCAGAAACGCTCCGGCCAGCGCTCCCCAACTCACACCCATCAGCTGCGCAATAAAAGTCACATTGGAACGGTATTGAATCAAAGCGAGCACTACGGAAATTACGATAAACACTACCAGCAGAATCCGCATCCATTTGACCTGTTCCTTCTCATCCATCTCTTTAATCATATTACCTTTAATGAAGTCCAGCGTCAAGGTAGAGCTCGATGCCAGTACCAGAGAAGAAAGTGTGGACATGGAGGCGGAAAGCACCAGAATGACTACGACGGCAATCAGTATCGTCGGAAGCCCCGACAGCATCGTAGGCACAACGGAATCATAACCATTTGCCGCAATGTCGATTTTATCACTGAAAAGCCGGCCGAATCCTCCCAGGAAATAACAGCCGCCGGAAACAATCGTAGCAAAAACTGTGGAAATAACCATTCCTTTGTTGATTGCGTTCTCGCTCTTGATGGCATAAAATTTCTGTACCATCTGGGGCAGTCCCCAGGTTCCCAGACTGGTGAGTATCACCACCCCGAGAAGTCCCGCAGGGTCCGGTCCAAAGAAAGAGTTAAATACACCGGGCGCCGTGGACACTGTCTCATCGCTTACCGCAGACAGTTTATCGAGCGCCGCAAGAAAACCTCCCTGACTGTTCAATACCGCAAAGATTACGGCAACGATACCGAAAATCATGATAATACCCTGAATAAAATCGTTAATGGCGGTAGCCATATAACCGCCTGCAATCACATAAATGCCGGTGAGTACCGCCATAACAATGACACACACACTGTAATCTATCTCAAAGGCCATTCCGAAAAGGCGGCTGAGACCATTGTAGAGACTGGCCGTATAAGGAATCAAAAAGATAAAGATGATTGCCGAGGCCGCCAGTTTAAGCGGCTTGCTCTCAAAACGCTGTCCGAAAAACTCCGGCATGGTCGCACTGTTCAGGTGCTGTGTCATGATGCGGGTACGGCGTCCCAATACCGCCCAGGCGAGAAGAGACCCGATAAAGGCATTTCCCAGGCCGGCCCATGTTGCGGCAATCCCATATTTCCATCCGAACTGCCCCGCATAACCTACGAAAACCACAGCTGAAAAATAGCTCGTTCCATAAGCAAACGCAGTCAGCCACGGTCCCACGCTCCTGCCTCCGAGCACAAACCCGTTAACATCCGTAGCATGCCGGCGGCAGTATAGCCCGATACCTATCATGACGCCAAAAAAGACCACCAGCATAAACAGCTTGATAAACAAATCCATATAAATCCTCCTCATCCGTAAATATTTCGTACTGTACAATCCATCTTCTAATTGTTAATCTGCGCTTCCACAAGACTGCCATGGCAATATCGTTCTCGCAGAAGCGGTTTTTCTATTTTACCCGTAGGATTTCTTGGAACTTTTTCAAAAATAATCTTTCTCGGACGTTTATACCGGGGCAGCTCCCTGCAAAATTCCATAATTTCCTCTTCCGTAGCGGTAATCCCCTCTTTCAGCTCAATAACCGCCGCCGCAATTTCTCCAAGTCTCGCATCCGGCAGGCCGATAACTGCCGTATCTTTTATTTTATCGTTCCGGCGCAGGAAATCTTCAATCTGTACCGGATACAAGTTCTCTCCTCCGGAAATGATAACATCCTTTTTCCGGTCCACCAGATAAATGAATCCGTCTTCATCCATGCGCGCCATATCTCCCGTATAAAGCCAGCCGTTCTTCAAAACCTCGTCCGTTGCCTCAGGGTTCTTATAATAACAGAGCATAACGCCCGGACCGTAAACGATAAGTTCTCCCACTTCTCCCTGCGAGGTCTCCTGTCCCTGCTCATCCACAATCTTCGCTTCCCAGTGATAGCCCGGCTTTCCGATGGCTCCTACCTTATGTATATTCTCAACGCCAAGATGCACACAGCCGGGTCCGATGGATTCGCTCAGGCCGTAGTTGGTATCGTACTGATGATGCGGAAAATGTTTTTTCCAACGCTGAATCAGGCTCGGCGGAACCGGCTGCGCTCCGATGTGCATTAAGCGCCATTGCTCCAAAAGATAATGTTCCATATCCACCTTCCCGGACTCAATCGCATCCAGAAGGTCCTGCGCCCAGGGCACTAACAGCCATACAATGGTACATTTTTCTTCCGTAACCGCCCGCAGAATCCACTCCGGCTTCACGCCCCGGAGCAGCACCGCTTTACCTGCCGTCAGCAGGGAACCGAACCAGTGCATTTTCGCACCGGTATGATAGAGCGGCGGAATACACAAAAACACATCCTCTTTTGTCTGTCCGTGATGGTTTTGTTCCGTCTCGCAGGAAGAACGAAGAGACCTGTGGTCATGCAGAATCGCTTTCGGAAATCCGGTCGTTCCGGAAGAAAAATAAATTGCCGCATAATCCGTTTCCTTCAATGCAACCGGAGGCGCGCTGGAAGAACAAAATCTCATCAGCTTTAAACAGTCTTCCGTATAAGAAGGTCCCTCCGGCCCCGGGAAAAACATCATCCGTATCCCCGGCAGATTCTCCGCTATCGTATCCATACGGCTGATAAATTCCGGTCCGAAAACCAGCACTTCCACATCCGCAAGTTCCAGACAGTATTTGATTTCCTCCGCGGAATAACGGAAATTTAAAGGCACGGCTACCCCTCCTGCTTTCAGAATACCGAAATAAACAGGCAGCCATTCCAGACAATTCATCATCAAAATTCCTACCTTCGTTTCCCGCTCAAGCCCACGGCTCAAAAGCAGATTCGCGAAGCGGTTGGCCCGTCTGTCAAAATCCGTCCAGCTCAGTTCTCTCCGATAGGGAGCTCCGTTTTCCGCGCTTTCAATCAGGCTTGCCTCACGCCATGTTACCGCGCTGTCGCGCTCCTGAGACGGATTCAGCTCCACAAGCGCCGTATCTGAACCGTACAGACGGGCGTTCCGCTCCAAAAAATCTGTGATTACCATGATAGGGTTCCTCCTTTTTCGTATCTGTCAGTGGTATCTTCTTCCCAATTCACTTCATATCATTCTTTCAATGATTATTTATGACATATCCGTTCATCGTCGCATGCGCCACATAAGTGCCTAGCTCATCTCTCACATCCACCGCATAAAACGCGGTTGTGCGCCCATTCCTCAGGCAGGACGCTTCCGCAATAAGACGCTCTCCTTTGGCCGGAGAAAGAAATGTTATGGACGCCTGCTGGCTGACCGTTTTTTTCTCAGAATATCCATTCGCCGCAACGGCACACGCAATATCCGCCAACGTAAAAATCGCTCCGCCCATCGGGACATGATTCTCATTCATATGCTTTTCTTCCAAAGTCAGAGAGCAGACTGCCCTCCCCGGCTCGGCTTCATCAATCACGATACCGGCTGCATCCGTAGCAAAATGGTCATTTCGAAAACGACTGCGAATCTCCTCTAATGCCGACATAAACAATCTCCTTTCCGTTTTTGCCCGGTCGATTTTTTCGAGCAAAAACCGCCCCCAATACTTTAGCACTTTTAATCGTTAAAGTCAAGAAGTATTCGAAACTATCCATTCTCCTCTGCCGTTCGGCACGCTGTATCGAATTTTCCCTTCCGCCTTGAGCTTCCGTATACGCCGCTGCACCATCGAAAGCGTGAATCCCGTTTCTCCGGCAATCTCCTTCGCCGTAATCTTCGGTGTTATCTGCATCAATTTCAGAATCCTGTCTTTCTCCGCCTCCATCTGCGGATAATGTGATGTGCCGCAGTTTTGCGGTATGGTTATCATGCGCCCGGCCTTCCAATATAGTTCCATGCACTCCGGATATACTGTGATTTTCGTTATCCCGGAAATCATTTCAAGCGTCTGAGCCTGCCGTATTATATTTTTTTCCAAACGGTTTTTTATAATATACAGACGTTCTTCCTTCTTTTCATTTTCCTTTTCATTTTGTATGGATTCTTCCTCCATCTGTTCTATCTGTCTTTGACAGCGCTCGACTTTTTCCTGTAATTCCTGATTTTTTTGCAGATAGACATTGTCATCGACTACACCTTCCAATAGTTTTTCCAAAAGAAGACTCTTCTTTTTTTCTGTTTTTTGCAATTCCGCTTCCATTCTTTTTCGTTTTTCCGTCGTTTCGCTCTTCTCCAGAACTTTTCGTAACAGAAACAATAGTTCCTCTGCTATCTCCCGCCGGTCAGTCTGATTCCTTTGGGGAACGAGCGCGCGCTCCAGATAAAAAAGCAGTTTATCTTCATTTAAGTGCACATTATCACAGCCTTCGTTCTCGTCCTTTTCCGTCTTTCGCATCGTATCTCTTCGCAGATTACCAGCCAGTCTGCCATGCCGCAGATAATTGCAGCACTTCCATTCCGTTACTTTTCCCGCTTTGTTCCTGCGCATCGTCCGATAAAACACATTTCCGCACAATCCACAAATCAGTTTTCCCGACAGCGCGCAGCATCCGGCAGTTCCGTGCCCGCTTCGTTTTCCTTCAAAGTTCCTTTGCTTCCCGTCACGGTTCCTTTCTCTTTTCCGGCTGTCCAACGCCCGGTTGGCCGCTTCAAACAGGGAATCCTCTACAATGACAGGTACTACCCTTTCATGCACAATCCACTCCGACTTCGGATTCACCACCGTCTGTTTGCTCTCAAACTCATAGTGACACTTGTTTTGCACGACGGTTCCTTTGTAGATTGGATTACGGATGATATTTCTGATAAGCGCAGGGGAAAGCATTTTTCCGCTTCTGTTCGTATATCCTTTTTGATACAGGATTTCGGCGCTGGTATGGGTTCCGTATCCGTTTGCCGATAATCGGAAAATCATGCGTATCATCTCCGCTTCACCTTCATCAATTACAATCGTTTTATCCGAAAGCTTTTTCAGACCGTACATCCGATTTGTAAAAACGAAACTTTTCCCTTCCTTTTGTCTGTTTTTATGGGCATTGTTGATTTTTTTGCTCAGTTCCCGGCTGTATTCCTCCGCCAGAATTGCCTTAATTCCGGTAATAAGCGCATCATCCGGTGTATAAAACTTTCCTTCCAGATACATGTATAGTTTCTTTTGATTTTTTTGCATCCGTTCCAGAAAAAGATACCAGTCTTTTGTATTCCGCATCAGGCGGTCCTGACTCTTGATAACGATAATATCAAATTTATCCTGTTCCAAATCTTGATACAGCCTGGCATACTCGCTTCTTCCCTTGACCGTAGTGCCGCTTTTGGCCTCCACATAGGTATCTATGAACTTCCATCCCTTTTCATGAATACAGTTCTCAGACTCCCGAACCTGTTTTATCAGCGCATCTTTCTGGCTCTCTTCCTCAGTACTGCACCGGTTATATGTAACCGCACGCAGCTGCTCCATGATTTTTCCTCCTATGATTTATAAGATGTATAAAATGTTCTATTGGTTCCCTCTGTCTTCCTCCCCGGACGCTCCGAAACTTCTTTCCTGTATCAGCTCCATGATTCCGACGGCTTCTTCTTTTGTGATATATCCGTCCTGTTCCAAAATCCTCGTAATGCTTCTAAGAATCTCTGCCCTTTCCGGCTGCACGGGCTTCCCTCCTGCTGCATCTTTTTACAATTTATGTAACTGACCCGTTTTTTATCTCTATCGGAGGATATGTTGTCTGTCCATTTCATTTGCGCTTTCCATCTCTTCCAGCTCAATATGCTGATTACGTCCATTATCATCCTGTGCGCCATCGCCATGATTCTGTATAAACTGATTCAAAGTCTGGAACATTCCTATAAGAAAAAAAAATAAGGGGGAATCTTATACAGATTCTCCCTCATCTTCCCACATCACGGTTCTCCCCATTTCCTGCGATTTTTTCACATCGATAATTCTCTGATTCGAAGACCCCCGGAAACGCAGGCTGATATCTTTTTGCGCCTCTACAAATTCTCCGTCTACAATGACATCAAGATAAGACAACAGCTCTCTCGTCTCTTCCCATTTCCCGCAAAAATTATCCAGAATATCCCGGTCGTAAAGATACCCTGTGTAACACCAGATTGTTTTATCCGGATACTGTTCCTTCACTCTGCGAAGCAACGGTAAAAGCCCCTGCTGGTTCACATATTCCATCGGTTCCCCTCCAAGAAGCGTCAAACCCGCAATATAGGAAGGTTCCAACAGTTTTATGATTTTTTCCATATCTTCTTTCGTAAATTCTCTGCCGTACTGAAAGTCCCAGGTCATTTCATTGAAACAGCCATTGCAATGATGCGTGCAGCCGCTGACAAAAACAGTCACTCGCACGCCCGGTCCATTGGCAATATCACATTCTTTTATTTCCGAAAAATACATAGACTCATCATCCCTTCTTAGAGATGCAGCACCCGTTCCTGAATCTCCTGTGTTCTTCCCTGATTCCAGAATTGTGTGCCGATATAACCGCAGGTACGTCTTGCAACATTCATTTTGTCCTGCTCTCTGCTTCCGCAATTTGGACACTCCCATACAAGCTTTCCGTCCGCATCCGACACGATTTTGATTTCTCCGTGATAATCACAAACCTGACAATAATCGCTCTTAGTGTTCAGCTCCGCATACATAATGTGGTCATAAATATGTTTCATGACCGCCAGCACGGCATCCAGATTGTTCTCCATATTGGGTACTTCCACATAGCTGATTGCACCGCCCGGAGAAAGTTCCTGAAACTGCGATTCAAAGGTCAGTTTCTCAAATGCGTTTATCTCTTCGCCCACATGAACATGGTAGCTGTTCGTAATATAATTTCTGTCCGTTACACCCGGAATCGTGCCAAAGCGCTTCTGCAGACATTTCGCAAATTTATAGGTTGTGGACTCTAAAGGCGTACCGTACAGACTGAAATCAATATTGGTATCCTTTGCCCATTTCTTACAGGAATCGTTAAGCCGCCGCATCACTTCCAGCGCAAAAGGCGTTGCCGACGCATCCGTATGGGATTTTCCGGTCATAAATCTTGTGCACTCGCATAACCCGGCATAACCGAGCGATATTGTGGAATACCCTCCATAAAGCAATTTATCAATCGGTTCGCCTTTTTTCAGTCTTGCGAGCGCGCCATACTGCCACAAAATCGGTGCAACGTCGGAAGGCGTGCCTTTTAGCCGCTCATGCCTGCACATCAGTGCGCGCCTGCATAACTCCAGTCTTTCTTCAAATATCTTCCAGAATTTCTCCATATCTTTTCCCGAAGAACAGGCAATATCTACCAGATTCAGCGTTACCACACCCTGATTAAATCTGCCATAGAATTTTGGTTTATCATTTTCATCATGATAGACGGTCAGGAAGGAACGACACCCCATACAGGTATAACAATTACCGTTTTTCAGTTTTTTCATGATTTTTTCGGAAATATAATCCGGCACCATCCGTCTGGATGTACATTTCGCCGCTAATTTCGTCAGATGCCAGTATTTGCTTCCTTCGGAAATATTATCTTCTTCCAGTACATAAATCAATTTCGGGAACGCCGGTGTAATATAAACGCCTTTCTCATTCTTTACGCCGCGAATACGCTGATTCAGCATTTCTTCTATGACAAGCGCAAGGTCGTCTCGCGTCTGTCCCTCCGGCACTTCATCAATGTACATGAAAACCGTTACAAATGGCGCCTGTCCGTTGGTTGTCATCAGCGTAATGACCTGATACTGTATCATCTGTACACCGCGGTTGATTTCCTCGCGCACACGCATTTCCGCGATTTCATTAATCTGCTCGTCAGTCAGGGAAAGCTTCATTCTGTCCATCTCTTCGCGAACCTCTTTCCGAAGCTTCAGCCGACTAACCTGAACAAACGGCGCAAGATGCGCCAAAGATATGCTCTGTCCGCCATACTGCGAACTCGCAATCTGCGCGATGCACTGTGTTGCAACATTGCAGGCAGTAGAAAAACTTTTAGGCGTGTCAATCATCGTTTCGCTGATGACCGTTCCGTTCTGCAGCATATCTTCCAGATTGACAAGACAGCAATTGTGCATATGCTGCGCAAAGTAATCCGCATCATGAAAATGGATAATTCCCTGCTCGTGCGCATCTACAATATCTTCCGGCAGCAAAAACCGTTTTGTGATATCCTTGCTTACCTCGCCTGCCATATAATCTCGCTGCACGCTGTTCACGGTTGGATTTTTATTGGAATTTTCCTGTTTTACCTCTTCATTATTGCACTCAAGAAGCGTTAAAATCTGCTCGTCAGTTGAATTGGATTTTCGCACAAGCGCACGTTTATAACGATAAGTGATATAATTTCTCGCCATCGTATACGCATTATATTTCATCAGTTGATTCTCTACCATATCCTGAATCTCTTCAACATTGGGAGAATACTTCATTTCCTCACAATGGTCGGCCACCACTTCCGCAATCGCATCGATTTCGCTCTCCGTCAGTTTGTCCTCTTCTCTGACCGTATCGTTTGCTTTTTTGATGGCATTGATGATTTTATCCAAATCAAATACCACTTCCGCACCGCTTCTTTTAATAATTTTCATACATACACTCCTTGTCCGTTGAAACGGACATTCATTCCATATTAACCATTTTTTTGCCCGTTTCACATACTATATATTGTATCATGGTTAATTTTTATGTCAAGGTATTGTGTCCATTTATTTCATGATTTATTTATTCCATTTAAGGATTAGGGTGTCAAAAGGCGCTTCACGGAATGAAACAGGGCAGGTTGCCCGGCAGATTGCCCGGCAAA
>ERZ777305.201-NODE-201-length-102078-cov-23.444949_pt1 | contig 102078 bp, 88 predicted proteins | sample MGYA00374965_ERZ777305 | MGnify/ENA primary metagenome ERZ777305 (study PRJEB29328, sample SAMD00013331) | mouse gut metagenome | study: EMG produced TPA metagenomics assembly of the Metagenome analysis of fecal microbiota from mouse which was promoted... | reverse complement strand
CCCCCTTGCGAAGAGCCGCGACTCACACGAGCCGCGGCTCTTTTTTTATATATACATGCCGCAAATGCACACCTGCCGCAATTGAATACCTGCGGGTGCTCATATGCCTGCCGCTGCATGCGTCATCTCAGCGCCGCCGCGCACGCGTGGTGGAATACACCCGGCGCTGTCTTCCCCGAAGGGGAAAGGCTTCTTACTTGTTTTACGGCTCTGTAGCGTCTATACTGCCTGTACCGGTAGAGGTGTGCTGACGTGCCCGACATGGGCTTGTGTGCTGTCTGTGTGGCTGAATAGCAGCAATTGCTCACCCCGTTCGATAAAATAAATCGGGGCAACTGTGACAGCTGCCCCGATGTGGTTATATTTCTTATGAAACGTTTTCTCAGGATATGATGCCGTGAGCTTTGAACACTTTCTGTATTTTTTCAAGTGCTGTGGTAACCTGCTCTTTTGAGTGGGTTGCCATAAGGCTGAATCTGATAAGTGTGTCATGCGGGGCTACGGCGGGCGACACGACAGGGTTTACGAATATACCTTCTTCGAGCAGGTCGCGTGTAATTGCAAATGTCTTGAAGTTGTCGCGGATGAACAAGGGGATAATCGGTGTGGATGTCGGACCTATCTCGCATCCCATATTGCGAAATCCGTCGAGAGCGTAGTTTGTAATCTCCCAGAGGTGTTCCTGGCGTTCCGGCTCTGCTTTCATTATTTCAATAGCCTTGAGTGCGGCAGCGGTAGAAGCCGGTGTTATCGAGGCGGTGAATATGTATGAACGCGAGTGGTGGCGCAGGAAGTTTGTTATTTCTTTGTCTGTGGCAATGAATCCTCCGAGCGATGCGAATGATTTGGAGAATGTGCCCATAATGAGGTCGACATCGCCGGCTACTCCGTAGTGGTGGCATACTCCGCGACCGCCTTCGCCGAACACTCCGATGCCGTGTGCTTCGTCTACCATGACGCTTGCATCGTATTTTTTAGCGAGGCGTACAATCTCTTTGACATTTGCGACATCGCCTTCCATGGAGAACACGCTGTCGGTGACAATGAGTTTTATTTTGTCAGGCGCGCATTTCTGGAGCTGTTTTTCGAGCGACTCCATGTCGTTGTGTTTGTATTTGAGCGACTGGCTGAAAGACAGGCGGCGACCTTCTATTATAGAAGCGTGGTCCTGTTCGTCCCAAAGGATGTAGTCTTCTCTGCCTGTGAGGGCTGATACTACTCCGAGGTTTACCTCGAAGCCGCTGGAGTATATCATCACGTCTTCTTTGCCGATGTATTCGGCAATTGCTGCCTCGAGCTTTTTGTGGAGGTCAAGAGTGCCGTTGAGAAACGGCGACCCGGCGCAACCGGTGCCGTATTTGCGGGTGGCTTCTATGGCTGCTTCTTTGATTCTCGGGTCGTTCACCAGACCGGTGTAGCAGTTTGAACCGAACATAAGAACTTTCTTGCCGTCAATCACAACTTCGGGGTCTTGTTCTGAGGAAATTGCGCGGAAGTAGGGGTAGATGCCTGCCGCTTTTGCTTCCTGAGGAGCTGTGTACTGTGAAAGTTTCGCCTGTAATAGCTTCATTTTGTAGTTTGTCAGTTGAGATACTATGCAAATTGCCCTTTTTGGGCTTAATCAATGTGCAAAGTTACAAAAAAATCGCTATTGCAGGGGGGGAGTGTTGCACATTTTTTTGTTTTTGTGCATACGCACCGCTATTTTTTGCCTTGAGGTGTGGGTTGTGTCTTTCTTTCTTCGGTTTCAACAAGATACATGGACAGTATAATCAGGCACACGCTCAGTATCTGCCACCAGGAGAAGTGGTCCTGTCCGAAAATGTAGCTTGCTATTGTTGCGACTATGAGTATTACCGAGCCGTATAGTGCCACGACAGTTGCCGCGAGGTTTTTGAGCCCGATGTCTACAAGGAGGTAGCTGACCGACGACGGGAATATCAGAACGAACAGCAGAACGAGCATAGGAGCCGAGATGATGCTCATTTTCAGAACCGGGGCGTGCCAGCCCGTGAGCAGCGCGACTGGCAGTGCGGATAGTGTGGCTCCGAGAAATGTCCATTTGCTGACAGTGACGGAGTCTATGTTTCTGAGCAGCTGTTTTGAAAATATGAGGTAAAGCGAGTAGACGATTGTAGACCCGGCGCAAAACAGGTTCCCGAGAGCGGGGTCGCTTGCCACATCGCTGCTTTTTTGGGTAAGAACGCATATCGCCGCACCTGCCACACCTATTATTATGCCAATCACTTTCAGGCTTGTGGCTTTTTCTCTGCCTGTGAGCAGGCATATTATAAACACAACTACCGGCTGAAGGCTTATGAATATTGATGAGCTGACCGGAGTGGTGTAGGAGAGTCCTTTGAGCAGAAAGAACATGTAGCAGAATATGCACGCGAAGCCGAGTGCGAGCAGTGATAGTTTCTGGTGGCGGGTGATGTGTGTAGCCCGGTGTTGCCGGCAGGCTCCGATACCCCAGAAGAATGCGGTGGCGAATGCTACTCTCAGAAACACGCCTGTAGCGGCGTTCATATAGTGTGGCAACAGATAGCGCAGCGCATTTTCGTTGAATCCGGAAAATGTTTTGGACACAAGCATTGCCACATTGCCTTTCACTTTGGTGTTCATAGGTTTGTCAAATAATGTAGTAGGTGTGTAGTAGAAACGTGGTTTGCGGTGTCTTTGTTCCGGTAAATAAAGAAGCGCTTGCCGGAATAGTCACGGCAAGCGCTTTTTAGTATAAGGTCTGTAAGGAGGTCGTTTATTTGGCGGGAATCTCTTCTACGCCTGCGAGTTCGGGGTCAATCATGATGCGACCACAGTATTCGCACACAATTATTTTTTTGCGCATTTTGATTTCAGCCTGTTTCTGCGGGGGGATACGGTTGAAGCAACCTCCGCATGCGTTGCGCTGGATGTAGACGATGCCGAGTCCGTTGCGGGCGTTTTTACGGATGCGCTTGAATGCAGCGAGTGTCCGGGCGTCAATCTTGGGCTCAAGAGCCTTTGCCTGTTCGCGCAGACGCTCTTCGTCTTGTTTTGTTTCCGACACTATTTCGTCAAGCTCGGCTTTCTTTTCGGCAAGAACATGGTTTTCGTCCTTGAGCTTTTCTTCAGTTGCCGCGATTTCGTTGGTCTTGTTCTCAATTACACGACCATACTCGTTGATGTGCTTTTCGCAGAGCTGTATTTCGAGTGTCTGGAATTCTATTTCCTTGGACAGGAGGTCAAACTCGCGGTTGTTGCGCACATTGTCAAGCTGGGTCTTGTATTTTTCGATTTTAGACTGCGCTTCGTTGATTTTTTCTTTTTCGGAAACTGTTTTTTTGCGGAGTTCCTCGATTTCTTTTTTATAGTTGTCGACGCGGGTGGTCAGTCCAACAATGTTGTCCTCCAGGTCGGCGACTTCAAGGGGGAGTTCTCCGCGCACTGTGCGAATGCGGTCAATCTGCGAAAGTATGCTCTGAAGCTCGTAAAGTGATTTCAGGCGGGTTTCTACTGAGAGATTCTGTTCGTTTTTGTTATTATCTGCTGTAGCCATGTCGCTTACATATAGTTTATCGGGTTGATTTCCGTAGCAGTGTACAGGGGTGCAAAGTTAGGAAATTTTTCTGTAATGACGTTGTGAAAAATTGATTTACTGCATTTTTCACTTTCAAAATGTCCAATATCGACGATGAAGATGCGTCCGGCGTAGTCAACAAAGTCGTGGTAGCGGGTGTCGGATGTCAGCATGGCATCGGCTCCCGATGCGATTGCTGTGTCTATCAGCGATGCGCCGCTGCCTCCGCACAGAGCTATGCGGGAAAGCTTTTTGCCGGGTATGGCGGCTGTGTGGCGCACGACCGGAGAGCCGAAGCGCTGTTTTACGAGTGAGATAAATTCAGCGGGTTCAAGCGGGGCGGGCAGAGAGCCGATTGCTCCGAGTCCGGCATCCGGATTACCGCTGTCTTTTTCAAGCGGCGCCGCATTGACAAGCCCGAGGTGCTCTGCCATCACTGCCGATATGCCTCCGGGGGCTTTGTCCAGAGAGGTGTGAGCCGAGTAGAGAGTGATTCCGGCGCGGATACATTCTATTGCGGCTGTCTCAACCGGAGTGGCACCGGTGATGCTTTTCAAGCCCCGGAACAGGAGCGGGTGGTGGGTTACAATCAGGTTGCACCCCGCATCGCGCGCTTGCCGCACTACTTCCGGCGTGGGGTCTACTGCCGTCATGACTCCGGTACACTGGGCGTTCAAATCGCCTCCTATCTGCACTCCGGAGTTGTCATAACTCTCCTGGAGGCATACCGGTGCGAACGATTCTATCGCTTTTATTATGTCAATGACGCGGACTGTCATTTATTCGGGGTCTTTTACAATGTCAATTTTGAGTTCGTCAAGCTGGCTCTGGTCAATTTCGGAGGGAGCGTCAATCATCATGTCTCTTCCGGAATTGTTTTTCGGGAAGGCTATGACGTCGCGAATGGAATCGAGTCCGGCGAGTATTGACACGAAGCGGTCAAATCCGAATGCTAGACCGCCGTGAGGGGGCGCGCCGTATTTGAATGCGTCCATAAGGAATCCGAATTTGTATCTGGCTTCTTCTTCCGAGAGTCCGAGCAGGTGGAACATTTTGTCCTGTAGTTCGGAGTCGTGTATTCTTATGCTGCCGCCTCCGAGCTCATTGCCGTTCACAACCATGTCGTATGCGGTGGCGCGTACCGCGCCGGTGTCGGAGTCGAGCATCTGAATGTCGTCGGGGTTGGGGGCGGTGAAGGGGTGGTGCATAGCGTAGTAGCGCTGGGTTTCGTCATCCCATTCGAACAGAGGGAAGTCTACCACCCACAGGCAGGAGAATTTCTGGGGGTCGCGGAGTCCGAGTTCGGAGCCCATGTGCAGTCTGAGTTCGTTGAGCTGTTTGCGGGTTTTCATTGTCGGACCTGCGAGTATGAGCATGAGGTCTCCGGGGTTTGCGGCGCCTCTTTCAAGCCATTTGCGCAGGGTGTCGTCGGAGTAGAATTTGCCGACGCTGCTTTTTATGCTTCCGTCCTGTTCCAGTTTTACCCACATCATGCCTTTGGCACCTACCTGCGGACGTTTTACATAGTCGGTGAGCTGGTCGAGCTGTTTGCGGGTGTATCCGGCGCAACCGGGAGCCACTATGGCTCCGACATATTCGGCATCGTCAAGCACAGCAAAGCCGGCACCTTCAGTGAGGTCTTTTAGCTCTACAAACTGCATTCCGAATCTGGTGTCAGGTTTGTCGCTGCCGTATAGTCTCATAGCGTCTGCCCAGGTCATTCTCGGGAACGGTTCGGCAAAGTCTATGTCTTTTACATATTTAAATATGTGTTTTACGAGCCCTTCAAACATGTTGAGAACATCTTCCTGTTCTACAAAGCTCATCTCGCAGTCTATCTGGGTGAACTCCGGCTGGCGGTCGGCGCGAAGGTCTTCGTCGCGGAAGCATTTCACAATCTGGAAGTAGCGGTCAAAACCGCTAACCATAAGGAGCTGCTTGAAGGTTTGCGGCGACTGCGGCAGTGCGTAAAATTCTCCGGGGTTCATTCTTGAGGGCACAACAAAGTCGCGTGCGCCTTCCGGAGTCGATTTTATAAGAACTGGAGTTTCCACTTCAATGAATCCGTGGCTGTCAAGGTAACGCCGTATCTCGAAAGCCATGCGGTGGCGGAGTTCGAGATTTTTCCTTACACAGTTGCGGCGCAGGTCAAGGTAGCGGTACTTCATTCTGAGGTCGTCGCCGCCGTCGGTGTTGTCCTCTATGGTAAACGGAGGCACGTCGCTTTTGTTAAGCACTTTTATGCCTGTGGCGAGAATCTCTATGTCGCCGGTGGGCAGGTTGGCGTTTTTGCTTGTGCGCTCTGCGACTTTGCCGGTTATCTGTACAACAAATTCTCTTCCGAGCTTGTTTGCCGCATCGCAAAGCGCGGAGTCTGTATCGTTGTCGAAAACAATCTGGGTTATGCCGTAACGGTCGCGCAGGTCAACGAATGTCATACCGCCCATTTTGCGGCTACGCTGTACCCAGCCGGCAAGAATCACTTCCGAGCCGACATCGCTTATGCGGAGTTCTCCGCAAGTCTTGGTTCTGAACATATTTGAATCGGTTTGTTTATTTTGCCCCAAAATTACAAAAAAAAATCCATTGGTTGTCAGTATATAAAAAATGAAGGACGAATCTCACGACTCATCCTCCTCAATCAATACAAATCAATACAGGAATTGAATATTTATACAGGAATTAAAAATATGTGTATTGTGTAGGTCGATTTGAAATTACAGGAAATCTCTCTCTTGAGACTCTGCTTTAAAATAACCGACGTAGGGGTCGGTTGTTTCATTTCGGTTACAAAGGTAAGCACTATTCGGTAATTGTGCAAGAGGGCAGGGTTATTATTAATGACTGTTAATATATTTTTTCTAAAAATTTCTGACATGAAAGCGGTCTTACATCAGGGGGGGGGGTAAATATCTAGTAATCAGCATGTTGTATTTTTAGGTCCGTCTTGATTGATTGTTAGATGCTGTTTTGAAGGGGCGAACATTTAACATACTCTAAAAAGCATGATTGAAAGTGGCTGTCGGTGTATAAAGGTTAATCCGCAGCTTGTCGACTTTAGTGGAATCGGCAGGCTGCGGATATTTGCGGATATTAATGGAGTGATAGTGCTTTCTTGATTCAAGAGGTGGTTTTCCTATTGTCCCAAGAGGGATGCGCGGGATCTTCAGCAGTCAGTGCGGTAGCCAAGTCTATGCCCAATTCTCCGGCAAGCATCTGACCATATTCCTCGTCAGCGTTGTGACATGCGCGCACATGTCGCTGTTTTATGAAAAGTGGCACATCTTTCATCTGTGCTGCGGTATTGCGACATGTTGCCAGCTTGTCTTCATCACTCATCAGCCGCCAGAGCTTTCCTGGCTGGGTGTAGTAGTCGTTGTCGTACTCCCTTTCGTCGTAGGTGTAAGCGTCGCCGTCAAGGTGTAAAGGCGGCTCTTTGAGCGAAGGGTTGTCGTGCCATTCACCAAAACTGTTCGGCTCGTAAGCGACAGTGTCGCCGTAGTTGCCGTCTGTTCTCATTTGTCCGTCGCGGTGGTAAGCGTGGAACGGACACCTCGGCTGGTTTACGGGAATGAGGTTATGGTTCACTCCGAGGCGATAGCGTTGTGCATCGCCGTAGGAGAACAGCCTTCCCTGTAGCATTTTGTCCGGGGAGAAGCCTATGCCGTCAACAATGTTTGCAGGATTGAATGCCGCCTGCTCAATCTCCGCAAAGAAGTTGTCGGGATTGCGGTTCAGCTCAAGAATGCCTACGTCGCGCAGAGGAAAGTCTTTGTGATACCACACTTTTGTGAGGTCAAAGGGGTTGATGTGATACTTCTTTGCCTCATCCTCGGTCATGAGCTGTATCTGCATCTTCCATTTGGGGAAGTCTCCGCGTTCAATAGCCTCGAACAGGTCGCGCTGATGCGATTCCCTGTCTTTGGCAATGATTTCTTCCGCTTCCTTGTCGGTAAGGTTTTTGATGCCCTGGAGTGTGCGGAAATGAAACTTCACCCATGTGCGCTTGTTGTCTTTGTTTATGAAGCTGTAGGTGTGGCTGCCAAATCCGTGCATGTGGCGAAATGACGCGGGAATGCCGCGAGGCGACATGGTTATGGTAATCTGGTGCAGAGCCTCGGGCAGCAGTGTCCAGAAATCCCAGTTGCTTGTCGGGTTGCGCATTCCGGTGCGCGGGTCGCGTTTAATGGCATGGTTCAGATCCGGAAATTTCAATGGGTCTCTCAGGAAAAATACGGGGGTGTTGTTGCCGACAAGGTCCCAGTTGCCTTCGTCGGTATAGAATTTCATTGCAAATCCGCGTATGTCGCGCTCGGCATCTGCGGCGCCCCGCTCTCCGGCAACGGTGGAGAATCTAACAAGGCATGGGGTTTTCTTGCCGACTTCGGAAAAAATGGAGGCACGGGTAAAATCGGTGATGTTGTCAGTGACGGTAAATGTTCCGAACGCACCCGAACCCTTGGCGTGCATGCGTCGTTCGGGTATTACCTCTCGGTCGAAGTGGGCTATTTTTTCAAGATACCAAGGATTTTGTGCGGTAACAGGACCGCGTAACCCTGCGGTCTGAACATTCTGGTTGTCGGCGATAGGGCGCCCGTTTTCAGCGGTCAGTCTTTTCTTGTCCATACAATCATAATGAAATTAAATATCAGTCATTGCGCTGATTACAACGCGGATGCCAAGAGAAAGGTTGAATCCGAATCAATAAAAAAACAAAAAACGCAGGGTTTTATGTGATGGGAAGTTTAATGCATTAGTCCAAATAAGTCGCGGAGTTTCATGCGGTTGAATATAAATTTCGTACCTTTGTAAGGTATCACTTTCAACTAAGTTAAACCCCATGACAACAGAAATCCGTCGCCATGAGCGCGTTGATGTCGCCGACGTGCTGCGCGGCTTCGCCGTAATGGCTATTATAATGCTACATTCCATAGAGCATTTTAATTTCTACTCGTTTCCTGACGCATCCGGGCAGAGCGAGTGGCTCAATTTTGCCGACCGTGCTGTGTGGGACGGTCTGTTTTTTATCTTCGCAGGCAAGGCGTATGCTATTTTCGCACTTTTATTTGGCTTCAGTTTCTTTATACAGCATGACAACCAGCGTATGCGCGGACGCGATTTCAGGCTTCGTTTCTGCTGGCGTCTTATATTGCTGTTGCTGATAGGTCAGGTAAACGCGGCGTTTTTCACCGGCGAGGTGCTGGTGCTTTATGCGCTTGTAGGATTTGTGCTTGTGGTCACCTGCCGGCTGTCGACACGCACCCTTGTCATATTGTCTGCCATATGCCTGCTGCAGCCGGTGTGTCTGTGGCAGTTGCTTCGTGCGTGTGCTGACTCTTCCTATGAGATAATGCGTCTTGACACTTCTGCCTACTGGGGCGCTACCTTTGCCGCGCAATCATCAGCCGGTTTCTGGGAGACGGTCAGGGTCAATCTAATAGAAGGTCAGTTGGCATCGCTGGCTTGGGCATGGGATCACGGCAGGGTGTTTCAGACTGTGGGGCTGTTCATCGCAGGAATGCTCATTGGGCGTCAGGGTTGGTTTAAAAGAGCCGAACTCAGCCGCTGGGGCGTAGTGCTTGCGGTGGCTCTATGCGGATTTTTTCCGCTATACGGTCTCAATAATATGGTAGGCAGATACATAACCAATCCAAATATACTTACGCCGCTCGGCATCATTTTGTCGTCTCTTGCCAATCTGTGTTTTATGCTCGTGCTTGTGAGCGGAGTCATATTTGCTTACTACAGCACGCGAAGGGTGGGTCGGATTCTCGATTTGTTACGTCCTTACGGCAGGATGTCGATGACAAATTATGTCACTCAGGGCATAATAGGTTCCGCGCTTTTTTATCACTGGGGTTTCTTCTTGCAGATTGGTATTACCGGCAGCGAACTTATCGGAATTGGTATTTTTCTGGTGCAGTATGCTGTGTGCTGTGTATGGGTGCGCCGACACAGCCACGGCCCGCTCGAGTGGCTGTGGAAAAAAGCCACATGGCTCGAATTTCCGTTTGCACGCCGTAATGCGGCATAAGTTGTGGCGGGTTGTAACGAATATAGGACAATATTTGACTCAAAGACCGACCTTCGCTCATCTTTTCGTCGAATATTATTATATTTGTAACTTGAAATTTTTAAACATACGCTATTCTATCATGAAAAAATTATTGTCGGGAGCGGCTGTGTTTGCTTTAGCGGCAACCGCGCTCGCTTCTACCCCTTCGCTCAAGGGCTTTTACTACGGCAACGCCATGTCTCCTGGAGGCAACGAGTGGCAATGTCCCGACTCGCTCGGCTATAACAAGGAGCAGCCGAGAGCAACATTCTATTATTTTGCCGATACGGAGAGCGCCAGAAAGGTGCTTCCTGAAAATTCGGAATACTGGAAGAGTCTTGACGGCACATGGAAATTTCACTGGGTGCCGGAGCCATCTGTTCGCCCGCAGGCATTTTTCAATCCCGCATACAATGTGAGCGGCTGGGATGATATAGAGGTGCCTTCCAACTGGAATATTGCCGGACTGCAGAAAGACGGTTCGCAGAAATACGGCAAGCCGATATATGTCAATCAGCCGGTTATTTTCTGGCATCAGGTCAAGGTGGATGACTGGCGAGGCGGTGTGATGCGCACTCCTCCTGAAAACTGGACCACATACAATTTTCGCAATGAGGTGGGCTCTTACCGCCGCACATTCACGGTGCCTGAGTCATGGAAGGGTCGCGAGGTGTATATCAGCTTCGACGGAGTGGATTCATTTTTCTATCTGTGGATAAACGGCAGATATGTGGGATTCAGCAAAAACTCGCGTAATGCCGCCCGCTTTGACATAACAAAGTATCTTGTCAAAGGCGAAAACGTGGTAGCGGTGGAGGTGTACCGCAACAGCGACGGTTCGTTTCTCGAGGCTCAGGACATGTTCCGTCTGCCGGGTATTTTCCGCAGCGTCGCGTTATACTCTACTTCGCCGGTTCAGTTGCGCGACCTTGTGGTTATTCCCGACCTTACCGACAACTATACCAACGGTGAGCTTGACATAACCGCATCGCTGCGCAATCTCTCCGGCAAGGATGCAAAGGACTGCCGCATGGTATATACCTTGTACGCCAACGAGCTGTACAGCGATGAAAATACCGAAGTGCCCGGAGTCAGGGCTGTGTCACCTGCCGTTAATGTGGCAAAGGGCGCCGAGGCGGAAGTAAAGGCGACACTTACTCTTGACAATCCTAACAAGTGGAGTGCGGAATCTCCGTGGAGATACACCCTTGTAGGGCAGCTTACCGACAAGAAAGGAAAAGTGCTTGAAACAGTGTCGGCGTATGTGGGATTTCGCAAAGTAGAGGTTAAGGACACTCCTGCGGCAGACGATGAGTTCGGAATAGCTGGCAGATATTTTTATGTTAACGGCAAGCCGGTGAAGCTGAAAGGTGTCAACCGCCATGAGACTAATCCGTCAGTGGGTCATGCCGTGAGCAGAGACTGGATGGAGCGCGAGGTCATGATGATGAAGCGCGCCAATATAAACCATGTGCGCAATTCGCACTATCCTGATGCTCCGTACTGGTATTATCTTGCCGACAAGTATGGCATTTATCTTGAAGATGAGGCAAACCTCGAATCTCATGAGTACTATTACGGAAAGGCATCTCTGTCGCATGTTCCTGAGTGGGAAGCCGCGCATGTAGCCCGCAACATGGAGCTTGTGCATTCCACCGTAAACAGCCCCTCGGTTGTGATATGGTCGCTCGGCAACGAAGCGGGCCCGGGCAATAACTTCATAACTGCGTACAATGCAGTCAAGCAGTTTGACGGCAGCCGTCCGGTTCAGTACGAGCGCAACAACAATATTGTCGACATAGGCTCCAACCAGTACCCCTCCATAGCGTGGACACGCGAGGCTGTCAAGGGGCAGATGAAGATAAAGTATCCTTTCCACATCAGCGAGTACGCCCATTCGATGGGCAATGCCGTGGGCAATCTTGTTGATTACTGGGATGCGATAGAAAGCACCAATTTCTTTATGGGCGGTGCTATATGGGACTGGATTGACCAGTCGCTGTACAATTATGATTCTGAAACCGGCGACCGTTATCTTGCATTCGGAGGCGATTTCGGCGACAATCCTTCCGACGGTCAGTTTGTGATGAACGGCATTGTGTTTGGCGACATGACACCCAAACCGCAGTACTTCGAGGTAAAGAAGGTGTATCAGAATGTCGCTGTAAAACCGGTTGACATGTCCAAGGGCAAAATCGAGGTGTTCAACAAGAACTATTTCGAGCCGATGACAGACTATACTGTTTCGTGGGAGCTTCTTGAAAACGGCGTTCCGGTTCAAAGCGGAGACGCTCTTGTGGGTCCCCGAAAGTATCTCGGCCCGAGAGAGAGCATGACATATACAATACCCTATAATCTGTCTGCTATAAATCCGAAAAGCGAGTATTATGTAAATGTGTATTTCAAACTCGCCACGGACAAGCCGTGGGCAAAAGCAGGCTACATCCAGATGTCGGAGCAGCTGCCGGTTGCAGCCGCGTCATCGGCAAATGAAAGCGTTGCCGCCGGAGGCGGACTTGTGTCGGAGAGCACCGACAGCACTGTGACAGTCAGTGGCAAAAACTTCTCGGCAACCTTCAATACCCGCACCGGCGCTCTTTGCGGACTGGAGTACGGCGGAAAGCAGATTGTAGCTCCGGGCAGCGAGCTTGCCCTTGACGCGTTCAGGGCATATCTCAACAATGATGCGTGGGTGTATGGCGGCTGGTTCTCCAACGGGTTGTACAATCTTCGCCACAAAGCAGTGTCATCAAAAGTGTTTGATGCGGCAGACGGTCGCAAGGTTCTCAGCTTCACGGTTGAGTCGCAGGCTCCGAACGGAGGCAGAATGACCGGCGGCAACGGAAATTCCAAAGGTGTGTATTCCATAGATGAAAGTGAGTCAGCTCCGTTTGGCGAAGATGATTTCAAATTCATCACAAATCAGGTGTGGACAGTGAGTGCGGACGGAACAGTTGAACTGAATTCTGTAATAAGCTCCAACAACCCGTCGGTAATACTGCCGCGCCTCGGCTACTCTGTGTCTGTGCCTGAGACATTCGGCAATTACACCTATTACGGCAGAGGCCCTGAGGAGAACTACAATGACCGCAAAACCGGTCAGTTTGTAGGACGCTATGCCTCAAGCGTAGACAAGCAGTTTACAGATTACACCCGCCCGCAGAGCAACGGCAACAGAGAAGAGGTGCGTTGGGCTGCGCTCACCGACGGCAATGAAGGTGTGATATTTATCGCTCCAGAAAAAATGTCGGCAACAGCTATTCCCTATTCGGAAATGGAGCTGTTCAAGGCAAATCATCCTTACAAGCTGCCTGACAGCAAGACAACCACTCTGCACCTTGACCTCGGAGTGACCGGTCTCGGCGGTGCGAGCTGCGGTCAGGGCGGTCCTCTTGACCACGACAGGGTAAAGGCAACCGAACACCGTTTTAATTTCATAATCCGCCCTGTGGCAGAAAAGTCAATCGACGCGAGTGCGGCGGTTAGCCCCTCGGGGGTGTTACCCCTCGGCATAAGCCGTTCGCGCGGAGGTATGGTAACAGTAAGCTATCCCGATTCGACCGCAGTGATACTTTACAAGGTTGACGGAGCGAAAAAAGCGAAGGTTTACAACGGACCTTTTGAAATGAAGGATGCCGGCACTGTCACTGCCTGGCTCAAGGATACTCCCGGCATAACCGCTTCTGATTCATTTTCAAAGATTGAAACGGTGAAAACCGAGGTTATACACGCAAGCAGCTTCGAACCCGATTACGGCGAGGGGGCAAATCTTGTTGACGGAGACCCGACCACAATCTGGCACACAATGTATTCTGTAACGGTTGCCGGTTATCCTCACTGGGTGGATTTCGATGCCGGAGATGTGAAGAACATCAAAGGAGTGCGTTATCTGCCGCGTCAGGACGGAAACTCTACCGGCAATGTCAAGGACTACGAGATTTATGTGAGCGAGGACCCGAACAACTGGGGTGCTCCTGTGGCAAAAGGCTCGTTCAAGGGCAAGAATCAGCAGACAATAATGTTTGAAAAGCCTGTCAAAGGGCGTTTCATCCGGTTTATAGCTCTAAATGCCCAGGACGGACGCGACTATGCTTCCGGCTCGGAGTTTGAGGTCATAGCCGACTGACAACAGTATACAATACATGACAATGCGCAGCCGCTTCCGGACTATGGAGGCGGCTGTGTTGTTTTTGTCAGTCCATAGTGCTGCCAGCAACGAGGATTGCGAGGCTGAGCATCAGCAGGGCGAGGTCGGCGCCTTTGGTTTTCAGGTTGCTTTCGTGCAGGGCAAAGGCTCCGTACAAAAACGGTACCACGACGCTGCCCCGGCGTATCATGGACACAACGGATATCATTGCGCCGTCAAGTGACAGAGAGTGGAAGTAAGCGAGGTCAGCCACCGTCAGGAATACCGATATCATCGGAATGCTCCAGCGCCAGCTGAAGGCAGTCTTTGCCGTGGCAGGGTAAACGGCGCGTAATGTGAGAATGGCGCATGTCATGAGCACACACTGGTACAGTGAATACCAAGCCTGGACATCAAGCGGCTTGTAAAGGCTCAGCAGGTATTTGTCGTACAGACTGCTCGCCGCGCCAAGCACTGCGGCTCCTATCGCCATCCAGATCCAGCGCGAAGAGCGCAGAGAGAAACCTTCATCCGCGCCGGCGCGGGAAATAAAGTACAGAGACGCAAAGCCAAGGGCTATGCCTGTCCACTGAACCCAGTTGAGGCTTTCACCGAATATGAGGACAGCGCCGGTGAGCACCATTACCGGTCGGGACGCGTTTATGGGACCCTGTATGGTGAGCGGCAGGTGCTTTATTGCGAAATAGCCGAGAAGCCAGGAGCAGAGTACTATGACAGCTTTTATGAATATCAGCAAGTGGGCTGAGACGCTGTTGTCGAATCCGATACTACCGTGGGCAAGTGTGTTTCCGATAACCGGCATCATGAACAGAGTGCCGAAAACGGTGTTGAGCAGCAGTACGATGAGCACGTTGTTGCCGCGCACCGACAGTTTTTTCATAACGTCGTAGAACCCGAGGCATAACGCAGATGCCAATGCACATAAAATCCACATGTATGTTTTGCGATGTTAATTAAAAAAATATGCACTCCGCTTTGTGGCAAAAGTGCATATCAGGAATGAGTTTCCGGAGGGTCAGCCGAATTTGCTGATTTTGCGCAGGCTGTCCTCGTCTATAATTTTAATCTGGCGGCCGTCCACAATGAGCAGTTTCTCATTTACAAAACTGGTCAGAGTGCGGATAGCGTTGCTTGTGGTCATGTTGGAGAGGTTTGCAATGTCCTCGCGCCCCATGTATATGCGCAGGGTAGTGCCGTCGTCTTCGTAGCCGTAGTTGTCCTTGAGTACAATAAGGGCTTCGGCAAGGCGTCCGCGTATATGCTTTTGCGTGAGGTTTACAATACGGGTGTCAGCACTACCGAGGTTTCTCGACAGTTCGTGTATAAAAAACCATGCAAGCCTGCGGTTGTTGTCAATCATGTCCTCGACAAGGCTCATAGGCAAGGCGCCGAGCACGCTCTGTTCTATTGTGGCAGCAGTGTGGACATACCGTTCCTGAGCGAAATACGCGCGATAGCCGAAGTACTGCACCGGACGGATGAGTCTTGTAATCTGCTGTCTGCCACCGACACCGCCCTTGTACAGTTTGGCTTTGCCTTTGAGCAGGCACCACAGATATTCCGGCTCTTCCTGCTCGGCGTATATGATTTGGTTTTTGTTGAAGTTATGTATCTTGAAATTGTCGGTAATCCGGCGCTTTTCGTCAGGACTTAGTATTGTCCAGATTTCCGAAAGGTCGTGACTCATGACTTTTTCAAGTGCGCTTTTTATCATTTCGTACTATTGTAAAACTATGTTTTAAAGCATATTTTTTGCAAAGGTACAAAAAACGCGACACACGTCAAACTATTTTATCATACAGATGCAGTACAGATAGCAGTGGGTGTCAATCGGAGTTGCCGTTATAATAGAAGGCGAGAATGCGTTTGCGCAGCACGCTTTCGTATTTAGCCTGAACAGCATCGCTGACAGCCCTGATGTAGGCGGTTTTTGCCTGTTCGAATTCGGTGGCGTTTGCCTTGCCGTAGTCGTATTTTATACGCATTGCCTCAAGAGCTGCTTCAGTTGCCTCGCATGCGACTGCGCTTGACGCTTTGCGCTTGTCTGCGGCGACAGCCTGGGTGTAAGCCTGCTGTATTGCTTTGTACACCTGGTTTTTGGTCTGAGACAGCTGTAGCTTTGCGTTGATTTCCTGAACTTTGGCTTTCCGGACGGAATTTCTGGTGGAAAATCCGTCAAAAATCGGTATGTTCAGAGTGAAACCGAGCGATTTGCTGAAATTGTGGCGCATCTGTTTGCTGAAGTTTTCCGATGTGTAGCCGGAAGTTGTGTAGTAGTTGCTTCCTATGCCTGCGCTGAAGCTGAGTGTGGGCAGCCAGCCGCTTTTGGCAAGCGATACAGCTTTTGACGCGCTTTCAACGCCGTAGCGCGATGCCTGTATGGCATGGTTTGTCTGCAAAGCCGCCTGATAGACCTGCCCGGCGTCGAGCAGGGGCATCGGTGTTTCGGTGTCGACCGGGGCAATGGAGAACCCTTCGGTGGATTCCAGTTCGAGGAGCTGGCAAAGGTCAACCAACGCCAGCTCGTGGTTGTTGAGCGCTGTTACGGCACTCAATTCGTCCTGCGCGAGCTGGGATTTCGCCTGAAGCAGGTCCAGTTCGGGAATCTTGCCGGCTGCGAGAAGCTCTTCGCGTCTGTGCAGTTCCACTTCCGAGAGTCGCTGCTGTTCAAGAGCCACCTTGTATAGCTCTTCGTAGTAGAGAGTCTGGAGATATTGGGCTATGACGTTGAGGGTGATGTCGTCTTTCGTGCTTTCGAGCTGTTGCACGAGGGTGCGCAGGTTGGCTTTTGCGTAGTCCAGATTGCGAATGTTTCTGAGCCCCTGAAACAGCGGCAGGTTAAGCCCTGCGTTTACACCGAAATTGCTGGTGTTGCGGTTTGCGTAAGTGTTTTCCGCCGTGAGTCCGCGCCCGAAGCTGAACGACTGGCTTGCTCCGGCGGCTACAGTGGGAAGAAACCGGTCTTTTGCCTCTATTATGTCAAGCTCGCCTGAAACGGCGCTCAGTTCGCGGCTCTTTACGGTCAGGTTATGGCTCACCGCGTAGTTGATGCAGCTGTCGAGGGTCCATGTCTGGGCGTATGATACTCCCGCACAGCATGCGGCGCCAATCAGCAGCGATATGTATTTTCTGTTCATGTGGCTATCAGTTGTTTTTGATTATGTCTCCACGGAGCCGGGCAATGCTGTCAAGCCCCTCCTTGATTTCTATATTTATGCCGTCGCTCGCACCGGTTGTCACCGCTGTGCGCTTGAAAGTCTGTTCAGGCACGCTGTCGGTCAGGATGTACACAAAGGTGCTGTCGCCGGAAAATTCGATGACGCCTTCGGGCACAGTGAGTACGTTTGAGCTTTTGCTGAGGCTGACAGTGGCATTTGCGCTATAGCCGGCTCTGAGTCCGCTCACAGAGTCGATTTCAAGAGCAGCCTTGATTTCAAATGTGTTGGCTCCGTTTTCCTGAGTGCCTTTCGGGGCAATGTACTCAATAGTGGCATGAGGATTTATGTCAGGCATAGCGCCGATGGTGATGCTCATCGGCATTCCCACACGCAGCTGACCGACTTCGGTTTCGTCAACATTGCCTTTGAATATGAGGTTGTTCATGTCGGCTATAGTTGCTACGGTGGTGCCGTCGTTGAAGGTGTTCGCCTGTATTACCGAAGAGCCGACTTTTACCGGCACGTCGAGGATGAGACCTCCGATAGTGGCTCTGACAAGAGTGTTGCTCTCGGTGGCGTTGTATTTGCTCACACCCTCGCGCACAATTGTGAACGCGTCGTTTGCGGCGTCAAGTTCGCGAAGTGCCTGCTGGTATGTGGTTTCGGAGGTTTCGTATTCCTCACGGCTGATTATTTTTTTGTCAAACAGGCTTTTGTTGCGTTCGTATTTGTTTTTGGCGTCAGCGAGCGATATGCGGGCGCTTTCAACGCGGCTCTGCGCCGATGACAGCTGCGACGCTTCGGGTATTACTTTAATTTTAGCTATTATGTCGCCCTCCTTGACAATGTCGCCGGGGTCTACATTAATTTCGGTGATGATACCAGAAATCTGAGGTTTGATGTTGATTTCATCACGGGGTTCGATTTTGCCGGTAAGCACTGTTGTGCGTTCGATATTTCCTGTTTGGGGCGAAACTATTGCGTAAGTCACCTTATCGGGCTGCGAGTTTTTGTAAAGAAACACAAAAGTGCCGATAAACAGCGCTCCGACGAGCACCCAAAGCATAATCTTGAAAAATTTTTTCATTGTGCGGTTATATTTTGCTTTAATTTATATTATCGATGTCATTTGTCGCGCATAGCCTCAATCGGTTTTATGCGCATGGCTTTTATGGCTGGGATCAGTCCGGCGCCTGTGCCGAGTATAAGAAACACCACCATTATGGTCATTGCGTGACTGAATCTGAGCTGGAAGTTGGCACTGCCCATTACAGGGTCGTATGACACATGGTCTACAGCCATCAGTACCAGTGTCGCGAGGCATATTCCGGCAATTCCGGCGACAGCCGTGAGCACCATTCCTTCAGAAAGAATCTGTATGATGATGTCTTTGGGTTTGGCGCCTATGGCGCGGCGTATGCCTATTTCCTGAGTTCGTTCTTTCACAATTATCCACATAATGTTGCCTACTCCTATTATACCGGCAATCAGGGTTCCTGCTCCGACAAACAGCGCGAGGATGCTTATGCCGAGAAACAGATAGTTGATTTTTTCAAATTCTTCGGCAATGTTCATCATGCCTATGGCAGAAGTGTCGTCCGGGTGGATAGGATGGTTTTGCCTTATGGCTCGCATGAGGTACGGCTTTAGGTCGCCGGGGTTTGTTCCCGCCGAGGCAGTGAACAGGAAAAAGTCGACATTCGGACCCATGTTGAAAGCCCTGCGCATTGTACTTGCCGGAATCTGCACATTGTCATCAAGCCTCGCACCGATGTTTGCCTCGCTGTATTGAGCCACAACTCCTACAATCTGAAAGTAAACACCGTTCACACTCATGAATTTTCCAACGGGGTCTTCGGTGCCGAACAGCTCATCCGCGAGGTTTCTGCCTATGGTCAGTACTTTTTTCTGACTGTGGACATCGCGTTCGTTGAACAGTCGGCCTTTTATGAGCAGGGGAGTCTGTATCTTGAAAAAGTCAGGCTCTATGCCGGAAGCCATCACGCTTTTATGAGTAGTGTTGTATGCAGCGTTGGCGCTTGTCATGCTGACACCGGAGGAGTGCTCCATATTCGGGGTTATGCGGCGTATGTCTGCAATGTCTGTTTCGTTCATTCTCACGGTCATTCCTTTGTTGAACCCTTTGTAGGGCAGTGTGGTGCGTCCCGGGAATATAACGCCCATGTTTGTGTCGGTGCCGTTGAAGTTGCGCATAAGCATGCCTTTGAGACCTCCGGCGCCGCCCCACAGCATGGCGAGCATGGCTGTGCCCCAGAAAATGCCGAATGCGGTGAGGAAAGTGCGGGTTTTGTTTCGGGCAAGTGTGGCGCCGATTTCGCGCCAGTTTTCTATGTCAAATATCGGATTTTTCATCGCAGGTAACAGTTATTCGTCGCGCAGGGCTTCCACGGGTTTTACTTTTGTGGCTTTCAGCGCGGGGAACAGCCCGGCAAACGCGCCTGCCACAACCAGCACTATTGTCACTTCTATGGCTATGGATATGTCTATGGTGGGGTTTTTCATGAACGGAGACCCTTTTGTCGCAAAATCCACCACCTGCATCACCAGCATTCCTAAAAATACGCCTATGTATCCGAAGAGCGCGGTAATGGCTACGCTTTCAAGCACTATCTGTATCAGTACCGAGCGGGGCTTGGATCCTATGGCGCGGCGTATGCCTATTTCATGAGTGCGTTCCTTTACCGATACGAACATGATGTTGCTTACACCTACAATGCCGCTCAGAAGTGTGAATATGCCGATAATCCATATTGACATGTTCAGTATGTTGAAAGCGGTACGTTCACGCAGGTATGAGCTGAACCGGTTGTGCATATACATGGCGCTTTTGTCCTCGCTGTCAAACTCGTGGGTCTGTGCGAGTGTGCGTCTTACAGCCTCGGTTGCGGCATCAGCGTCTTCCTGGGTTTCCATGCCTTTGAGCTTGACCTGAAGGTTGCTCACCTTGCCGTCTGTGCCGGCTATAGCCATTGCGGTAGTGAACGGAAGGAATATGTCGGAAAGCCACTGGTGGTCGTAGACCCCGACCACAAGCCAGGAGAGTCCCATTGCGTCAAGGCGTTTCCCTACAGCGGCATCGGCACTGCCGAAAAGTGTTTCGGCATCGGTTTTGCCTATGACAAACACTTTGCGGTTGTATTTGAGGTCGGCATCGTTGATAAAACGACCGTAGGCAATCGGTATCTCATACATCGTCTGTTCGTAGGGAAATACACCCTCAGGCGATTTTGTTACGTAGTCCTTGACACTCGATATTGTAGTGGAACCGAGGTATTTGTAGGAGGCAACATCTTCTACAAGGTCCGGGTTCTGGGCTTTGAGTATTTCTATGTCGGATGTCTGCGGCTGAACCTGACGCCCCTCTTTATAGCCTTTGTAAGGCATAGAGGTGACACCCTGGTAGACATTCAGTCGTTTGGTGCGGTCCTCCGAACTGCGGTCAATGAAGTTGTTTGTGACTCCGCGTGCCATGCCGAGCAGTATTATGAGCATGAATATGCCCCAGGCAACTGCAAATCCGGTCAGAAATGTGCGCAGCTTGTTGTTGCGCATGGTCTGTCCTATCTCTCTTATCAGGTCAAACATGCAGATCGGCTTTTTGAGGTTGTATTAAGCCGTCTTCTATACGGATAATTCTGTCGGTGGCGGCGCCGACACCGGGGTCATGCGTTACAATGACTATGGTCATGCCCTCTGAGTTCAGGTCTCTGAACACCTGCATCACTTCTTTGGATGTGTGAGAGTCAAGTGCTCCGGTCGGCTCGTCGGCAAGAATTATTGACGGTTTGGTTATCAGAGACCGAGCTATTGCCACGCGCTGTTTCTGACCGCCAGACAGCTCTCCGGGAAGATGGTGCGCGCGGTCGGCGAGCCCCATGCGTTCGAGCTGTTCCATGGCAAGCGCATTGCGCCTGCGGCGGCTGACTCCTTGATAAAACAGCGGTAAAGCGACGTTTTCAACAGCATTTTTGTAGCTGATGAGGTTGAAGCTTTGGAAAACAAACCCTATCATACGGTTACGGAACTCTGCCGCTTTGTTTTCGCTCAGGTCTTTTATAAGCACACCGTCCAGAAAATAGTCTCCTGAATCATAGTTGTCAAGAATGCCTAATATATTAAGGAGTGTGGATTTTCCGCTTCCGGAAGCACCCATAATGGACACTAACTCGCCTCTTTCGATTGACAGGTTAATGCCTTTCAACACATGCAGGGGCACAGCTCCGGGATAGGTTTTGTTGACGTCGTGTAATTTGATAATCATTGCTTTATTGTTTTAAGGCTGTAGGCAAAAATGGTTTATTAGCAGCTTTTGCAGCCTTTTTGTAGATTAGACGTAAGTACCGGACACAAAGTTACACCTTTCTGAATTTTTTTTTAGAAAAAATCATCAAATGTTTGGATTATTGAACCGCAACCGCTATCTTTGTGTTGTAGAAATGAAGCAAGAGAGCTTCAAAAAGCTAAAACAATAAAAATAGCTTCAAAGCATACCACATCAAAGTTGATTGGGAAACTCATCAATTATATATGAAATGCCGAGACAAGCTCAGTCGTCCGATGGCGGGCCCCATCCCATTAGGGAGGCTTTAAAGCCCAGGCGGATTACAAAGGTCGGCGAGCACTCAAATCCTGTCATCCGGAGTTTCATCGCATCCTTTGATGTGGATTTTATAAGAGGTCGTACCGAATATTAAGCCGGTGCGACCTTTTTTATTTATTGCGACCTATTTATAAAGTGAAAAAATTCAGGCGCCCCTGTCAAAGGGACGCCTGATGTTATTAATTTACCGGAGTTTTTCAGTCGTTTTTATTCTCGGCGCATTTTGTGCAGGCATTTGTAAATGCGTGGCGACCGTAGTTCCAGTCGTTTGCCTGTAAAATAGGTTCGTGGGTGCGTATGCGTTTGTGGAAGTCGGAGTAGTCGCGCTTGTCTTGCGGTGTCCATCCGGCTTCGGCTACTGCAGCGAGTCTCGGCAGCATAAGGTATTCAAGGAATTCGGGGGTAATGACGTATTCACTCCAGAAATTGGCCTGTACACCCATGTATTTGTCTGCGAGTTCTTGCGGAACATCTTTCATGGGTACATAGTTGTATACTGCCTCAAGGGTCTCGGTGCCACGTCCCTGCGAAAGCGGTTCGGACGGGCTTGGGTCTTGCTTGCGGTTTATGTAATAAGGAATCTGCGGAGTGAGGATGGTGGTGTGTCCGCGGCGGGCTGCTTCCATGGCTGCCTTGTCGGCACCTACCCATGCCATGATTGTCATGTCCTGAGGCAGCATAGAAGTGTTTCCGTGCAGCACTTCGTTCCAGAAGATTAACTTGCGGCGGTCTGCTTCAGGTTTAGCTGCCATGTGTTTTGCTATCTTGCGGTAGAAATCAAGCTGAAGGTCGCGGTAGTTGTCAGAGCCTATGCTGTCAAGCAGCGCCTTGCAGGCTTCGTTGGTTTTCCATTTGTCTGTAGGGCATTCATCTCCGCCAAGGTGCAGGTAAGAGTATGGGAACAGAGGTATCAGTTCATCGATGATGTCTGTAGCCATGCGCACCGCGGCAGGGTTTGCCACATTCATTACATCGCGGCTCACACCCTGGTACAGCCAAACTTCATGGGGATTTTCCGGGTCGCATGCCAGTATTTCCGGGTATGCGGCTACCGCAGCCTGTGTGTGTCCGGGAATATCTATTTCCGGAACAACTTCAATGAAACGGTCTTTTGCGTAAGCGACAATCTCGCGTATGTCGTCCTGGGTGTAGAATCCCGAGTATGTCATGGTGTCGGGTTCGCACTCTCTCCAACCGAGAGAGCGGCTGCCGCGTGTTGCACCTATTTCGGTCAGTTTCGGGTATTTTTTTATTTCAATGCGCCAGCCCTGGTCCTCAGTAAGGTGCCAGTGGAAGCGGTTAAGTTTGTATAGAGCCATCATGTCAAGCACTCTTTTTACTTCGTCCTTGCCGAAAATGTGCCGTCCTTCGTCAAGCATGAAGCCACGCCACCCGAAGCGGGGCGTGTCTTCGATTGACACGGTGCCGATGGTTGCGGGCGTTTTGGATTCAGCCGGCATCAGTTGTCTGAGAGATTGGAGCGCGTAAAAGAATCCGGCGGGGCTTGATGCCTGTATATTTATTCCGTCGGCAGTAACTTCAAGGTTGTAGGCCTCGCGGGGCAGGGTGTTGTTGAGCGTCAATGTTATCGCTGCATCCGAATCCGAGAGGACGAGTTTTGTGCCGGAGCTTTTTTCAAGCTGGGAAGAGAGGGTTTTGACTACCAGTGCTATACTGTCGCCTTCAAACTGCGGCACACTGACAGTAGCCTTTTCCGGAAATGTATAGGTAGCGTCGGTTTTGCTGATAGAAGAGGGTAGGGGGATGATGTCTGCCGCATGTATGGCGGGGGAACAGGCAAGCATGATTCCGGCAACAGCGCGGGTAAATGAATGTATATGCATAGATTTAAAGTGAAAATGGTTTATGATTCACAAAGTTACGAAAAAAATTGGGGCTGACAGCACTATCAGGATAAAAAAGGAGACGACTCGATGTATCAAGCCGTCTCCCCGGTATTAGAAACTTATGATTGCCGTGTTTATATTTTGCCTACAAGCTCTATGCCCGGTTTCAGGGTCTTTTCGCCTTTTTTCCAGCGGGCGGGACAAACCTGGTCGCCGTGCTCGGCAACAAACTGAGCTGCCTCGAGTTTGCGTAAAAGCTCTTCGGAGTTTCGACCGATGCCGTTGTCGTTGATTTCCGCCACTTTTATCACCCCTTCCGGATTTATGATAAAACTGCCGCGATAGGCAAGATAATCCTGCGGGTTCAGCACTCCGAATGCCTCGCTGAGTTTGCCGGTCTTGTCGGCAAGCATGGGAAATTTCACTTTGGCAATGCTTTCGGAACTGTCGTGCCATGCCTTGTGGGTAAACTGTGTGTCTGTGCTCACTGCATAGATCTCTGCACCGAGCTCTCGGAATTTATCGTAGTTTTCAGCCATGTCAAGCAATTCGGTAGGGCACACAAAAGTGAAATCGGCAGGGTAAAAGAAGAATATAGACCATTTTCCTACGAGATCTGCGTTGGTAATGGTTTTGAATTCTCCGTTCACAAATGCGGTAACGGCGAATTCGGGGATACTTTTATTGATTAGTGTTTCCATAGGCATCTTGTTTTTGATTGTTGTTGTATTTTGCCTATGAAACACACCGGATAGCCGCATGGTTTGCGGCTTTTAGGTTTTATAATCTTACTTAGTGGTGTTTAAAAATATCAGTTAAAAAGCTGCGTAGTGTCTAATGCAGTTCCTCGCGCAGAAATTCAGCTGTAGGCGAGTTGCCTGCCGCAATTTCCTCAGGAGTGCCTGCCGCTATTATGCATCCGCCACCGGCGCCACCTTCCGGGCCCATGTCAATGACATGGTCGGCGCATTTGACAACATCGAGGTTGTGCTCTATGACAAGCAGTGTGTTGCCTTTGTCAACGAGTCGGTTGAACACTCCGAGAAGGGTGTTTATGTCTTCAAAATGAAGTCCGGTAGTGGGTTCGTCAAGTATAAAAAGAGTTTTGCCGGTGTCGCGTTTTGCGAGTTCTGTAGCGAGTTTCACTCTTTGGTTTTCGCCTCCGCTGAGTGTGGACGACGGCTGCCCGAGTTTAATGTAGCCGAGTCCTATCTCCTGAAGCACCTTTATTTTTTTTAGTATTCCGGGTACGTTTGCGAAAAATTCCACCGCTTGGTTTATTGTCATGTCAAGTACATCGGCTATTGATTTGCCCTTGAATCTGACTTCCAGGGTTTCGCGATTGTAGCGTTTGCCGCCGCATGTTTCGCATGGCACCAGCACATCCGGCAGAAAGTTCATTTCTATTGTACGGTAGCCGTTTCCTCCGCATGTCTCGCATCTGCCACCGCTGACATTGAAGGAGAATCTGCCGGGACGGTAACCTCGTATGCGTGATTCTGTCAGCTCTACAAACAGGTTTCGGATGTCGGTGAACACTCCTGTATATGTGGCAGGGTTAGAGCGGGGCGATTTGCCGAGGGGAGACTGGTCAACAGTCACAACTTTATCGATGTTCTCGATGCCTTCAATGCTTTCGTAGGGCAGTGGGGCTTCGTGAGAGCGGTAGAAGTGCTGGGTGAGTATCGGTCGTAGTGTGCCGTTGACGAGTGACGATTTGCCGCTGCCGCTCACTCCGGCTATGCAGGTGAATGTGCCGAGGGGAAGTGTGAGAGTGACACTTCGCAGGTTGTTGCCTGAGGCTCCTTTGAGGGTCAGAGTCTTGCCGTTTCCTTTGCGGCGGGTCTGAGGCACGGCAATCTGTTTCGCGCCGTTGAGGTAGCCTGCGGTGAGTGTGCCGCTTTTAAGCATTGCGTCGGGAGTGCCCTGAAACACAACTTCTCCGCCCTTGCGCCCGGCTTTGGGTCCTATGTCCACAACATAGTCGGCTTCAAGCATCATGTCTTTGTCGTGTTCCACCACAATGACAGAGTTGTTGGCATCGCGCAATTTCTTGAGCGAGTCGATAAGTCTTCTGTTGTCTCTCTGGTGAAGTCCGATACTCGGTTCGTCAAGGATATAGAGCACGTTGACGAGTTCGCTGCCTATCTGTGTGGCAAGGCGGATGCGCTGGCTTTCGCCACCGCTCAGGGTCGCGGAGTTACGGTCGAGCGACAGGTATCCGAGTCCTACATCTACAAGAAATCCGAGGCGTGAGCGTATTTCTTTCAGAATTTCCTTAGCGATAAAAGCCTGCGTGGGGGAAAGTCGTTTTTCTACACTCATGCTCCATTCGTATAGCGATGTGATGTCCATACGGCACAGTTCGGCTATGTTTTTGCCGTCAATAAAGAAGTGCAGAGCCTCGCGGTTGAGTCTTGCTCCGCCGCATTCGGGACATGTTGCCCGCGAATAGAACTGGTCGCTCCATTTCTGGCTGCTTGACAGTTCTTCCTCGTTTTGGAGCAACTCTATGTATTTAATCACACCTTCATACGTCTGGAAGTAATTCTGGGTGGACAGAGTTTCGTTTTTTATGACAAGCCGTTCATTGGACCCGTTGAGAATTTCGTTGACCGCTTCTTCGCTGAGGGAGGCTATCGGAGTTGAAATATCATAGCCGTGCTTTTCGCAGATAGCCTGAATCTGCCAGAAAATCATGGAGTTGCGATATTTTCCGAGCGGAGCTATGCCTCCGTCTTTTATAGACAGCCGGGTGTCGGGCATCACCTTGTCTTTATCCACGATGTTTACATAGCCAAGCCCTTTACAGCAAGGACAGGCTCCCTGAGGCGAGTTGAACGAGAAGTTGTGGGGAGCCGGCTCATGGTAGGAAATGCCGCTAACCGGGTCCATAAGGTGCTGGCTGTAATGGCTCACCTCTTCGGTGTCGACATCGTACACCATTAGCTCGTGGTCGCCCTGGCGCAGAGCCTCGGCAACGGTTTCGCGCAGGCGAGAGTCTTCCTTGTTTCCGGCTTTAAGCCGGTCTATTACAAGTTCTATGCTGTGGTTGCGGTAGCGGTCAAGTTTCATGCCGCCTTCAAGTTCGCGCAATTCGCCGTCTACTCTTGCATGCAGATAGCCTTTCTTTATGAGGGCGTCAAACAGTTCTTTGTAATGTCCCTTTCTGTTTTTGACAAGCGGGGCGAGGATGTATATCTTTTTGTCAAGATATTTGTTGACGATAAGTTCTACAATACGTTCCTCGGTGTATTTAACCATCACTTCGCCGGATATGTAACTTTTGGCTTCGCCTGCCCGCGCGTACAGCAGTCGGAGGAAGTCGTATATCTCTGTTGTTGTTCCGAGGGTACTCCTCGGATTGCGGTTGATAGTTTTCTGTTCAATGGCAATTACAGGGCTTAGCCCGTCAATCTTGTCTACATCCGGGCGCTGCAGATTGCCGAGCATATTTCGGGCATAGGCTGAAAATGTCTCTATATAGCGTCTTTGCCCTTCTGCATATATCGTGTCGAAAGCGAGCGACGATTTGCCGCTGCCGCTCAGCCCTGTGATTACAGTGAGGGAGTTGTGCGGAATGGTAACATCTATGTTCTTGAGGTTGTGAACCCTTGCGCCGAGAACATTAAGAGACTTGTCGCCGGAAAGATTTATTGCTTTGCTGTCCATTTCGGGTTATAGACTTTCTTTGTTTGGTTGGATCGTAGTGTCGCTCCTTTTTTGGGAACAAGCACTTCGTACGTCTTGCCGGTTTTGTTAGGCAGTGATTTGGCTCTTATCCACGGATTCAGGTCGCGTAACGTCATGTAGTTGGTGCCGTGAGATTTAGCCCATACAGCCCAGTCTTCAACAGCTCCGCTGACTTTAACAGAAGAGCATTCTATGGGGTAATATAGCTGGTCGGCGCTGAGATAAAAGCCGTATTTTGCAGGATTTTCCATGATTTCCTTCATGGCAAGCAGTCTGAATATGTAGCGGGATGTCTCGTCTGGCAGGTACAGGTCATGAGCCGTTGACACACCCTGGGCTTCAAGGTCGCGGGCAATGCGGGCACTGCCCGCGTTGTAGCCTGCGGCGGCGCTTTCCCAATAGCCAAAACGGTTTTTCATGCTTCTGAGAAATTTACATGCGGCTTCTGTCGCTTTTACGGGGTGGTAGCGCTCGTCGACATACTCGTTTACCTCAAGACCATACTGTTTGGCGGCTGCCGGGATGAATTGCCACAACCCTGCCGCTTTCGCGCGGGAGTATGCGCGGGAGTTGAGGTGGCTTTCAATACATGCTATATATATAAGGTCTGCGGGCACTCCGTATTTTTGCAGCACAGGTGCTATGATCGGGAAGTAACGGTTGGCCCTCTTGATGGTAAGAAGGGTGTTGCCGTGAGTGTATGCCATGGATGTAAGTTCTCTGTCGTAGCGCTCGTACATGTCGGCTCGGTCCAGACTGATTTTTGAACCGGCAAATGTTACAGAAGCCGGAATAGTGGGGTTGACAACGACAGAAGGTGTCTGGGCTTCAGTTGGTACAGCTCCTGAGAGTATTGCCAGTATTGTGATTGTTGAAATAAAAAAACGGTTCATAGTGAGATAGATAGTGTGTGGTTGTCATCGAGAGCGGGTTCCGACTATGTTGATGTCTCCGCTCAGGTTGTATTGTTTTCCGTCTGCGCCGGTTGCTTTTATAACATAATAATAGACTCCCGGTTTTACAAGTGTTCCTTTGTATTTGCCGTCCCAGCCTTGCGAGGGGTCGCGAAGCTCTGCCATTTTCACTCCGAGACTGTTGAATATATGGCATTCAAAGCGAATCAATGATCTGTAGCTGACCTTCCACTCGTCGTTTATGCCTTCTGACGCTCCGGGAGAAAACGCATTCGGGCAGCGTAGGCGCGACTCGCCTGTAGACACTGTGTATGTGTCGCTTGTCCATTCGCATGAGCCGTAGGCGTTAGCACACACGAATCTTACATAAAAGGAGCCTGTGTCGGCAAATGTGTGTTCGAAGTCAAGGGCTCTTTCACGCAGCCTTATATTTTCAAAATCAGCGTCTTCGGCTATTTGCCATTCGGTGAATACAGCGGCATCGCTTACCGAGGCTGAAAATGTTACTGTTGACGGTGCAGACCCTCCGAGCGTCGCTTCGGTTGATGTCTGTTCGTTAGGCGTGTCGCGGGTGAGTTGCTCGGCAGATGTTATGCCTTCCACTGCAATGGGGGAGAATATGTCTGAAGTGCAGTCGATTTTTTTACCCCATGCGGTCAGGAAACGGTCGCCGGACAGTGTGAACCGGGTGGCGCACAGGGGCGGCTGTATGCTGAATGTGGGTGTAACGGAAGCCATTGTGCTGCAAATCTCTTTCTGGGAGAAGTATTGCTCGCCGGGTGTCAGTGTGTAATAGCGCAGTGCAATCTGTCGGTCTATTTCCAAGTATCTGCCGGTGATTGAATAGTATCCGATTGCGGGTGCCGAACCGGAAAAAGACAGTTCCACACTGGTGCAGTCTGCTCCGGACACAGTAAGGTTTCCGGCGGTCATTGGCGAAGCGCTGTAGTCTACAAGCCAGAAGTACAGCCTTTTGTCTCCTTCCTCAACGATGTAGCCTCCGCCGGAGGAAAATGAGTCATAGACTGAGCCGTTGCCAATGGCAACAGCGTATGCGCCGCCTCGGTAGTCATAGCTGTACCACTTTATCGGCGCGTTCTGATTGTCCGGGGTGTAAATGGCTGACAGCCCGTTCAGTGAGTATGCGACATAGATGCCTTCAAGTCCGGTGCTTTTGTCTGTGTCCAGACGGATGACCTCGTCAGACAATCCGCTGAAACGCAGTGATGCACCTGTTGCGGATGAAAATCCGAGAGCTATCAGGATGATATATGTCAGAAGACGGATATTCATAATTTGCGGATTGCAAAGTTACGAAAAAATACAGCTCGGATATGTTACAGAGTATTGCTTCCCGGTTAAATACTGTTGCGCACAGCCGGCAATCATATCGGTTCCATGTCGGCGGCAAGGCGCTGTCGCACAGCTTCGTAAATGGTTATTCCGGCGGCGACGGAAACGTTGAGCGAGCTAATATTGCCAAACATGGGAATTGACACAAAAATATCGCTTACCCGCAGTACCTCCGGCGAAATGCCTTTGTCTTCCGCACCGAGAACAAGGGCTACCGGCACCGTATAGTCGGTGAGCGTGTAGTTTATATCAGCTTTTTCAGATACTGCGATTATTTTGTAGCCGCTGTTTTTCAGTCGTTTGATTGCCGACAGGGTGCTGCTTTCCCGACAAACCGGTATGTGCAGCAGTGCTCCTGCCGATGTTTTTACAGCATCGGCGTTTACACTCACGCTGTCGTGGGTTGGTATGACTATGGCATCAACACCGGCACACTCGCATGTACGGGCTATTGCGCCGAAGTTCCTTACATCTGTCACTCCGTCAAGAACAACGACGAATGGCAGTACACCGTCTTCGTATAGTTCCGGAATCAGTCGGTCAAGCGAATAGTAAGTAACGGCAGACAGCATTGCCACCACGCCCTGATGATTTTTGCGTGTAATTTTGTTGATTCTTTCGACAGGTACTCTCTTGCTGACAATGCGGTGCTTGCGCATGAGATCAAACAGTTCTGAGGCAAGGTCGCCTGACAGGTCTTTCTTTATATATACGCGGTCAATGTCTTTGCCCGCTTCTATGGCTTCCATGACGGCGCGTATGCCAAAAATGTAATCTTCAGTCATTGTTGTTTTGTGTTGTCCGGTTATGTTTAATGTTGTTCGTCAAGCAGTACTTTAGCGGTGGCTCTGGCAGCGGGGTCGGATGCGTTGCCGCTGAGCATCAGCGCTATTTCGGCTATGCGCTCCTCGGCAGACAGTTCTACGACAGCAGTGTGAGTAGAGTCTTCGTCATCCTGCTTGAACACTTTGTAATGGCTGTTGCCGCGTGCGGCTACCTGAGGCAGGTGGGTAATTGTTATTACTTGTATGGATGAGCCCATACGCTGCATCATGGCGCCTATGCGTGCTGCCACATCGCCGCTCACTCCGGTGTCTACTTCGTCGAAAATTATAGTAGGCAGGCTCATGTGACCTGCGATAATGGCTTTCAGGCACAGCATAAGCCGGGAAATCTCACCGCCGGAGGCTATGCCGGCAACCGGCATGAGTGGCTGGTTTTTGTTGAATGCGAACATGAATTCGACATGGTCAGTTCCGGTGGCAGATATGTCAGCCGGGTTTACCGCCACTTCCATGCGCAGGTTTTTCATTCCGAGAGGTGTTGCAAGGGCGGTAAGCTCGTTTGAAAATCTTGCCGCAGCCTCTTTGCGCCGGGCTGAAATTTCGGCAGCGGATTCCTTGGCGAGGGCAAGGGCGCGCCGTGCCTCTTTTTCAAGCATTGCTATGGTTGTGTCGCTGTTGTCAAGCGCATCAAGTCGCTCGCGGAGCCGTTCTCTTATGTCAATCAGTTCCTCTACGGTGTCTACCTTGTGCTTGCTTTGCAGGCTGTATATTTCTTGCAGCCGGCTCTCTATGGCTTCGAGTTCGGCTGGGTCTGCCGCAAGGTTATTGTCAATTGCAGCAAGTGTCTCGGCAATGTCGCCCAGCTCTACTTTTACAGCTTCAAGTCGTTCAGGAATTTTATCATCCTCGTCCAGGAGTGAATCAAGAGAGTCGCAGGCGGCAATGGTTTCCTCAACGAGAGACAGGGCGTTGTGCTGTCCGTCGCCAAGAGCCTGAAGAGCATCGTATAAAGAGGACTTCAGGTCTGTGAGATTTGTCATGACATCTCTTTCGCGTTCAAGCTCTTCCTGCTCGCCCGGGTGAATGTCGAGTTCGTCAAGCTGCTCGAGCTGGAATCTGGTGAATTCCTCGTCTTCGCGGGTACGTTCTATTTTTGCTTTGGCGATTTTTAGCTTGCGGAGTGCATCACGAAACGAATTGAACAGGCTGCGATAAGTGGTCAGCGCAGATTCGTTTCCGGCGAGAGTGTCTATGACTTTCAGCTGAAATTCGGGTCTGGACAGCAGCTGGTTCTGGTGTTGCGAGTGAATGTCGATAAGCTGCACTGCAACCGCTTCGAGCTTAGCCAGAGGTACAGGCGAGTCGTTGACAAATGCACGACTTCTGCCGGCGGGCGCAATCTCGCGTCTGAGAATACACCTTGCGTCATCCCATTCAATATCATTTTCATCACAGAAATTTCGGAGAGCTGGGTATTCGCCAATGCTGAACACAGCTTCGACAACGGTTTTCCGATCTGAGTTCCTGACAGATTTCATGTCGGCTCTGGCTCCGAGCAGCAGTGACAGAGCTCCGAGCATAATTGATTTTCCGGCTCCAGTTTCGCCGGTTATGATGTTTAGCCCCGGACTGAATGTGATGTCAATGTTGTCAATCAGGGCGTAATTTGATATATGCAGGGTTTCAAGCATCGCTTAGTCGTTATGTCCTTATTCTTTTATTGATTCGAGGCGTCTTGTTTCAGTAGGATACACTGCGGCAAGTGTGTCATATACTGATTTCCGTTCATCACGGGTGCCTTGTGAGTATATGTTTGTAATCTCATCGAGCTTGGTGTCGCGGAACACAGACAATACTACGCTCATCGGAGCGGCTTTGGCAATTTTGTCAAGAGTCTGGAATGTGCCGGTAATAGCTGCCCGCCCTTTGTCGGCGCTGATACTCATTGCGTCGAGTCCCTGCCGGTGATAGGTGTACATTATGTCGCGTATCTCGCTTGCCGGACCTTCAGTGATTGCGGCAAGCAATGCGGCGCGGTTTCTTTGGTCGTCAATAGCCCGCCATCCTTTTTCACCGGTGTTGCGTGCGAGCTGCACAATCTGTGATGCAGCTTCGTACATGGTGTCGCCCCCTTTGGGTGCGAAAGTGTCCGAGTCGAGACCTATTATGAGGTATGCGTAGAAGTCGAGCAATGCGGCAAGGTTGCTTTCAACAGTTCCGGAGGTGTGAATAATGCGGCCGCCGGGAGTGTATGAGAAGGATATGTCGTTGTCTTTGAAATTGATGACCGGCGATGTATAGGAACTACCGAATACCGGGCGGTTGCTCTGTATCTGCAGGGTTCCGGACATGGTGTTGTCGTTGTACTGCGTTATCGTGAAAAATAATTTACATTCAATTTTTTCCACAGGGGCGTACTTCGCAGAAGTGAAAGCCGTGTTGTTCATATACTCGGCAATCAGCTCGCGTAGGCTTGAAAATGTTTCGGCGGAAGCGTTTGCCACCTGGTCGGAGTTTATTTCGACAGTGCAGTCCAGTTCGGCTGCCGCTGCCTTGAAATGACCGACGGAAAGCATAATCATAACCGTTAGCGAAAGCAGAACCCGTTTCATTTTATCCGGCAGATGGCGTCAAGTAACTGAGATGCGGCTTCGGCTTTCGTCATAAGTGGCAATTCTGTAGCAAAGCCGTTTTTGCAGATAAGGGTAAGTACATTGGTGTCGGTGCCGAATCCTGCTCCGGGTGTGCGCAGCGAGTTCAAGGCAATCATGTCGAGATTCTTGCGGTGCAGTTTGTCAAGAGCGTTTGATTGCTCGTTGTCTGTTTCAAGCGCAAAGCCAACAATAATCTGCCCGTCTTTCTTTTCAGAGCCGAGGGTGGCTGCTATATCAGGATTCTTGACCAGGTTTATGACCGGAATCTCGTCTTTTTCGCGTTTGATTTTTTTATCAGCCTGAACATTTGGCGCGTAGTCAGCCACAGCCGCACACATTATTGCTATGTTTGTTTGTGGAAAGGCTTCCTTACATGCGTCGAGCATCTGTCTGGCACTCTCTACATGAATAACCTTTATAGACGGATGCTGAGCCTTAAGGCTGACCGGTCCGCTGACCAAGGTGACCTCGGCGCCACGAGCCGCGGCTTCTTCGGCAATGGCATAGCCCATTTTGCCTGTCGAATAATTTCCTATGAATCTTACGGGATCGATTTTTTCATAAGTGGGCCCGGCTGTGATGAGGAGCTTTTCGCCTTTCATCGATTGCGATTTGTTGAAAAAAGCGATAAGTTCATTTACAATGACTTCCGGCTCCTGCATTCTTCCTTTGCCGCAGAGATGGCTTGCCAGCTCGCCTGAGGCGGCTTCTATTATGTGGTTGCCGTAGCTGCGCAGCAGGTTGATGTTGCGGGTAGTAGAGGGGTGAGCCATCATGTCAAGGTCCATAGCAGGCGCTACGAATACCGGCGCTTTTGCACTAAGGTAGGTGGTGACGAGCATGTTGTCGGCAACACCGTTTGCCATTTTTCCTATTGTGCAGGCAGTAGCAGGGGCAATCACCATAGCGTCCGCCCATAGTCCGAGGTCTACATGGCTGTGCCACTCACCGGTGTTGGCTGTGAAGAATTCACTGACAACCGGTTTGCCGGTTAGCGCTGACAGTGTTACCGGCGTGATGAATTCCTTTGCGGAGGGTGTCATCACAATCTGGACTTCCGCTCCTTCTTTAATCAGAAGGCGGGCGAGCATTGCCGATTTGTAGGCTGCTATGCCTCCGGTGATTCCGAGGACAATGTGTTTACCCTTAAGCATTTTTTGCCTGTTGTTTTATTCTTTCGTAAATTTTAGTGAATGCGGCTTTTGTGTTGCGGGCAAAGTCTCCGTTCATAATCCAGGTGTAGTAGCTGGGGTCTTTGCGGAGTATTTCTTCAGCTACTTTTCCTTTGTATTTTCCGAAGTTGATTATTTCCCGGCGTTGGTCGTCATACACGAGTCGACCCATGAAGTCGACAGGCTCGTTCTTGTTTGATTTCGTTGTGAACTCAGACAGGAACGCAATGCTGTTGTCGAGGTCGTCATAGGTGTCAAGCTGAGCTTTAAGTACTTCGTATGTAGCTCTTGTGTCAGCATTTGCCGAGTGTGCAGCCTCAAGGTCTTTGCCGCAGTAGTATTTGTACGCGGCAACAAGTGTGCGGGGCTCTTTTTTGTGGAAAATAGTCTGGACGTCAACAAAACGCACGTCGCTGAAATCGAACTCGATGTCTGCCCTGCTGAATTCCTGGTCAAGCATAGGCACATCAAAGCGATTGGAATTGTATCCGGCAATGTCGCAGCCTTTGAAGATTTCGGCAAGAGAACCTGCTATCTGTCTGAACTTCGGTTCGCCTGCCACATCGGCATCGGTAATACCATGTACAGCCGTGGCTTCTGCCGGAATCGGTATTTCCGGGTTGATGCGTCTTGTGCGTTCTATTTCCGAGCCGTCGGGATTTACCTTGATAAGGGATATTTCCACAATGCGGTCTTCAAGAATATTTGTTCCGGTGGTTTCGAGATCAAAAAATATAATGGGGCGTTCGAGATTCAGTTCCATAGCGCAGGTCAGTCAACGATATTCATGGGCATGAGCAGTATGAGCAGTTCCGAGTCCGGGGTGTTCTCGGCAGGAACACATACGGCGGGGTGACTTGCGTCAGACAGTTTCATGATAACATCGGTTGTCGATATGGTGGAAAATATCTCGATGAGGTATTGTGCGCCGAACCCAATCATGAACTCGTTGCCGGTATACTGGCACGGTACGGATTCTCTGCCGCTTGTGCCGTAGCTGTTGTCGCGTGCGCGGAGTGTAAGAGTGTCGGCTGCGAGCTTGAATTTTACAAGTCCGTTTCCTCCATCGCCGAAAACCCCGACACGGCGAACGGCTGTTATGAATGACAGTCTGTCGACAGTGAGCGAGAACGGGTTGTTAGTGGGTATCACACGGTTGTAGTCAGGAAATGCTCCCTTTATCAGGCGACAGTCAAGCGTGAATGAGGGGGAGTTGAACTGTACGCTTTTTTCAGAAACGGTTATCTGTATTTCATCTTCTTTGCCAAAAACGTTTTTTAGCACAGACGCGGGTTTCAGCGGCAAAATGAACGAGCATTCCGCTCCCGGCTTTATGAGTCCGTTGGTGTATTTGACGAGTTTTCGTGTGTCAGTGGCGACAAACACAACCTTGTCCGGCTTGACATCCCAGAGAATACCCATCATCTGCGGGCGCAGGTCATCGGTGCCGACTGCAAATATGGTGTTTTCAATGCCTTTCATAACCTGGTCGGTAGGCGCGGAGAATTTCAGGGTTTCGCCTTCGGCGGCTTCTCCTGTTTCGGGATACTCCATGCCGTTTATGGCTACGGTGTTGTAGAGTCCGTTGGGGTACGATATTTTGACCTCAAGATTGTCGTCGTCAATTTCAAATGTTATACCTTGGTCAGGCATTTCTTTTAGTAGCTCCACAATTCGTCTTGCATCAAGGCAAAAGGAGCCGTTGCCTTCCGCTCCTGTTACAGGCAGACGTCCCACGAGGCTGTTTTCCATATCGGACGCTTTCACTGTAAGGATGTCTCCTTCGAGTGAGAACAGGAAGTTGTTCAGAATCGTCAGGGCGTTTTTGGCATTGATGACTTTGCTGACAGCTGAAACATAGCTGTGGAGCGTCTTGCTCGGGACATTGAATTTCATATCGTCTTATATGTTTTTTTTGTTTTTCTTCTAAAATACAAAGGTAAGTAAAATCCTAAATATCTCCAAAAAACAAAACCGCCCTGCGACAATGTCAGCGCAAGGCGGTTGTTTGGAGGTTCCTAGCAGATTCGAACTGCTGTAAACGGTTTTGCAGACCGGTGCCTAACCACTCGGCCAAGGAACCATAGCTGTTGGTTTTGCGGATGCAAAGGTAGGTTATATTTTTTTATAAACCAAATGTTTTGACAAAATATTGATAAAATATGTCTTTATACAGTATGTTTTTAATGATGAGTTCATGCTGTTTTTGGATGCCAACTGTTTCTAAAGCAGGGTCATGGCGATTTTTGCGCAGGCTTCGGCATCGGCAAGCGCGTTATGGTGGTTATAGAATGGAATTCCAAGAAATTCGGCGAGGTGTGGCAGTGAAAAGGAGGAGCAAAGTGTCCAAGGAATGGTTTTGCGTGCTTTTTCAAGGGTGCATAGAAATGTAGGTTCGTGGTAGTCTATGCCGTAGCAGCCACATGTCGCCCGGATGCAGCTTTCGTCAAATTTTCTGTTATGAGCGACAAGAGGGAGGTTGCCTGAAAACAGGCGCAGGTCGCTCCACACTTTGTCGAAAGTCCGCGCGTTTTCAGTATCGGAAAAACCGATGCCGTGGACATTAAGGGTGAAATGCCGAAGATAGAATTCCGGTTCGGGTTTTACCAGCTCGTAAAATCTGTCGGATATGCACCCGTCGGTAACTTTCACGGCTGCGATGGCACATATGCTTGTGGGGTAGTTGTTTGCGGTTTCTACATCTATAGCAACAAAATTATCCATTACAGGATGTCTTTAAAATTTCAGACACGGCGGTTTTTACATCTTCCATTAGCCAACGCGGGGTTGAGGTGGCTCCGCAAATGCCTATGCTCATGCTGTTGTGAAGCCATTCCGGTTTTATGTCTTCCGGTCCGGCAATAAGGTGGGTGCGCGGATTGACACCTGTACACTCGGCGCACAGAACCTTGCCGTTGCTGCTTTTGGCTCCGCTTACAAACAGTACCACATCGTGGTCGGCAGCGAACCGGCGCAGTGATTCGGATCTGCCGCTTACCTGGCGGCAGATGGTGTCAAAATGCTCGAATAGCGCACTGTCGGCTTTGCGAGTGTTGATTTCGTCAATCATGTGGCGAAATCCCTGCGGCGATTTTGTTGTCTGTGAATAGAGGCTTATGTTGCGTGAAAAATCCACTTTGCGCAGGTCGTCGATGTTCTCAGCGACAATAGCTTTGCCTTGGGTCTGACCGACGAGACCGTTTACCTCCGCATGTCCGTTTTTGCCGTATATGACAATCTGAGTGTCGCGGTCGTTGTCAAAAGTGTGTTTGATGCGTTGCTGAAGCCTCAACACAACGGGGCATGTGGCATCTATAATCTCAATGTTGTTGCGTTTTGCGGTTTCGTAGGTTGACGGAGGCTCGCCATGCGCCCTTAGCAACACTTTGACATCGTGGAGGCTCTCAAGGTCGGCATGTGTTATGGTCACAAGCCCTCTTGAGCGCAGACGTTCTACCTCGCTGCTGTTGTGTACAATATCTCCAAGGCAGTAAAGGGTGCCGTTGCTGTCGAGCACTTCTTCCGCTTTGCGTATGGCGGTGACAACTCCGAAGCAAAATCCGGAACCGGGGTCTATTTCAATAGTTGCGCTCATCTGCTTTAGTTAACGCTTTGTGATACATGTCCAGCAACCAGGCGCTTTGTTCGGCATGGGTCATGCAGGAGTTGTCAAGCACTTCGGCATCCGGAGCTTTTCTAAGCGGGCTTTCGGCACGGGTCTCGTCTATGCGGTCTCGTTCGATTACGTTTGCCAGCACGTCTTCATATTTTGCCGGAGTGCCATTCTCTGTCAGTTCCTTGAAGCGCCTTTGCGCTCTAGTTTCAGGCGAAGCGGTGACGAACACTTTCATTTCGGCGTTTGGAAACACTGTTGTGCCTATATCTCTTCCGTCCATAACAATGCCTTTCTGAGTGCCGAAATGTTGCTGTCGGGCGGTCAGGGCTTTGCGCACGGCGTGTATCGCCGCAACCGGAGATACATGAGATGAAACTTCCAGAGAACGTATCCGGTGTTCCACGTCAATGCCGTCAAGAAGGGTGTGTTGTCCTTGCGGGGTTAGAATGAAGTCGATTTTTATTCTGTTGACGGCTTCGCTTAAAGCAGCAACATCCACAGAGCCGTCGGAACCGATCATTTCATGTTCCATGGCGAACAGTGTTACGGCGCGGTACATTGCTCCGGAGTCAATGTATCTGTAGCCTATTTTTGCGGCAAGTTCCTTTGCCATTGTGCTTTTTCCAGACGATGAGTATCCGTCGATAGCAACGATTATTTTATTTTCCGGTGTCTTTGTCATATAGTTGAATCAATTACCAATCAGTTGTTCAATGCTTGCGCTGAGGCTTACCATGAATGTGAAAGCCCCGCTATGGGGTTGAGCCAGTGCTACACCCACTCCCCAGGTGTCTGTGTCAAGCCCGGCACCAAGAGAAAATCCGCTCAGCAGATTTCTTGAATAGGTGCTCATGTCGGTGCGTGTCTTGTAATTATAACCTACACCTATATAATAGCGTTCACTGGGCACTATGTCGGCGGCAAATACAAGGTGGCGCATAAGGTTTGAGCCAAACGACGATTTAAGAGCTGGTGCCGCTCCCATAGTTCCGTCTCCGGATTCATAGTAAGGCAGCTTCCATTTTGTGAGATTCCAGGCTGTTATGGAAAAGCGCACGGGAAGTCCCGGGAAAGACTGGGTCCAGCCGAGTCTTAAATCCACCGGCAGCCGGTCGTATGTCTGGTCAAACCGTTTGATTTGTCCGCCGAGGTTTACAACCACTGCGCTCAGCGACAGGTCTTTTTCTTCGTCATAGTAGTTTATTCCGAGGTCGACACCCAGGGCGAATGCCGAATAAGAGTCATAGGAACTGTATATTGCTTTTATGGCGAACCCTCCGCGCAGCAGGTCTGACAGGCTGTGCGAGTATATACCGGAGATTGCGAGGTCTTTTGGCGCGAATGAGCCTGTTTCTATTCCGGAAATATCCGTTCTTGGAATGGAGCCGTAGCCGAAATAGCGTATGGATGCAGCCCATGCGCCATACTCGCCGGCGGCATGGGAGTAGGCGGCTGACGCAAAATTGCTGTCGCCGATGTATCTCATGTAGCTTATTCCTGCCCGTGAGCTGTGTTCCGGTCCAAGCAAAGCCGGGTTCTGTTCAGTGGCAAGTACTCCGGCATCTACAGAGGATATGTTTATGCCCCCCATGCCGTATATTTTAGGGGAAGGGCTTATGTTCAGAAAGTTATATGCGGGAGAACTGTCTGCCGCAATAATCTGTGAAAAGCAGCAGCAAGTCGCTGAAATGTATGATAGTATTCGTTTCAGAGTCATGATTGTCGGTATTCACCCAATATAACGGCAAAATCATTAGCCCTATTATGCGCTATGTGAAATTTTGTAGGAGAGGAGTCTTGAAATTGTCAACAAAGATAAAACAATAATAATCATTCTCAAAATGGCTGTCGCGTTTTTGAAAATTCAGCGCGCTTGGACTACTTTTGCCGTAACTGCTACCGCCAGCATCGGTATCAGACTAAGAAAAAACACAGACACTTGATGCAACAATATTTGCTTACCTCCTCAGGCAGGATTATAATAACCATGATACTGGCATTGCTCGCCACTGGCGCGCAGGCTCAGTTTCGGCGTGTGATAACTTATCAGACAGTGGTGGGTGGAAACCGGATTGTTGACAAAGAAGCTTTTACATTTGATTCGGTGGATGAGGAACCCCATTTTCCCGGCGGAGACGGTGCCATGATGAAGTTTATAAACAGAGAACGCCGCTATCCGGCAGAGGCGTTTGACGCCGGTGTTCAAGGGCGGGTGCTGTGCAGCTTTATTGTAAATAGCGACGGCTCTATAAGCAACGCTGAGGTGCTAAGAGGTGTGGAGGATAGCCTGAACCGAGAGGCACTGCGTATAATAGGCAGGATGCCGAGGTGGGTCGCCGGAAAAATCGGAGAGTCAAAAGTGCCGGTTTATTGCATTCTTGCAATACCGTTTAGACTATAAGGCAAGCGAAGGCGTGTTACAGATTGCGCCTTGCTCTGCTTGTAATGGCAGGAATAGCCATATTTGCGATAAGAGCGCCGAATATGCTTATATAAGTGAGGTATATCAGTATTTGACCTACAGTGATTACCGGAGCCGACATCGTAGTCATAACGTACTTGATGCCGAACACTGCTGTGACAACAGCAGCTATAGCGCAAGTCCATGTTTCGATTCTTGCGGCAATGCGCTTTTGCTTGTCGGGCAGTCGGTTAAGAACTTTTTGTGTAAACCAGGGCGATACAGGCGCAGAGGGCGCGCCGGTCTGAATCAAATGTCTGAGTCTGGTTTCGGAGTTGTTATCGGTTGCTTTCATCTGTTTCAAGTATTTTTGCCATTTTTGTTCTGGACCGGGCAAGATACACTTTTACAGTACCTTGAGGTATGCCGGTAATATCTGAAATTTTCTTTATGGGTAGGTCTTCCATGTAAAACAATAGAACAAGACTTTTTTCTGTTTCATTAAGAGCCGATAGAGCTACAGATATATCATGGGCGGCTTCTGTGGAATGCTCCGGGTTCGGGGTGTTGTCCGAAATATTGGCGGCAAGCTCAAGGTCATCGCTGTAGCCGCCTTTTGAGCGTCGCCAGTCGATGAATTCTCTGTAGGCTATGGTGTAGAGCCAGGTCTTGAACCGGGAAATGCCCTTGAAAGAACGTATGGATGTGTATGCTTTCAAGAATGTTTCCTGGGCAATGTCGTCTGTCAGAGCCGCATCTCCGCCGCAAAGGTTGTAGATGAAGCGGCGAAGAGCATCCTGATATTCCTCCACCAGCCTGCCGAACGCATGGCGGTCGTCAGCCGCCACGCATCTGGCAATCAATGATATTTCCTCTAACTTACCGAGCATCAATACGCAGATTATGCGTTTTCGTCAGTGTCAGCGTTGGACTTGTTCTGTGCTTTGTTGTCTATATAGTAGCATATAATCTTGGCTACGCCTATGAGTGTGGGCAACAGACTGATTGCAAATCCTGGATTGGTGTCGGAGTTGTTGATGGACAGGAAAAATACCATACCTGTTATTCCGAACGCCATCCATATCATGCCGTTAAACAGGCGGCGACGGTTTAAGGCGTCACGTGTAGCTTTGGCTCCTGTGTAGAATACTTCCGGTAGTTTTTCCCGGTTGTTTATCGACAACTCTATAACTTTGTATTTGGCAATAAGATTCTGATTTTTAAAATTCAGCAGCATCCATACTATGACTATCACAAATCCAAACGGTACTGTCAGCGCCACAATCCTGAGCGCCGTCATTGAAGACCGGCCGCTTACTTCTATTGAAGGGGCTACAATCAGCGGAGTGTTGGCAAGTGAATCTATTGATGGGGTTGCTGCGATTTCAGCGCGCACGACATCTGCTATCCGTTCGCGGTCGAAGTCTGAAATTTCCAGCTCTTTTTTTGAGGAAGAACCTGAGCAGGCGCTTATGCCTATTGTTGTTATCAGCGCCAGAAGAATGACTTTGAATAAAAATTTTGTTCCCATGTTGAATTCTGTTGTTGTAATTGTCTCAATTTTGGTTTTTGTGATTATTAGACGTATCAGCACATGTGTCCGGTTACAATCCTACCAGAATTTTTTTGCATCGGGGTTATATTCCCATCCTTTTTCAGCCATATAGCCAATGAAATCATCTATATCGAAATTCATGTCATCACACAATTCTTCAAGTGATGAATAGTTGTCGCGCAGTTTCATGTTTATAAAGCTGAGCAGCATGGCTGCGTCGGCGGGCAGACTGTTGAAATTATTTTCCATTGGTGTTGTTATTATATTATTGGTGCAAAATTAGCTAACTTTGCAGAATATGCGTTGCCTTATAAAAATATCGGTAGCGGTGATAGCGTCGCTATGGTCATGCGCCCCCGCTCACAGAGTGATAAATACGGAGTTGCCTCCGGAGGCGGCTGCCGAGCGGATTGTGCTTGACAATAGTCCCGAGGATGCAGCTGCTCTGCTGCTGGACTGGCTTCAGGAGGCTGATACCTCATCGCGCGCATTTGCCGGCAGGCTTGTTGCCAAAGTGCTGTATAACTATGACAGTATCGGAGCCGCCGACAGTTCAGCACGGTTTGTGACATCTTTTGACGGGCAGACCTCCCGGCTGGACATTGAAAAGCAGGCTCATGTGCTGCTTGTGCTCAACACTCCCGATAAAATAGGCGCGAGTCTTGCGCGGAGTCCGAGCCGGTATCCTCTCGCGCTAAAGGTTGACAGTGTTCTTGCCGGCAACCCTGATGAGCTTCAATCGTTCAGAGAGTCATATGAAAAATATAAATCGATATATAACAGACTGAGAAATGAAAACGATACAACAATATGCGCAGATAATTGAAAATGAGATTGCGAAACTCAATCTCGACAAATCGCCTCTCGGGCTGTATGCTCCCATAAGATACGCTCTTGAGGCAGGTGGCAAGCGCCTTCGTCCGGTTCTTGCGCTTGCGGTGGCTGATGCTATTGCCGGCAACTGTGAGGTGGCGATGAATCAGGCGCTTGCAGTTGAGATGTTCCATAACTTCACTTTGCTTCACGATGATGTCATGGACAAGGCTGATGTGCGTCGCGGTCGCCCGTCTGTGCACAAGAAGTACAATGAGAGTACGGCTATTCTAAGCGGAGACGCCATGCTGACACTCGCAACACAACTCGCCGTAAAGGATTGCGACACCTCTACACTGCGCCCGGTACTGCATATGTTCAACACTACTGCAATGGAGGTGTACGAGGGGCAGCAGTATGACATGGATTTTGAAAGCCGCAACGATGTAAGCATAGACGAGTATATGGAAATGATTCGTCTTAAGACATCTGTTTTGCTTGGCTGTGCGTGTGGTCTCGGAGCCATTATGGCGGGTGCCGTGCCGGGAGTGGTAAAAGCCATGTACGCATATGGCGAAAAACTCGGATTGTCGTTCCAGCTGAAGGATGACTGGCTGGACACCTACGGCAAGCCTGAGACGTTTGGAAAGCCCGTCGGGGGCGACATTCTGAATGAAAAGAAAACCTGGCTGCTTATAAATGCCATTTCAGAGGATTGTGACGGCATTATAGCCGGGGTGCTCGGCAAAGAGATGGCTCCCGAAAAGAAAATCGCGACGGTGAGGGAGGTCTATGACCGGCTTGGACTGTCGGAGCGTTGCCGCGCTCTTGAATTGCGCTATGCGGCAGAGGCGGTGAAGTGTCTGGATGATGCCCAGCTTTCAGCCGTGCCACGGAAATTTTTCGAAGACCTGGCTCTCAATTCTGTAAACCGAGACAAATGAAGCTGGTAGACACACATACTCACCTGTACCTTGATGAGTTTGAGCCGACACCGGGCGATGCTGTAAGGCGGGCAATTGATGCCGGGGTAATTCACATGATTTTTCCTAATGTGGGCATTGACAGTATCGAGCGCATGGCTCGTCTGCACAGCGAGTTCCCGGATGTCACATCAATGGCGATGGGGCTGCACCCGACCGAAGTGGGAGAGGATGCGGACGAGGTGTATGCCGCAGTTATGGACGCGTTTAACAGCTCTTTGACCGACTGGGTGGCTGTCGGAGAAATCGGTATGGATTTGTACTGGGATAAGACTTTTGAGGCAAAACAGATGCAGGTGTTTGACGCTCAGCTTGCATTGGCGCTCAGACATTCTTTGCCGGTTATTATCCATTGCCGCGAAGCTCTTGACCAGACTCTTGAGGCGCTTGAAGGGCGCAAAGGTGTTCGCGGTGTGTTTCACAGCTTTGGCGGCAGTGAGGCAGATGTCGAAAAAATCAGAAACAGGGCAGGGGATTTCTATTTCGGAATAAATGGCATTGTCACTTTCAAAAACTCGTCCCTCGCAAAAGTAATGCCTTCTATAACGGCAGACAGGGTGATTCTTGAAACCGATTCACCTTATCTTGCGCCGGTTCCCATGCGCGGCAAGCGCAACGAGAGTGCGTATATAGTCCATACGGCAGCTGTCGTAGCGCAGTCGTTAGGGTTAAAAACAGAAGCGCTGGCAGACAAAACATCTGCCAACGCGTTCAGTCTTTTCGACAAAATCAAAATCGGGTAATCAACCGCCGAAATTGTCGTAGTGTATGCTTTCCGGGTCCACGCCGAGGCTGTCAAGCATTGTTTCCACCGCCTTGCTCATTGGTCCGGGTCCGCACATGTAGTACTCTATGTCCTCGGGGTTCTCATGATTCTTGAGATAGGTGTTGTATATGACCTGATGGACGAATCCGGGGGTGTATTTTACGCCCGCTTCGTCTGCGGCAGGGTCGGGGCGGTCAAGGGCAAGATGAAACCTGAAGTTGGGAAACTCTTTTTCGAGCTGTAGAAAATAATCAAGATAAAACACCTCGTTAAGCGCCCGTGCGCCATAGAAATAGTTCATTATTCTGTCTGTGGTTTTCAGAGTCTTGGTCATGTGCATTATCTGCGCTCTTAGCGGAGCCATACCTGCGCCGCCCCCAATCCACATCATCTCTTTCTTGCTGTCGAATATCGGGTGGAAGTCGCCGTAAGGGCCGCTCATAACCACTTTGTCACCGGGTTTTAGCGTGAAAATGTAGCTTGAGGCGATGCCGGGCATTACATCCATAAATCCCACCTCCGGCTTCGGCTTCATCGGCGGTGTGGCAATTCTTACGGTCAGCATTATGCGATCGCCTTCGGCAGGATAATTTGCCATTGAGTAGGCTCGCACCGTAGTTTCGGTGTTTTTGCATTTGAGAGAAAACAGTCCGAATTTTTCCCATGCGGGCAGGTACTCCGGTCCTATCAGCGACTTGTCAATGTCTTTGTCATAGCTCATTTCGTAAGGCGGAATCTTGATTTGCGCGTATGAGCCGGGAATGAAGTCCATGTGCTGTCCGGGAGGAAGGGCTACAATGAACTCTTTTATGAATGTAGCGACATTTCTGTTTGAAATCACCTCACATTCCCATTCCTTTATGTCAAGCACAGAGGCGGGTACCCCTATCTTCATGTCTTCCTTTACCTTCACCTGGCAGGCAAGGCGCCAGTGGTCCTGAACCTGTTTGCGCGAAAAATGCACTGTCTCGGTAGGAAGAATGTCTCCGCCACCGTCGAAAACCTGTACCTTGCACTGCCCGCAACTGCCTTTGCCTCCGCATGCCGACGGCAGGAAAATATTCTGGTCGGCAAGTGTGCTCAACAGCGGTTTGCCGGAATCAGCCTCGACTTCGCGGTCGTTGTTTATGACGATACGCACTTTGCCGGAATGGACAAGGTAGCGCTTAGCCACAAGAAGTATAAGCACAAGAACAACTGTCACTGCGAGAAAAACGGTTACTCCGGCAATTATAGTCAGGTTGCCGGCTGCACTCAGTACCGGCATGCTGTTTATCGTTGTCATCTTTTCAGATTTTTATTCCTAAGAAACTCATGAATGCTATGCCCATAAGCGCAGTGATTATGAATGTTATTCCTGTGCCGCGCAAAGGCGCGGGTACTTTTGAATATCCGGCCACGCGTTCGCGAATGGCAGCGATGGCAACTATTGCCAGGAGCCAGCCTAATCCCCAGCCCCCGCCGGCGCATACTGCTGTCCATACACTGCCGAACTCTCTCTGCTGCATGAACAGGGAGCCTCCGAGAATAGCACAGTTTACAGCTATAAGCGGCAAAAAGATGCCGAGCGAAGAGTATAGCGCCGGGCTGAACTTTTCCACTGCCATTTCAACGAGCTGGGTCATGGATGCTATGACCGCAATGAACATTATAAGCGACAGGAAGCTCAGGTCTACGTCCGCGAATTCCGCTCCGAGCCATGAGAGCGCTCCCGCCTTCAGAACGTATGTTTCAAGAAGATAGTTAGTCGGAAGAGTAATTACTAACATGAAAGTCACCGCTACGCCAAGCCCGAATGCCGTTTTGACGTTCTTGGACACAGCCAGGAAAGAGCACATGCCGAGAAAGTAGGCGAAAATCATGTTGTCGACAAAAATCGACCTGATAAATATGTTTAAGTTTTCCATATCTGTAATTTTGCCGTTATTGTCAAGGCTCCTGCAAATCCTTGTTGCGGGCTCTCTGAACCCATATAATGCAAGCCACAATGATTAGAGCCATTGGCGGAAGTATCATAAGACCGTTGTTGACATAGCCCGCTTCATAAAAACTGTCAGGCACTACCTGATAGCCGAGTAATGTGCCGCTTCCGAGCAGCTCTCTGAAAAAGCCTACTATAACGAGAATGACGGTATAGCCAAGTCCGTTGCCAATGCCGTCAAGAAACGAAGGTAGAGGCTTGTTTGCCATTGCGAAAGCCTCAAGGCGACCCATAAGTATGCAGTTGGTTATGATAAGCCCTATGAAAACCGACAGCTGCTTGCTTACATCGTAAGCGTATGCTTTTAGCAGCTGGTCGACTATAACAACTAGACCGGCAACGACCACAAGTTGCACTATTATTCGGATGTTTGTGGGTATGGTGTTGCGTATCAGCGATATTATGACATTTGAAAACGCCAGCACCGCTATTACGGAGATTCCCATCACAATCGCCGGTTCAAGTTTGGCTGTGACAGCAAGTACGGAGCAGATGCCGAGCACCTGCACCACTACAGGATTGTTTTTCGAGAGCGGATTGAACAGAGCGCCCTTCAATGATATTTTTTCAGACATAGTCTTAATTGTTGCTTAGTTGATTAAGAAATGACTTGTAAGGCGACAGGCAGTTGTCAAGCATGGTGCCGACACCCTTGCTGGTTATGGTGCCGCCGCTCACACCGTCTACATAATCTTCATTGCCTGAGGGTTTCTGACCGGCTTTCACAACGCTTATAGGCATGAATACCCCGTTTTTGATGAGGCGTTTGCCCTCAAACTGGTTTCTGAACTCAGGCTTTACAATTTCTGCGCCGAGTCCGGGTGTCTCGCCCTGATGCGCGAAATAAGCGCCATATACAGTTGTCCCGTCCGAGTCAATGGCTATATATCCCCATATCGGACCCCACAGACCGGAGCCGTACACCGGCAGGATGTATTTTGTCGAGCCGTCATCAGGGCGGCACACAAAGACAGGAAGCTGGCGCCCGCAGTCATTCAGCTTGCTTTGGGCGGCGACATCCACATTGAATGCATCTCCCTCTACACGGTTGCCGTCGCAGTCTACTATCTCCTGTGCAATGATGTATTTTTTGAAATCGGCTGCAACCTGTCCCTTTTCAGGTACAATTCCGGCAGAGGCAAGAATCTGGCTCATTTTGTCAAGGTCCGCGTTCTCAAGTTGTCGGTCGTGCAGGCTCAGTGACGTGAATGCAAGGGCTGTGCCCACAACGGCTGCCAATACCAATATATATATTAAGGTGTATGTGTTGCTTTGCTTGTTCATGATTGTTTCTCTGCTTTTGTCTTGAGGCGGTTGACACGGCGGTTGATGTTTGTCTGAACTACACAGTAGTCGATAAGCGGAGCGAACGCGTTCATCAGAAGCACCGCGAGCATTGCGCCCTCAGGATACCCGTTGTTGTACACTCGTATTACTATTGCCATTATGCCGACGAGCAGTCCGTAGACATATTTTCCGGCACCTGTTCGCGCAGCCGTCACCGGGTCGGTAGCCATGAACACGGCGGCAAAAGCGAAGCCTCCGTAAATGAGTTGCTGCCATGGCATAAGATAAGAAGACGGGTAGGTTGGAGTAGCGAACATATTCACTACAAATCCGGCAAGCAGACCTCCCGCGAAAACAGAAAGCATTATTCTCCAGCTGGCAATGCCGGTTGTAAGCAGCAACGCTGCTCCGATTAGGATGCACAGAGTGGATGTCTCTCCGAAAGAACCGGGGATAAGTCCTAAAAACGCGTCCCAGTTGCTTACCGGGTCTCCTACAATGTTGTGTATCTGTAGGGCGCCTCCGCTGTGTGTGGCAATCTGCCCGAGAGGAGTCGCCCCGCTGATACCGTCGGCAAAGTTGACAGTGCCGCCTATTCCGCATATCGGAGATGCTGAAATGAATGCCCGGTCACCGCTCATGCTCGCCGGATAGGCGAAAAACAAAAATGCTCTTGTCACCAGCGCCACGTTGAAAATGTTGTAGCCGGTGCCGCCGAACACCTCTTTTACGAATATCACCGAAAAGGCGGTTGCCACGGCAAGCATCCACAGAGGTGTCTCTATGGGACAAATTAGCGGCACAAGTATGCCAGTGACCAGAAAACCCTCCTGAATCTCTTCCTTGCGCCACTGGGCTGCTATGAATTCTATGCCCAGCCCCACAACGTATGTCACTGCGATTTTAGGCAGTATTGCAAGAAAGCCGTAAGCCATTATCGGCAGTAAAGGGAAGGAAGCCGCCCCTGACCCCAGGAAGTTCTGATAGCCGGTATTGTACATGCCAAACAGCAGGCACGGCATAAGAGCCAGTACAACTATTATCATTATTCGTTTTGAATCAAGGCTGTCGTGGATGTGTACGCCAGACGCGGATGTAGTGCGCGGAGTGTAGAGAAATGTCTCTATGCCGTCAAATACCGAATGAAAGGAGTGTAGTCTGCCACCCTCTTCGAAGTTCGGCTTTATACGGTCCAAATATTTCCTTAACATAATTATGTCGGTAGATTCTCGTTTATTCCAATTCTTTTTTCAACCAGTCAAGCCCCTCCCTTACCATTTTCTGTATTTCTGTCTTGGAGGGGTCCACATACTCGCACAACGCCAGATCCTCCGGGGCAATCTCATAAATGCCGAGGTTTTCCATCATCTCGACATTTCTTGAACCAATGGCTTTGAGAAGGTATTCAGGCATGATGTCCATCGGCAACACCTTGTCGTATTCACCGCTTACTATCATAGCTCTCCTGCCGCCAAGCAGGCGCGCGTCCGGCGAAAATCTTTTTTTGAAGAAGCTGAACGGGAATGACCGGCTCACGCTCATTTTTTTAGGACTTACAGATGCCCAGCCCATAAACTCGTCAATATCATCGCCCTCGGCGATTACCGTGATCTGGCGGTAGGGATATCTCAGAAATCCGTCAATGCCCACCTTGATGCCGGTAAGCACATTGCCCGATATTATGCGGCGGTGTCTGTCGCCCGTTTCCATGCACTTTTCAAGCAGCGGAGCTATTGCGGCACCATCTACAGTCAGCTCGTAGCATGGATTCTTTACCTCCGGGCCGGTAACGGCAATGACAGTGCTGAAATCCCGGACTCCGGAAAGCATCAGAGCGCCTATGCGCATAACAGTCACAATGTCGAGAGTCCACACAACCTCACCTTTATTAATAGGGGCGATGTTTGCTGCCTGTATGCCGGGGTTGCCTGAGGGATGAGGTCCCGAAACAATATAGTGGACCGCCTCGTCCGGTACTGCAAACCGACACTCCTTGCGGGTGCTTACATAAACGTTGCCGGATGTCAGTTTGCTCAGGGCGCGGATGCCGGCGTTGATACGCTCCTGACCGGTTTCCGAGCCGAAATCAAGATCGGGCGCGAGAGGCGCCGAATCAAATGCGGTGACAAAGATGTCACGCGGCTCCGAATCCGCCTCCGGCACAATGTCAAAAGGACGCTGGCGCATCTCCGCCCAGAGACCGCTGTCCATGAGAATACTGCGGATACTGCCCGCATCGCTTACTCCGGTATCGAATTTTTTGGAATTATCGCAATTGTCAGATGTGATGACAACCCTTTCTATTTTTCTGCGTTCGCCGCGCACAATGGCGGTTACGGTGCCTGATATGGGAGAACACAGCTTTATCGACTCGCATTTCTTGTCATGCATCAGTGGCGCTCCCGCTGCCACCGGGTCTCCTTCTTTCACCTCAAGTTTAGGTGTGAATCCGGGGTAGTCGTCAGGAATAACCGCCGCGCATGATGCAGGCACCGCGACTGGCTCACCCTTGACCGCCTCTCCCTCTATACATAGATCCAGACCTCGTTTGAGCTTCAAAGAATTCTCCATGTTTTAGGTAGATGTAATTGATGGATTCTGGTTTTGTAGCGTGCAAAGGTAGATATTTATTTTAATACTTCTTTACAAAAAGCGGCTAAACTTACTATCTGCGAGTGTGAAATAGCTTGGCGAAACGCCGGAAAAGTAAGATATTTGAAAATAAACCGTAAAAATTTTGTCAGTTAAAAACTAAATGATACTTTTGCATAAGTGTTTCCGCAGGAAGCCAAGCCGTAACAAGAGAAATCGATACCACGAAAACATCGAGTTCGCCATTTACCTTGGTACCAGAAGAAATTCCAAAACAATCATAATATCAACCTTAATAACAATTAGTAATTATCTCAATTATGGAAGCTCAAAAGCCCATTCAGTCTGCGGCAAAGCCCGCGGCTAAAAAAGAAGGTAGCAAAGTTGGTGGTATCAAGAATGCGTTTCTTGTAATCATCGCTTGCTTCATTGTTGCAGTTTGCCTTTTCATTTTCTGGTTCGGTCACGAATCTCACTTTGAGGAAGGTCACCCCCACGACATCTGGGGCACTATCTACATGGGTGGCGTAATCGTGCCTGTTCTTCAGACTCTCTTCCTTACTGTTATCGTGCTTTCTGTTGAGCGCTACATCGCTCTCTCAAGCGCAAAAGGTAAAGGCAACATCACAAAATTTGTCGCAGGTGTTAAGGCTTGTCTCGCTAAAAACGACATCGCCGGTGCGAAAGCTCTCTGCGCAAAACAGAAAGGCAGCGTTGCCAACGTTGTTGCTGCAGCTCTCGTTCGCTACGAGGAAATGGATCAGAACACCGTTCTTTCAAAAGAGCAGAAAATCGCTACTCTTCAGAAAGAAGTTGAAGAGGCTACCGCTATGGAAATGCCTTCTCTCCAGCAGAACCTCCCCATCGTGGCTACCATGACAACCCTCGGTACTCTCGTTGGTCTTCTCGGTACTGTAATCGGTATGATCAAATCATTCCAGGCTCTTGCCCAGAGTGGTGCTCCCGACTCAACCGAACTCTCTACCGGTATCTCAGAGGCTCTTATCAACACCGCCTTCGGTATCGCAACCGGTGCATTCGCAGTTATTTCGTATAACTACTACACCAACAAGATCGATAACCTCACATACGCTATCGACGAGATCGGCTACTCTATCGTTCAGACATTTGCAGCTACTCACTAATTCCGTATTACACCTTAAATAATATAATAACTGTAATATGGGAAAAGTAAAAATTAAAAGAAAGAGTACCCTCATCGACATGACCGCGATGAGTGACGTGACTGTTCTTTTGCTTACTTTCTTCATGTTGACGTCTACTTTCCTTCAGAAAGAACCCGTGACTGTGATTACACCGTCATCAGTTTCTGAAATCAAGGTGCCGACCGCTAACGTTGCGCAGATCCTGGTTTCTCCCGAAGGCAAAGTGTTCATTTCAGTTGCTGGCGACGCCGATGCGGAAAACAAAGACTCTTGGGGCTCGGAAGCCATCAGAGCCGAAATTCTCGTAAAGGCTGTTCAGGAGTACAACCGTCTCCACCCCAACAACAAAGTTGAACTGACAGACGCTGATGTCGCAACGTTCTCCAAAATCAATATGTTTGGAGTTCCGTTCAAGGCGCTGCCCACATTCCTGAGAATGTCTCAGACCGAGCAGGACAAAGTAATCTCTGACATGTCACGTGCTGATATCGGCATACCTATTAACGATAACAAGGATCTTACCACCCCGAATGAGTTCCAGATATGGATGCGTGCCATCTATTCAAGTGGCAACGACAATCTTCAGGCTTCTATGAAGAAAGGTGAGGGCATTGCTGTCAAAGCCGACCAGAACACTCCCTATGAGATCGTTCACCACGTTCTTGACAATCTTCAGACACTCAAGATGAACCGTTTCAGCTTGATGACTGCACTTAAAACCGAGCAAGACTAAATCATTATGGCACAGATTGAACAATCAGACAAGGGCAAAAAGAAAAAAGGCGCCCAGAAGAAGATGGCAATCCATGTGGACTTCACTCCCATGGTTGACATGAACATGCTTCTGATTACGTTCTTTATGCTTTGTACCACTATGATTAAATCACAGACCCTCCAGATTACCCTTCCCACTAACGAGAAGGTTGAACAGGAGGAGATGAGTCAGGCTAAAGAATCAGAGGCTATTACCCTGATCGTTGACACTCAGCGCAATGAAAAAGGCGATGTGAAGAAAGACGACGAAGGTAAACCCATTAACATTGTATATTACTACGAAGGCAAACCCCAGGTGGTGAAAGACGAAGCTACAGGTAATGTGACTTCCTCAAACCTGCAGAAGGAGACTTTCCTCGGCAACGAAGGGGATGTACAGCGTGGTATCCGTAAAATCCTGCATGACCGCAACAAACAGGTTCTCGCAAAAATCGATGACCTGAAAGTGAAATGGCGCGCAAAAGAATTCCACTCAAACAAGGATAAGAACGACAGTATCTTCCAGGCAAGAGCCAAGGAAATCCGCAACGACTCCACTCTCACTCGTCCTGTTGTTGTCATTAAAGCTACCCCCGAAGCATCTTGGGCAAGCTTGATTGGAGCTCTTGACGAAATGCAGATCAACCAGATCAGCCGTTACCAGATTGACAACATCAATCATGACGACTCTCTGATGATTCAGGCTTACAATCGTATGAACCCGTGATTTTTGATGATTGATTATATATTAACTTTAAAAGCTTAAGAAAAATGGCAAAAGATGTAGATCTTTCATCAAAAGAGTGGCGCGATATAGTATTCGAAGGCAAAAACAAGGAGTTTGGCGCTTACCAGCTCCGCAAAGAATCTGACGCCCGCCACAACAAGGCTATGATTGTAATAGTCATTGTTATCGCAATTCTTTTCGCTCTCGCATTCCTTGTAAACACTGTCATTAAAGCGGCTGAAGCTCGTCCTGAAGACACTATCGAGCAGAGCATGGCTGTGATGGAAGTTGCAGAGGAACCTGTGGACGAGCCTGAAGAAGAACTCCAGAGAGTTGAGGAGCAGAAAGTAGAAGAGGTTATCAAGGAAGACCTTCTTAATACTGCCAAAGCTACCGAGATTGCTATTGTCAAAGACGATGAAGTGACAGACGAACTTCAGAGCCAGGACGAACTCAAGGAAGATGACCGAGCAATCGGTAAAGTAAATGAGGATCGTGGTGTTGACGATATCATCAACGCCCAGGAGCACAAGGACGTTGTTGTTGTTGAAGAGAAAACCGAACCTGACGAGGACTATGTGTTTGATGCAGTAGAGCAGAATGCAATGTTCCCCGGTGGTGACGGCGCTCTGATCAAATGGCTCGGCGAACACACCGAATACCCTCAAGTTGCTCTTGAAAATGGCGTCCAGGGTACAGTTAGAGTTCGTTTCGTTGTGAAAAAGGACGGAACTATCGGTGATGTCAAAGTACTCAAGCCGGTTGACCCCAACCTTGACAAAGAAGCTATCCGCGTAATCAAATCTCTGCCTAAGTTTATCCCCGGCAAGATGAACGGTCACGCAGTGAACTGCTACTTCACAGCACCTGTTAGATTTAAGATTATCAGTCAGAACTAATCTTATACAACTTCAATATGTATCGGGCATCGGCGCAAGTCGGTGCCCGATTTGTTTTTTTGTGGCGGCGCTATTCAAAATTACGTCTTGTTTAACAGGTGTAAACTCAGTAACTTTGTACTCATGACCGATAAAATAATTAATATTGCGGTATTTGCATCCGGTAATGGTTCAAATGCTGAAAACATTGTCCGGAAGCTGAATGTGTCCGGGTCTCGGGTGCGGGTGTCGCTTATAGTGTCAAGCAGACCGGATGCCGGAGTAGTGTCGCGTGCGCGAAGTCTTGGTGTGTCGGTGGAGGTAATCACGAAAGCAATGTTTGCCGACGGCTCCGCAACTATGGCTGTGCTTGAGAAGTACAACACTGATGCAATAGTGCTTGCCGGCTTCTTGCTTATGGTGCCGTCGTACCTTGTCAGACGTTACAGGATAGTGAATATACACCCATCTCTTCTGCCGAAATTCGGGGGGAAGGGCATGTACGGCAGCAATGTCCACCGAGCGGTAGTGGAGGCGGGAGAATCTGAGACCGGCATTACAATTCACTATGTCACCGAAGAGTACGATAAGGGCGAAATCATATTTCAGGCATCGGCAGTTGTGTCTCCTAACGACACCCCATTGTCTGTGGAGCAGAAAGTCCATGAGCTTGAATACAAATATTTCCCAGAAGTGATAGCCCGCATTTTTGCCGGATGAATATCTGATACATTGTTTCGTTTTGCGGTTTTTTCGTCAAAATTCGTTAACTTTGCAGGTATACCCTGAATACTATTGAAAATGAGCGACGAATACATTCCTGAAGAAGAACCGGAAGAAAGCGCCGAAGCCGGAGAAGGCGGCTTTGGCTCTATGCTTGTAGATCTTACTGACGACACTGTGCGACATCAGTTGCGCGGCATGTTCCAGAGCTGGTATCTCGACTATGCGTCGTATACCATTCTTGACCGCGCCATTCCTCATGCCGATGATGGTCTGAAACCGGTTCAGCGCCGTTTGCTTCACACAATGAAAAAACTCGATGACGAACGTTTTATCAAGGTTGCGAATATAGTCGGTGCTACAATGGCATATCACCCGCATGGCGATGCATCGATATATGGCGCGCTTGTGCAGCTCGGTCAGAAGGGTCTGTTAGTGGAAACTCAGGGAAACTGGGGCAATGTACTCACGGGAGCAAGCGCGGCTGCCGGACGTTACATCGAGGCGCGTCTGAGCGAATTTGCATCGGAAGTTCTGTATAATCCCAAAGTGACCCAATGGACACCAAGCTATGACGGCAGAAGCAAGGAACCTGTTACTTTTCCCGCCAAATTTCCGTTGCTTCTCGCTCAGGGCGTGGGAGGTATAGCTGCCGGACTTTCAAGCCTTATACTGCCTCACAATTTCAACGAAATAATTGACGCGGCGATTGCCTTTCTCAAGGGCGAGGACTTCGAACTGTACCCCGATTTCGCGACGGGCGGACTCATTGATGTGAGCCGTTATAATGACGGTGCCCGCGGAGGCAGGGTCAGAGTAAGAGCGAAAATAGAAAAGGTTGACAACCGCACACTGGCAATAACGGAACTTCCGTACGGTGTTACAAGCGGCAGCCTTATTGAATCGATACTGAAAGCCAACGAAAAAGGAAAGATAAAGATACGTCAGGTCGATGACAACACGGCGGCTACCGCTCTTGTGATGGTTTATCTTCAGGCAGGTGTTTCCAGCGACAAGACTATCGATGCCTTGTACGCCTTTACCGACTGCGAGCTTGCCATTTCGCCTAACTGCTGTGTGATTTACGACAACAAGCCTCATTTTGTCGGAGTAAGCGATGTTTTGCGCCGTAATGTCAACAGAACCCGCGACATTCTCAAGGCAGAGCTTGAAATAGAGCTTGGCGAGGCTCGTGAATCGTTGCATTTCTCCACCTTGGAGCGTATATTCATTGAAGAGCGCATATATAAGGACAAGGAGTTTGAGACAAGCGAGTCTAAGCAGGCTGCGATACGCCACATTGGCAAGCGCATCGAAGCATTTGCCTCCAAACTGGTACGCCCTGTAACCGATGAAGACCTTCTCAGGCTTCTTGACATAAAGATGGCGCGCATACTGCGCTTTAACTCGGCAGCGGCAGACGAGGCGATTGTCGCCATAAACAAAAAAATAGACGAAATTAACTCCAAACTGTCGCATCTGACGGAGTACACTATAAAATGGTTCTCGAGTCTTAAGAAAAAATATGGAGCGGATTTTCCGCGCACAACCGCCATACGCAGTTTCGAGACAATAGCGGCGGCGCGGGTTGCCGAGGCAAACCAAAAGCTGTATGTGGCAAGAAAAAGCGGCTTCATAGGCACATCGTTAAAAGGAGAGGAGGAGCTGGAGTGCATAGGCAACTGTTCCGAACTTGACGACGTGATAATTTTTTACAACGACGGCAACTACAAGGTTATCAGGGTCGCTGATAAAATATTCGTCGGAACCGACTCGCCCATACTTCATGTGGCGGTGTTCAAGCCGGGTGATGAGCGCACCACATACAACGTCATATACCAGGACGGCAAGGGCGGTACATACTATATGAAACGTTTCCATGTCACAGGCGTGACCCGCGACAAGATGTATAACCTTACGCAAGGTAAACCCGGCAGTAAGATAAAATACTTCTCAGCCAACCCCAACGGAGAGGCAGAGATTGTGAAAGTAACCCTTAAGCCGAAGCCTAAACTCAAAACTTTACAGTTTGATATTGATTTTGCCGACCTCAAGCCCAAAAACAAGGGTTCGCTGGGCAATATCGTTACCCGTAACGAGGTACATTCCATAAAGCTAAAAGAGGCGGGTCAGTCAACTCTCGGCGGGCGCAAGGTATGGTTTGACCCCGATGTGCTGCGCCTGAACTATGAGGGCAGGGGTGACTATCTCGGAGAGTTCAATGCCGCCGATCAGGTGCTTGTGGTGCTGAAGAACGGGGAGTTTTACACAACTTCGTTTGACAGCACAAACCACTATGATGAAAATATAGCACGGATAGAACTGCTCAAGCCCGACAAGGTGTGGACTGCGGTTCTCTTTGATGCCTCGCAGGGATTTTACTATCTGAAACGTTTCAATTTTGAATCATCGCCCAAGCGGCAGAGTTTCATAGGAGACAACCCCAAGTCTTCGCTTACAGCGCTCAGCGATGCTCCCGGAGCCAGATTTGAAGTGGTGTTTGGCGGAGCGGACAGTGTGCGCGGCTCCATGCTTGTGGATGCCATGGATTTTGTTGGCGCGAAGTCGTTCAGGGCAAAAGGCAAGCGTCTTACCCAGTTCGCAGTGGCGTCGGTTGTGGAAACAGAGCCGAGAATCGTTGCGGAAGAGCATGTTGCTGAAGAATCCACGGCAGAAGTCCCGGCAGAAGTTCCCGACACCGGAGAGGCTGTAGAGCCGGATCGTTCCGATGATGAGGTGCGCGATGAACTCACCGGACAGCAACGCATTTTTTAAGCCCACTTATATGCAAAAGAAAATATTTCTCCTCATTGGTCTGCTTTGGAACGCACTTAGTGCGCTGTCCGGGCAGGCTGATTCCGTGCATGTGCTCCGTCCGGTGACGGTTGCATATACTCTTGAAGCCGGTTCGTCGCATATTGCCGACACTTATCTGTCACCGATAAAATATAGCGGATGGGGTGCCGGATTGCATTATGAACGCTGGCAGGCAATGAAGTTCAGCCCGGAGCGCTGGGTGATGCAGCTCCGGTTTGGAGTGCGTGCTGAGTCCACACTCAATTTCGCAGGCAACGCCCGGATGTGGTTTGGCGGAATAGACTTTTCATGGGCTATGATGCGGCGCTGGAAGGTGGCAAACGGGCTGACCCTTGGTGCCGGCGGCAAAGCCGGATTGGCTTTAGGCGCGCTTTATCTGGAGCGCAACGGCAATAATCCGGTAGCGGCAAAGGCGGCGGTTACGCTTGACGCCACCTGTTATGCCGCCTATAACATGAATGTGGGGCGGCTCCCCGTAACGTTGACCTGGCAGCCGTCAATGCCTCTTACAGGAGTGTTCTTTTCGCCGGATTACGGCGAGCTGTACTATGAAATATATCTCGGAAACCATTCGGGGCTTGTGCGCTATGCGTGGCCGGGCAGTTATTTCAGGCTTGACAATTCGGTTATGGCAGATTTGCATTTCGGTGCCACATCGCTAAGGCTCGGTTACAGAGGATGCATTGAGTCCACAAAGGCAAACAATATTGTGTCGAACCATTTCACGCATTCATTCGTATTCGGAATTTCGGGAGAATGGCTGTCGTTGAATCCGCGCAAGAAAACAAGCGGCAATCCTCGTATCATAAATGCACTTTTTTAATTTTCCGGTTCTATGAAACACCATGTTGTATCTCTGCTTGTCTCAGTAGCGCTTGGCTTGACAGCTGTCCTGGGGTTTGGTGCGTGTCATGAGATAGAAGGCTATGAAAACGATGTGAAAGGTAATTTCGAGCAGCTGTGGAAAATAATGGACGAGCATTATTGCTTTTTTGAGCAGAAGGGTGTGGACTGGGATGAGATGAGAGTCAAGTACGGCTCACAGATAAACGCCCGCACCGGCACAAAAGGGCTATTTCGTATCATGGCAGCGATGCTTGACGAGCTTGAAGACGGTCATGTGAATCTGTCGGCTCCGTTTGAAACTTCGTATTACCGCAACTGGTGGAGTGATTATCCGCAAAACTACAACGAGCGTCTCGTGCAGGAAAAATACCTGCATTTCAATTATATGTCACTCGGCGCGGTTTATTACTATACCTTGCCGCAGAATGTAGGGTATATCCGTATACCTTCTTTCGAGAGCGGTCTCGGAGACGGCAACATAGACAATATACTTGCGACATTTGCAAGCGCTTCAGCGCTTATTGTGGATATACGCGACAACGGAGGCGGCAATATGAATGTGGCAGACAACTACATATCACATTTTATAGGAGAAACGGTAACAGCAGGGTTTATATCCCACAAAACCGGATCGGGACATTCCGACTTTTCAGCTCCCCGGCGAATGACAGTTGAACCCGTAGCCAAGCCACACCTGATATGGGGCAAGCCTGTTGTGGTGCTTACCAACCGCTCCACATTTTCGGCGGCGAATTATTTTGCAGCGGTAATGAAGTCTCTGCCGCATGTAACGGTAGTGGGCGCTACTACCGGGGGGGGAGCCGGGGTGCCGTTTTCTTCAGAGCTTTCATGCGGCTGGGGAGTGCGCTTTTCAGCATGTCCGGTGCTTGACCCTGCCGGAAATCTCACAGAGTTCGGAGTAGAGCCGTCTGAGGGCTGTGCGGTAGACATGAATGCGCTTGACGAATTTTCGGGCAAAGACACTATCCTGGATTTTGCTGTGGCAATGCTGACCAATCAGTGAGCCTGCCGCCTGAACCGAAACGGGTTTATAAGAAACAACACACCCCGGACGATGATGCCCGGGGTGTGTTTGTATAGGGGAGTGGAGAAAAATCAGTTGTTGATTTCGTAGGCGTAGACATTCACGAGCTTGATGTCGAAAATCAAGGTTGAGAAGGGCAGGATGCTACCTGAAGTCTCGGTGCCGTAGCCCTGAGCCCAGGGTATTACAACTCTCGCGCTGTCGCCGACAGCCATGTTGGTGAGTGCAATCTGCCACCCTGCGATAGTTTCGGTTGGACGGCAGCGGAAAATGCTGTCGCCGTTTGCCGTGTTGGTGTACGAGGAGTCAAACGGCTCGCCGTTGTACAAGCACCCTTTGTACTTCACGTCGACTGTGCTTGTGACGAGCGGCACCAGATTGCCTTCTGTCTTCGAGCGGTCGTTGAAGTAGTGAATCAGCACTCCGGATGTGGGGTACCAGGAGGGTGACAGCAGGGAGTAGTAGTCGGAGCCGTCAATGTCTTTCAGCGACACTTGCTGCTCGTAGTAGCTGTTGTTGTCTTTTCTCCACTCCTCGTAGGTGTCCCAGGTGTTGCTGTCGCTGCATGAGGTAGCCGCGAGTATGGTGAAGATAAGAGAAACAGGTAATGCAAAAATCTTTTTCATGTGTTGATTGGTGAGATGTGTCAAAATTCCACCTTGGGGGCGCTTGAGGCTCCCGCTTCAGCCTGAAATTGCGGTTTGGGTTTGAAGCCGAACCACCCGGCATATATTACGGTGGGGAATTTTTTTATGGCTGTGTTGTACTGCGCGACAGCCTGGGTGTATCTGCCTCGGGCTGTGGTAACGCGGTTTTCTGTGCCTTCGAGCTGCACTTGCAGGTCGCGGAAGTTTTCGTTGGCTTTCAGGTCGGGGTATGCTTCAGACACAGCAAGGAGCGATTTCAGCGCCTGACTCAGTTCGCCCTGGGCTTTCTGAAATTTGGCGAGGTTTTCTTCGTTCAGGTCATCGGCATTGATTGTTATTGAAGTAGCCTTAGCGCGGGCTTCCGTCACCTTTTCAAGAGTCTCGCTTTCGTGGGTGGCATAGCCTTTTACGGTGTTGACGAGGTTTGGAATCAGGTCTGCCCGACGCTGATACTGGTTTTCAACTTCAGCCCATGTCTGGTCAACGGTCTGCTGCTGTTCTACAAGCGAGTTGTAGTTGCACGATGACAGTGAAGCTGCCATTGCGCCGCCGAGAATGATTGCGAAAAACTTGAGTGCTTTCATAAGATGCATATAAATTTGTTATGTATGGCTCAGTTATCAGGCGAGTTTGCGCAGGAGCGATGTCAGACTCACGCGGTCGTGAATGAGTTTGTGAAGGTCTGCCACGTTGACGCGTGTCTGCTCCATAGAGTCGCGTTCCCTCAGAGTGACGGTGCCATCCTCAAGGGTCTGGTGGTCGACGGTAATGCAGAAGGGGGTTCCGACTGCGTCCTGGCGGCGGTAGCGTTTGCCGATAGAGTCCTTTTCGTCGTAGCGGGTTGCGAAATCGAATTTCAGGTCATCCACAATCTCGCGGGCTTTTTCGGGCAGTCCGTCTTTTTTTACCAATGGCATTACCGCGCATTTTACCGGAGCGAGGGCAGCCGGCAGATGAAGCACAACACGGGTGTCGCCGCCTTCGAGTTTCTGCTCTTCGTAGCTTGAGCAGAGTACTGACAGGAACATGCGGTCCACGCCTATTGATGTTTCAATAACGTATGGGGTGTAGCTTTCGTTGAGTTCAGGGTCAAAATATTTTATGTTTTTGCCTGAGAATTTTTCGTGCTGCGACAGGTCGAAGTTTGTGCGGGAATGAATGCCTTCCACTTCTTTGAAGCCAAACGGCATTTCAAATTCAATGTCTGTTGCGGCGTTTGCGTAGTGGGCGAGCTTGTCGTGGTCGTGGTAGCGGTACTTGCTGTCGCCCAGACCGAGCGCCTTGTGCCATTTCAGGCGCCACTGTTTCCAGAATTCAAACCACTGGAGTTCTTGCCCGGGGCGAACGAAGAACTGCATTTCCATCTGTTCAAATTCTCTCATTCGGAAAATGAACTGACGTGCGACAATTTCGTTACGGAAAGCCTTGCCTATCTGGGCAATACCGAAAGGCAGACGCATTCTGCCGGTTTTCTGCACGTTTAGATAGTTGACAAATATGCCTTGTGCGGTTTCGGGACGGAGATACACTGTCATGGCACCGTCGGCTGTGCTGCCCATTTCGGTGCGGAACATCAGGTTGAACTGGCGTACTTCTGTCCAGTTTCTGGTGCCTGACACCGGGCAAGCTATCTCGCAGTCGATAATAATCTGACGCAACTCCTCGAGGTTGTTGTCGTTCATTGCGTTTGCGAAACGCTCGTGCAGTTTCTGTCTTTTCTCAACCTGCTCGGCAACTCTGGGGTTGGTCTGACGGAACAGAGCCTCGTCGAAAGACTCTCCGAAGCGTTTGCGTGCTTTCGCCACCTCTTTTTCTATCTTGTCGTCGATTTTTGCGAGTTCTTCCTCAATGAGAACATCGGCGCGGTAGCGTTTTTTAGAGTCGCGGTTGTCGATAAGGGGGTCGTTGAACGCGTCTACATGACCGGATGCTTTCCAGATTGTGGGGTGCATGAAGATAGCGGAGTCGATACCCACTATATTTTCGTGCAGCAGGGTCATGGCGTCCCACCAGTAGCGTTTGATATTATTTTTAAGCTCTACACCGTTCTGACCGTAGTCGTAAACGGCGGCGAGGCCGTCGTAAATTTCACTTGACTGAAACACAAAGCCATACTCCTTGGCATGTGAAACAATTTTTTTGAACACGTCTTCTTGCTGTGCCATTGTTGTTTAGTTAGAATTTTCAGACCACAAAGGTAGTGAAAAATCGGCAAAAACCAAGAATCCTGCCAGGACACAGATTTGAATTGGCACGGCTGCGGCTCTGCGGCGGGCGGACGGGTAGGGGTAATAAAGTGTCTGCCAGCCTTTATTGCGATTATAAATGGCTGGCAGACAATGCTGTTTATGTAAAATCGGTCAGAAGCGTCTCTAAGCCTTTTGTTCGAGCTGGTTCACATGGTCAAGGAGCCTTATGGCATCTACGTAGCGGGCTATACCCTCGGCAACCTCTTTTGCCGCCTTTACGGCGAGCACTACTGTCTGCGGACGGTGCACCACGTCGCCTCCGGCAAATACGCCCCGGCGAGTGGTCATGCCATAGGGGTGTTCGTGGGTAATGACATAGCCTTTGGCATCTACCTCAATGCCGTCGGCGGTAGATACTATTCTGTTTGCGGGGCGTGAGCCGACAGCGAGAAAAACTCTGTCGAAGGGGAGAGTCTTTTCGCCTTCCGGAGTGTTGACCACAACGTGTCTCACCTTGCCCTTGTCGTCTCCGACAAATGCTTTCGGCTCATGCTCCCACAGGAAGTTTACTCCTTCGGCGAGGGCTTCCTGGTACTCTTTCTCGCTTGCAGACATGTTGTCGGGCTTGCCGCGGTACACTACGGTGACATCAGTGCCGAAACGTATTGCCGTTCTTGCAGCGTCCATTGCAACGTTGCCGCACCCTATCACTGCCACTTTTTCGCCCTCGCGCAGTGGTATGTGGCGTTTGCTCACCGCGCCGTCGTTGTAGGCGTTGACCTGATGCAGCAGTGCAATGGACTGGTGCACTCCGTGGAGTGTCACCCCCGGCAGGTCGACTGTTTTTGGCAGAGAAGTGCCGGTGCCAATGAATATGGCGTCATAGCCCTCTTTGAATATGCTGTCAATGGTTTGGTTGTCGCGCCCTATGGTTATGCCGGTGCGGAATTCCACTCCGAGGTCTTCGATTTTCTTGATTTCGTTTCTCACCACCGAGTTTGGCAGTCTGTACTCGGGAATGCCGTAGAGAAGCACACCGCCTGCCTGCTGCTGAGCCTCGAACACCGTTACATGAAACCCTTTGCGGGCAAGCAGACCTGACACGGTAAGCCCTGCGGGTCCGGAGCCTATCACAGCCACCTTACCTCTGGTTTTCTGGGGCAGGTTTTCGCGGATAAGGTTCATTTCGGTGTCAAAGTCGGCTATGAAACTTTCGAGCTTGCCTATTTTTATAGGTTCACCTTTTTTGCCGAGCACACAGTTGCCCTGACACTGATTTTCGTGCGGACACACACGACCGCACACGGCGGGCAGAGTGCTGGTTTCGTTTATGACAGACATTGCGGCACCCATGTTGCCTTTCGACAGCTCGTGGATAAATTCAGGTATGTTGTTGCCGATAGGGCACCCTTTGACACACATGGGCACTTTGCACCTGAGGCATCGTTTGGCTTCGTTTACAGCCTGTAAGGTAGATAACCGTTCCTCAATCTGAAATGAGGCAGACACAGCATCGACTTCATTGGACAAAGTGTCAGTGGCGCTTGACGCGGGCTGTGCCGCTGTGTTATGTAATGAATCCGGCATACTTTTTGACGAATGGGGTTTCAGCCTGCAAAGTTAGCCAATGTGCGGCTTATGGCAAAATCAAATTTTTTGCGTGATGCCGATCAGACAAAAAGCGAAGGCGCGAACCGTTCATTGCGGTCCGCGCCTTGCGTTTGAGTCAGGTGGCAGGCTGTCAGCCTATTTTCACTTTGACGGATTTGCCGTCGGCAGTGCGTACAATGTAGATGCCTGCACGCAGTCCGGTGGCGTTGACGCGTCGGCCTGTTATGTCGAACACGGCGCTTCCCTCGGGTGCTATGATGCTGTTGCCTTCTACACGGACACTGTCGCTGCTGTCAGCTCCGATGCCGTCGATGCCGGTGGGTATGAGCCATACATTCACGTCGGCGGGTTCGCCGGCAATCTTACCGCTCTCCACGAGGATAGCCATTATGCGACCTCCCTCTTTCATCGAGATGGGGGTGGTGTAGACTGTGCCGTTTTCGGGAGTGACATTCTCGGTCGGGTTGATGAGGTAGTATATGGTGTACTCGCCGCTCACCTCAGTGTCGGGCTCGATAGTCACAATCATTGCAGAGCCGTCTTCAGCCTCTTTGACATCGAAGCGCACTTTTCCGCTGATTTTGTCGGCGGGCACAACCGGCTCCACGACCTCTACAAGCACATGGCTTACAGCTCCGGCAATCTTGCCCGGCTCTTTGATGCGGGCGTATACGATAGCGGTTTTGGTAACTTCAAACGCTGCTCCGGTGTAGGTGATGAAGTCATCTTCGGCAAACGAACCAATGGAGTAGTGAATCTCTGTGCCTGCGGGAACTGTGCCTGCGGGCGACAGCTCTACCATGGTCTTGCCGTCAGAGTGCGATACTTCGAAATGAACATCGCCGCTCATTTCGGCGCGGGAGAAGTTGATGTGCAGGTGGGCTCCGGGTTCTTTTCCGGGTTCTGCCGCGTAGGCGTGGAGTCTGCCGTTTTCAACAATATATATGGGGCGGACGTAGGGCGACCACACCACAGCGCTTTCGGGGGTGACATTTTCGTCGTACACAGCGTAGTATATGGTTGCGTCTTCGTTCTCAGCCTCAAGGGTGACGAGGGTCATGGGGTAGAAGCGCACATTGAGTTCGTCGCCTGAGGGTGTCACTTCAGTGCCGGTGCTGAACCCGGCGGTGACGTTGCCCGAGGCGGTGACTGCTGCGGCGCTCACGGGCCAAATCTCCAGATTGCCGTCGGTGCCGTACATTACGAATCCGGTTATGTCGTACACTCCGTTGTCGGCAAGCTCGTCGCCGGTCATTTCGCCGGCTTTGCCGATAGCTATGCCGCGGGTCTGCGCCTGGTCGTCCTGACCTTTGATGCTCCATGAAGAGCCGTTGCGTGTAACCACAGCGTGGCGCAGTGTCACAAGGCGGCGCAGGTTTGATTCGGATATTGAGTTGACCTCGTCGGGTTCGCCTAATTTTATTTCGGCAGAGCCTGAGGGTTTGTCAGAGGGTGTGAACTCGCTCTCTTCAGTGGTGTTTACCTGTATGTTGCCGTTGCTCAAGGTGTGGCGCACCACAAAGTCGGTAAGGTAGTCGCCGGGCTTGATTCCGGTCCAGCCGTCGGCGCTGAAGACGGGCAGATACTGACCGAGCACTCCGCGCACAAACATGTACTCGGGACCGACAGCCTCAACTCGCACATCGCCGTTGAAGTGATACCACTGACCGTCGTTGCCTTTGAGAATGTTGGCTATGAACTCACGCTCGGTGGCGAGGCGCTCGAATACTCTCATGGTGGTGGCGCTCGGTGAAGAGCCGGGGCGGATTGAAAACGCGCTTACAACCACCTGCTCGCGGGCGCCTACGAGGGCGAGGTCGGAGTTGGTGCCGGTGTAGTCGCCGGTAAACAGCTTGCGTGCGGGATTTTGCAGGGCGTCGCTGCCGTCGGTGGTGTACCATATCTGGTCGCCCGATTCGGCGGGTGTGAGGTCAATGGTGCCGGTGTATACATACTGCACAGCGGAGGCACCGCCGTTGTCGTCAGCGCCACGGAGAGTTACCGCCGGAGCTGCCGGAGCCTCGGTGCCTTTGAACTCGGTCATGGCGAGGGCAAACTTGCCTGCCTCGCCGTTGCGCATGGCAACGCCTGTAATCTCGAAGGGGAACACCTGTCCGTCGGCGCTGTCATCGTCGCCGAAAGCGGCTGCCCAGCCGTCGCGCACTGTAAATACGTTGAGGGTCAGTTCGGGCCATTCCGCCTCTTTGTCAGAGCCGAGTTTCAGTAGATATTTCCATTTGGAGTCAGCGTCTTTTGCGCCGGTGTTGAGGCGGCGAAGCACCTGCACGGACTTCAAGGTGTAGTAGCGCATACGGTCGGCGGAGTCGTCGAAGCCTTTGGACGCTGCTGTATAGTAGTCGGGGCTGTCGGGGTTGGTGTTGTCGACAATTATCACCTCCGGTTCAAGTTCTCCGTTGTCTACACTCTGACCGGTGTAGCGCACGGTGCGGGCAAAACCGGTGGTTTCGCTGACAAGGTTTTTGAGGCGCGACACAGCGGGCACGAGTGCAAATCCGGTAATGACATCGCCTTCGGCAAGCTCGCGTTCGGTGCCGTTGTCATCAACGAGCGAGTTGAGCCAGCCGTTGGCGTTGTGTACAAGCAGATAGTTTTCCGACTTGAACGCGCCGTCGGGGTCTGTAGCCTCGAGGTCGCGCAGATAGAGGTATTCGGGTGTTTTCTTGACAATCACGGCACTGCCGTCAAGACGGCAGTAGTGGGTGTTTGCGCCGCCAAGCTCGGAGTCAACCTCAGGCAGATCCGCCTCCTTGCTCAGATACTCTTTTTTGAAGTCGGCGATGGTACTGAATCCGGTGGCGTTGTGGCGGGTGATAGTAATAGTCACCGGCTCTGATTTCACGCCGCCGAGTTCCGACACCACGGTGAGAGTGCAGGAGTTGCCGTCAAATCTTGCCGCGTCTACGGGGATGCCTTTTTCGCGGTCGGTAGCCTCGTCGAGAGTCAGAGTGCCGGTGGTGATGCTTCCGGACACGAGCCCTTCAAATACGTAGCTGTAGGTTGTGGCGGGGTCAACACCCTCGCTTGGCATTGTGATGCGGAAGCTCGAAGATATCATGTTTACCGCGTCGGTGTCAATGCGGTTGGGGGCGAGGAGTACCGGAGCCACAGGGCATTTTGACACCTGCAGCGGCACTATGGAGTAGTTCACGCCCGAAGCACCGACTATACCCTCAACATAGTAGCGCTCGTTTTCCTCAAGCTGTGAGGGGGCGGCGACAGTGTAGGTGTCGTCGATCTTTACTCGCTGAGTCTCGCCGGTGGGGGTGGTGAGCTCGAACATATAGTTGCGGTAGAGCGCCGAAGCGAGCGCGCGCTGGTGGTTGAAGTCGGCTTCGGTAAGGTAGCCTACAGTTTGGACGCGTTTTACCAGCGGCACGGTTTTGTCGCTCGGAGTATCTGTTGTGCCTGAGTCGTCGCCATGGTGGCTGACTTTATATATTACCGACCCCGCAAGAGTCGAGTAGTTGAAACTGCCGCTTGTGTTGTTTGAAATTTCGATAGATGGGGCGGCTCCGCCGTTGTGGCGGTATATGCCCACAATGGTGTTGTCGACAGTGTAATACCGGTGTGGCGACATCAGGGTTGTGGAACCGGTACGGATAAGCTCCTGGTCGCGAGCCCACGATGCGTAAGGCTCGTTGGCTTCGTTTTTAGCTACAATTCTTATAGGGTTGTCGGCATTCGGGTTTGTCGGAGTGTAGCCGGCGGCGAAGTAGTGCAATTTAATGGCTTTGTCGCCGTCGTAAGCATACATGTCGAAAAACGCGTTGCCAACCTTGGGATTTGCGCCGGTAAACCAGCCTCTGGTGCGCAGCTTTTTGTTCAGGGTAACCAGCTTGCCGTCGTTTTCTGGTTTCATCAGCGCTTCAAGGCTTGCAAATGCGGCAACATCATGTTTTTTGAGATACAGTGTAACCGGACCGCTTATAAAGCCGTCGCGAACGGCATATACTCTCAGCCGGTCTTTGTCGTTTTCTATTGTCAAGCCTGCGCCGATGTTTAAGTTGGTGTCGTATTTGCTGGTGGTGGTTTCGTAGTTATCAATAGTCACCTCATCGACATCGTCTCTCCAGGTATATCTCAACTCGGTGCTGTTGTCTCCCTCTTCGCCGGGAAATACGAATATGGGTGGCACACTGGATGATAGATAGTTGAGTGTATATCCGTTTGAAAGAGTGGTGTTGTGCCACTGGTCAAGAGATATAATCGGTGCTGCCGGGGCTGAGGGTGTAGGAATATCCTCGCTCCATACTACTATTATTTCGCTGAAGTAAACTCCCCAGTTGGTATTTGAACCAGTGCATGTACTTTTTGTTCTATCGTTCCAGAACTGTATGGATTCAACACCATCTTCAGTCGGTGCGTCATATCTTTTCTGAAAAGCGGTAAGGGCTGCACCGTTTTTAGCCGGATCCGGATGCGAGGAGGCTCCGGAACCATACCATCCGGTTGTGATATTTGTTGGATTCCCAATCAATCCGGTACAAGGAAATAATTTGGTATTAATATTGCCTCTTGCTTTGTAGTATTCTGATGTAGTATTAGTAGTAACGCTAGTCGCGTCAAAAAATACGGAGTGTATTTTGTATTTCGGATCGCTTGTCTTGAACGTAATCATACACGACTCAGGCAGTACTAAGCCAAAACCGTTGCTTGCTCTGAATCCGTATTCTTTTGCTGCTTCATTGTACCCATATGTTCTGGTGTTATTGCACTCGATAATAATGGGAAAAATTTTATTATCAACAAGATTGTTATATTCTTCTTGTGTTATTTCAACTCCCTCAAGACTTTTGAACGTGGTAGTCGGGCGAAATTCAAGTTTATTTATATCATATTCTAATTGGGTATTACCACCTATCGTAGTTGTCTTATAACCGTTGCCATCGGTATATGTTGCCTGAAATAGACCGGTGTTCTGGCTCGCACCTGTTGTTTTAAAAAACAGCCGGTCGGTACGCATTCGCCTTTCGGCGTTTGCCTGAGGCGGCGTGAAGGCTAAAAAAGCCAAAAGAATAAGGAGTAATTTCTTCATATTAATTCCTGTTTTTTAAGTTTGAAAATTCAAATGATTGGTCTTATCGGCAAGGAAAGTCCGAGCCGTAGGGTATAGACACGACAAAGCGCATCCCCGTGCGCTACGGTGGGGATGGTCTAACAATTATTAAATAAGGTGTATGAAATGGCACAGCGAATGCAATTCGCTGTAAATGAGTTAGTTGCTGGGGGGGGGGCAGAGGGCGTGTTGGCGGCTCTCACATGAGCTCTATCCCTGTAAATCATTGCCTGATATTGTCTTATAGTGAATGAAAACAAAAGCAACCTTAGGCAGATTGCATTGCAAAGTTATTAAAAAGCTATAACAACATGCAACAAAAAACTAAAAAATATAAACAGAAAATCGGACTTGGTCTATTTTCAGCCTAGCCTGCGGTCGCATCCGGGTGCGAGAGGATGCAGACTGTGTGACGATGTTGCTACGGATTTTGCTTAATAGGAGTGTTTGCCTTAACTTTGCACCGAGTTTTACAATTAAACAAGCTCTTAAAATCAGACACAGTATCGTGGAGACACCCGACAGTAACAGGCAATCGTTTTGGCGGCGCCACCGTTTTGGCGGCGCGCTGCTCGTCAATCTGGGCTTGATAGCGCTCGTGACATGCTTTGTAATATGGCTTGCCCTTATGTGGCTTGACATCTGGACCGATCACGGTCACTACGAAACAGTGCCTCAGGTAAAGGGTCTGAGCTATGACCTCGCTGTGGGGCAGCTGCGCTCGGAGGGCTTTGATGCAGAGATAGCCGACTCGGTATATGACACCAAGACACGCCCCGGCACAGTGATAGAGCAAAACCCCAAGGAGGGTACCAAGGTCAAGGCAGGGCGAGTGGTGTACCTCACCATAACAGCCTTTGAGGTAAAAATGGTTTCGGTGCCGATGCTCACCGATGTGTCCGAGCGCCAAGCGCGTTCGGTGCTTGAGGGGGTAGGTATAAAAAATATAGTCACCGTGAAGGTGCCGTCGGAGTACCGCGACCTTGTGCTCGGAGTAAAGCGCGACAATGTGCCGCTGGCTCCCGGCGCGCGAGTGCCGGTGACCTCGGTGATAACGCTCGAGGTGGGCGAGGGCGGCGGCGAAAACGCCGATTCGGTAGCCGAGTCATTTGAAAATCCCGTGCTTTCGGATTATTTTGACTGATATGGTGGAGGAGATGCCGCTGGCTCCCGACACAGACATGCCGGAGCAGGAGGACAGCAACGGGCTGTACGAACATTTCAGGTTTGTTGCCGACAAGGGGCAGCAGCTGCTGAGGGTAGACAAGTTTCTTGTGTCGCGTCTTGAAAAATCGTCGCGCAACAGAGTGCAGCAGGCTGCCGAGGCGGGGTGTGTGCTTGTAAACGGCAAGGCAGTCAAGTCAAACTACCGTGTGAAGCCCCTTGATGTTGTGAGTGTGGTCATGGACAGACCGCGCTACGAATGCGAGATTGTGGCGGAGGATATTCCGCTCGACATAGTGTACGAGGACGACATGGTGCTGGTGGTGAACAAGCCCGCCGGGCTGGTGGTGCATCCCGGTCACGGCAACTACAGCGGCACCCTGGTCAACGCACTCGCATGGCATTTCCGTAACAGCGCGGACTATGATGTCAACGACCCCCGGCTCGGCTTGGTGCACAGAATAGACAAGGATACATCCGGGCTGCTTGTCGTTGCCAAGACCCCCGACGCGAAGACCGCTCTCGGCAGACAGTTTTTCGACAAGACAACCAAGCGCGAGTATGTGGCTGTTGTATGGGGCGCTCCCGAGCCGGAAACCGGCACGGTGACCGGAAACATTGGGCGGTCGCTGAGCGACCGGCTGTGCATGGATGTTTTTCCGCCCGACAGCGACTATGGCAAACATGCGGTGACGCACTACAGTGTCATAGAGCGTTTTGCCCATGTGTCGGCTGTGCGGTGCGTGCTCGAAACCGGACGCACCCACCAGATACGCGTGCACATGAAGCATATAGGGCATCCGCTGTTCAACGACGCGAGATATGGCGGCGACAAGGTGCTGCGAGGCACCCGCTCGGCAAACTACAACAGATTTATAGCCAATTGCTTCGAGGTGTGTCCGCGTCAGGCTCTCCACGCCCGCACCTTAGGTTTTGTGCATCCCGGCACAGGGCAGGAGATGTTTTTCAGCGTTCCGGTTCCAGCCGACATGCAGGCGCTGATGGACAAATGGCGCTCATACTCTCCAGCCAACTCTGAAATTAACCAAAAATAGCTTCAAACGGCATATTTGTTTGAATAATAATTATTAACTTTGAATCCAAGAATTCAGGCGCAACGCCGCTACACGTTGAGATAAATATGACCAACATACAAGATTTCAGTGAAATAGCTCCGTTTGACGACTCCCAGTTTTCAGAAAAAATGGCTCTTCTTGTAAAGGAGCCGGGTTTTGAGCACGCTGTGCGCTATGTTATGCCTCAGGTGGATTTTCCGGAATTTGTCAAGGAGTTGCTGAGCATACACGACAAACGCACATTTCAATCCAAGGTCATGAGGCCTTTTCTGGAGATGCTTGCAAGCAAAACCACAACCGGTATAACCGCAGGTGGAATGGAGCATGTGGATGCTGATAAATCGTACACGTTTATAACCAACCACAGAGACATAGTGCTTGACGCCTCGTTTCTGAACCTGTGTTTCCTGCGGGCGGGAATGCCTACCTCGGAAATAGCTATTGGCAACAACCTGCTGATATACGAGTGGATAACCGACCTGGTCAAGCTCAACAAAAGTTTTATAGTGAAGCGCAATCTGCGCATCACCCAGGCACTGGAGGCGGCAAAGCAGCTTTCGGCATATATCCACCACGCAATCACCTGCAAGCATGAAAGCGTGTGGATTGCACAGCGCGAGGGCAGGGCAAAGGATTCCAATGATGTTACACAGGAGAGCCTTGTAAAGATGCTTGCGCTTGACGGCGGCGCTACCGTGGCGGCAAATCTGTTGCCGATAAACCTTACTCCGGTGGCAATTTCGTATGAGTACGACCCCAATGACTATCTGAAAGCAAAAGAATTTTTGCTGAAGCGCATTGACCCGGAGTTCAAGAAATCGCCTCACGATGACCTGCTGAGCATGGAAACCGGGCTGCTGCAGCCCAAAGGGCATGTGCATTTCGAGATAGGAGCGTGTGTCAACGATGCCATAGCCCCGCTTGTAGGCAGCGATGACCGCAACGAGGTTATTAAGCAGGTGTGCCGCGCCATAGACACATCTATCCATTCCGGCTATATGATATATCCTATCAACTATATAGCTCACGACCTGCTGCACGGCGACCACCGCTTTGAAAGTGAGTATTCAGCGGCGCAGGTGGCTGATTTCGAGCAATATGTGGAGTCGCAGCTTGACAAAGTGGAGCTGCCTGATGTGTCAACCCTCGACCGCGCGTTCATGAAAGAGAGAATGCTTACAATGTACGCCAATCCGCTCAAAAACAAAATCGCGGCTAAAAAGCAGAGTGACAAGAACAAGTCTGTGTGAGCCGGCGTTATAACAAGAAACTGACAATCAGATGAGATTACCTCTTGTAGGGATGCTGCTGCTGGTAATGGTCAATCTTGCCGCCGACACCTATATATATATACAGTGTCGCCGGCGGTTCAGAAGTTTGATCCCGGCGAAATTGCAGCTTTTCAGCGCCATAGCTCTCTACCTGTTGCTTGCTGTTATTGTGTGCCTTCCGTACCGTTCGGGATCGGAAACACTTCTGACCGCAGTGATGTGGCTGCTGTTCGGCTATTTTTCGGTTTATATCCCCAAATACCTGTTTGTGGTGTTTGACCTTGTGGCGTCGGTGCCGAAGCTGTTCGGGCGCGGGCGCATGAGGTGGCTCACCCTAGCGGGCGCGTTTGCAGGATGTGTGCTGTTCATTGCAATGTGGTGGGGCGCATTGATAAGCCGTTATCGCGTAGATGTCAGGGAGGTGACTGTGGAGTGTGCCGGGCTACCTGCGGCCTTTGACGGCTATCGCATAGTCCAGTTCTCGGATTTGCATGTGGGCACATACGGCGACGACACCTCCTTTGTAGAGAAGGTGGTTGACAGAATAAATTCCCTGAACCCAGACCTGATAGTGTTTACCGGCGATATTGTGAACCGGCGCACCGATGAGATAGTGCCATTTGTGAGTGTGCTGTCCGGACTCGAAGCTCCCGACGGGGTTGTGTCGATACTCGGCAACCATGACTACGGCGATTACTCCGACTGGGAATCGCCCGAGGCAAAGGCGCGCAATATGGCAGAGATGTACAAGGCTCAGAGCGACATGGGGTGGAGGCTCCTTCTTAACGAGCACATCTTTTTGCATCGGGGCAATGACTCCGTGGCTGTCATCGGAGTCGAGAATATAGGCGACCCTCCCTTTCACAGCTACGGGTCGCTGTACAAGGCTTATCCCGACGTGAGCGACGGCAACGCCAAGATTCTGTTGTCGCACAACCCGGCTCACTGGGTAGACTCGGTGAGCGGAAACGAAGCTGTCAACATTGACCTGACACTCAGCGGTCACACCCATGCCATGCAGATAGAGGTGTGCGGTGTGTCGCCGGCGGTTTTCCGTTACCGCACTTGGGGCGGGCTGTACTCCTCCGAAAACGGCTTTGGCGGAAAACTGTATGTAAATATCGGTCTCGGCACTGTGGGAATACCGATGCGCCTCGGCGCTACCCCGGAAATCACAGTCATAACACTTACTTCCAGAAAATAACTTAAAAAACTTTTTACACGATGCCTCTTGATGCCGCACAAGTAATCAGCGATAAGTTAAATATTCCCCGCAAGCAGGTAGCCGCTGTGCTGCGCCTGTTTGCCGACGGAGCTACAATACCGTTCATAGCACGGTACCGCAAGGAAGCCACGGGGTCGCTCGACGAGGTGGCTTTGAACAGTATCCGTACAAATGCCGTGGCTCTGGACGAACTTGAAAAGCGAAAGGAATTTATAGCCGGAACTCTGTCGATGCAGGGTGTGCTCACCGAGGAGCTCGCCTTAAGGCTCGCCTCCTCGCTTGACCCGGCTGAGATTGAAGATATCTATTTGCCATACCGGCCGAGGAGGCGCACGCGCGCTACCGCCGCCCGTGAAAACGGGCTTGAACCGCTTGCAAGAATTGTGATGGCGCAGAAAACGGCAGACCCGTTGAAAGCCGCTTCGCATTATGTGGGCGGTGAGGTGGATTCGGCTGAGGATGCCATAGCCGGTGCCTCGGACATCATTGCCGAATGGGTGAGCGAAAGCGAGAAATCCCGAAACCTTGTGCGTTCAAAGTTTGCACGCTCGGCGCAGCTCACCTCCAAGGTTGTCAAAGGCAAGGAGGAAGCCGGTGACAAATACCGTTCATATTTTGACTTTTCCAAACCGTTGCGTCTTGCAAGCTCGCACAACTATCTTGCTGTGCGGCGGGGCGAGGAAGAGGGTTTTCTTAAAGTAGCCATATCGATTGACGACGACGAGATGGTGGAGAGGCTTTGTCGTATGTTTGTACGGCACGGGGCTTCGGAGAAATGCACCGATATTGTCAGGGATGCCGTGCGCGACGGTTACAAAAGGCTTTTGCGCCCCTCGATAGAGGCGGAGTCGGCACAGGCAGCCAAAGAAAAAGCCGATGCCGCAGCAATTTCGGTTTTTGCCGACAATGTGCAGCAGCTGCTTATGGCTCCGCCGCTCGGCAGAAAAAGAGTGATGGCTATAGACCCCGGATTTAAGAACGGCTGTAAGGTGGCGTGCATAGACGAGCAGGGCGCTCTTATGGCAACCGATGTGGTTTATCCGTGCGCGCCGGTAAACGATATGTATGGCGCCGCCGATGTGCTGTGTACAATGGTCGGTCGTCTCGGCATAGATGTCATAGCGGTAGGTGACGGCACGGCTTCGCGCGAAACCATGAGTTTTCTGCGCGATGTCACTTTCCCGCGAAATGTCACAACAGTGCTCGTCAGCGAAAGCGGAGCAAGCATATACTCGGCATCGGAAACCGCTCGCCGCGAGTTTCCCGATTTGGACATAACCCTGCGTGGCGCGGTGTCTATAGGCCGGCGTCTTCTTGACCCGCTTGCCGAACTGGTGAAAATTGACCCCAAGTCGATAGGGGTAGGGCAGTATCAGCATGATGTGAATCAGTCGGCGTTGAAAGATGCTTTGGACTTTACGGTGGAGCATTGTGTGAACGCTGTGGGAGTTGATGTGAATACCGCTTCGGTGGAACTGCTGTCCAAGGTGTCCGGCATAGGTCCCTCCCTCGCAGGCAATATTGTGGAGGCGAGAACTGCCAAAGGCAGGTTTGGCTGTCGTGGCGATTTGCTCGAAGTGCCGCGCATGGGCAAAAAGACTTTCGAGCAGTGTGCGCCGTTTCTTCGTATAACAGGGGGCAGCAACCCACTTGATGCCACAGGGGTGCACCCCGAACGCTATCAGCTCGTGGAGCGTATGGCGGGAGATTGCGGTGTCGAGCCCAAAGACCTCATACGCAACAAGGCAAAGCTCGAATCGCTGGACCTTGAAAGATACATTGACCGTTACACCGGAATGCCCACTCTCAATGACATAGTTGCCGAACTGCAGCGTCCCGCGCGCGACCCGCGTGTGAAAGAGGAGGAGACCCGAATATTCGACCCGGATGTGGCGGCGATTGCCGACCTGCACATCGGTCTTGAGATTGTAGGCAAGGTAAACAACATCACAGCCTTCGGAGCTTTTGTGGACATAGGGCTGAAAATAAACGGTCTCGTACACATCTCGCAGTTGTCTGAAGATTTTGTCAGCGACCCCTCCGGTCTGGTGAAAGTCGGACAGCGGGTGCGGGTAAAGGTTATTGATGTGGACGCTCAGCGCGGACGTGTGGCGCTGTCAATGAGAGGAGTGCGACAGAATGACTTGTGAGCCGCGCCGGGTGTGGATTTCAATAGGCAGCAATCATAGCCTCAAAGACAGGTTTGTGGCGGCGGCGTCAGCAGAGTTGTCTAAGGTTCTGGGTGAGTACTTGCAGTCGGAGCCGTATACAACCCCTGCGCTGAACGGCGTGGATGCCGATTACCTTAACGCAGTGGCTACCGGTTTTTTCTGCGGAAGTGCGGCAGCGTTGTCGGAGGTGTGCAAGGGGATAGAGAACAGTCTCGGACGCACACGCTGCAGGCGTGAGGGTGCGGCTCATGTGGTGGAAATAGACCTTGATCCGGTGGCATACGGCGGAGAGGTGCTGCGCCCGGCAGATTTCTCTCGTGAATATTTCAAAAGAGGCTTCAATCAGCTGCGAGAAGATTTCCTGCTGACTGATTTTTGAGCGATATGTATTCAATGCCGAGCGAAACGCATTCGTCGGCATATTTATTGTGTCGCGACGGGTGGAGGTCTCCGCTGAGAATTATGGAACGGGCTCTGACCTTGTCCGACAGAGCGGAAATAGTGCCGGTGTAACCACGGCACACCAGAACATAGTCGGCGTTGACTGCTGACTTTGCGATAATGTTTTTACCGGTGGCTATGTATAAAGTTTTCTTTCCGGCGGTCAGAACAGGGTAGTTGTAGTGCACATACTCCGTGTTGATGTCACCGGTTGCTACCCCTACGGTATCTATTCCTCTTTCAAGCATGAAATCCGAGTAAACAATTCTGGCAGACGCCGCTATGCCGGAGTGTTCGTTTGCCGGGGCGGTCGTTATTATGTCAAGTCCGGTGGCGGAGCTTACTATTATGTCGGTATGGTACGTCGATGGGGCAATGTACACTCCGTTGGGATTTGCGGCAGGGGTTGCCGCGTATACAGCAACCGAACCAAGCGCGCATACTGATGTCATTATAGCATACGCTCTTTTTCTGAGGTGGATAGCCGCAGCAAGAAGCGCTACTGCCGCAATTCCGGACAATAGTACCGGAAGTGGCAGATAAATGCCGTCGATGTGGCTTGCCGGCAGAGAGTCGCACGCGGATGCAATGCCCTGCACACCGTTATAAATAGCGTCAAGGATGTGGCACAGGGTGTCACAATGCACACCTGCGCTTTCAAGAAGAACAAGCAGCATACCTCCGCCTACAAGTGGAGTGAGAAGCGGAACGGTCAGAACATTGGCGAGAAGAAACCATACCGGCAGACGGTGGAAATACCACATGCTTGGTAGCGCGGTGGCGAGCATGGCTCCGGCGCTCATGGCGAGCAGCCCGGCTAATGAATGGTACTGCGGGTGTGCCCTTGACACCGGGTTAAGAGCGTTTCCAAATGCAAGTATCCCGGCTACAGCGGCAAAACTGAGCTGGAAGCTGACGCTGAGCAGCGCTCCGGGGTCAAATGCGAGAATCAGCAGAGCCGCCAGACAAAGAGAGTTCCACGGGCTGTGTCTGCGTTGCATTAGTCCGGCACCTATAAGCACCGTTGCCATGATTACGGCGCGGGTCACAGATGGAGACATGCCGGTTACAGCGGCAAACAACCACAAAACCGCTATCATGCACAACGGCAGCGCGCGTCGTAGCCGAGACGACAGCCTGAGCGGTAGAAACAGTAAAGAGCAGAAAGCAGCGAGTATGCCGACGTGCAGACCGCTGAGAGCCAGCACATGCGCAATGCCCGCCGAGGCAAAACTGTCGCGCACTTCTCTGTCGAGATACTCCGGATTGCCGATGACGGTGGTTACCAGAAATTCCTTTGTCGCTCCGGAAAGTCTGCTGCGCAGTATCAGTGACGAGATGTGTTCGCGCAATGATACGAATTTCATGCGCCATGCGGCAGATGTCTCGACCCGTATTATGTTTTCCGGTTTTGCGGTTGCCTGTGCCCATATGCCTTGTCTGGCAAGTATTCCGGCGGTGTTAAGCTGTCGAGGTACATGTTCAATATAGCTTCGCGGAGTGAAGTCACATTTAAAGAGCACTCTGTCGCCGGGAGTTATTACCGGCAGAAATGAAGGAACATAAACCCTAACTTTTAAAGGTGCTGTTTCATGCAGTCCGGTAGAGTCTATTCCTGTTTTTCTCACAATAGCCGTAATGCGGCGTGCGCTTTCGGTTTCATGAACCGAAAGAATATCACACTCGGCATATGTTGATTCATGAAGTTGTGAAAGCATCTCCTCTGACGGGGTGTGTATCCACATGTCGGCGGCACCGAGGCTCACCGCTGCAGCTATCGCGGCAAAATATTTTCTGCCGCTCAGAGCAAGCACAACGGCTGCTGCAAGCGGCAGAATACACATTAGAAATCCGACTCCCGAAAACATTATCGCAATACCGGTGGCGAATGCAATTGTCACCGGCAAGAGCGGTACCAGGGAGTAGGGCGCTTTCAAAAGAACCGGTTTATGCTATGGTGGCGCGCACTACAAAGAAGCTGCTTGCGCCGATGACTATCCACAATATTATAGCAAGCAGAAGCGGACGCGCACCCACAGATTTTATAGTGGAGGGAGCGAGTGAGGCACCGATAAGGAGCAATGTGAGCACAAGTCCTCTTTTGGCAAGCCATACACACCATTCGGAAACTGCCGCCGGTAAGCCGCAGTAGGTGTTGACCACCATAGCGAGTATGAATAAAAATATAAACCAGGGTATGCTTACTTTTGCGGTCTTGTCGCGGAACATCAGCATGGTTACGAACGCAAGGGGAATAATCCACAGGGCGCGAGTGAGCTTGATAAGAGTGGCGAGTTTGAGTGCGTCGGGACCATAAGTCTCTCCGGCTCCTACAACAGATGAGGTGTCATGTATTGCAATTGCCGCCCATGTGCCGAACTGAGCCTGCGACATTTCAAAGAAGTGACCGATTGGGGGAAATATGAACAGTGCAATGGCGTTGAGTATAAAAATGACACCGAGTGACACTGCCATTTCATTGCTGTTCGCCTTGAGAACCGGTCCGACTGCGGCTATGGCACTGCCGCCGCAAATCGCGGTGCCGGACGAAATAAGATATGCCGTCTTGCGGTTGAGGTGCATCCACCAGCCGACTATTATGCCGATGACCATTACTCCGAAAACAGATGCTACGGTAAACATCATGCCTTCGCTGCCTGATTTCAGCGATTCGGTAACGCTCATACCGAATCCGAGCCCCACAACAGATACCTGTAACAGGTATTTTGAGGTTTTTTTGTTGAATGTCGGGTACGGGCAGGCAAAAATCATGGCGTATATAAGACCCAAGAACAGTGCTACAGCCGGAGTAATATACTGTTTTAGCCCTAATTTGTCAAACGGGAACAGACACAGTATTATAAGGATTATATAAACAGCCTTTGCTGTCCGGGGCATGAACACCTTTTTAGTTTTTTGCTGTGGTTCTTTCATTTTAAGGTATATGGTTGTGTTTATCGGTTCCAGATTTGCCATGCCGCGAAAGCCTGAAGAAGTAGCATTTCAAGTCCGTTCTTGGTTTCGGCGCCATGTTCAGCCGCTTTGCGCATGAAAAGAGTGGTATCAGGGTTGTACAGCAGGTCATAACACAAATGGTCTGAAGTCAGAGCGCTATAAGGAATGTCCGGGCAGGAATCCACATGCGGGTACATGCCCAGAGGTGTAGTGTTCACAATGACTTTGTGGTCTGCAACTGTCTCGGGAGTAATCTCTCCATAGGATATGACACCTGGACGGCTGGTGCGAGAAACGCTCTGCACCTCTAAGCCGAGCTGTCTGAGCCCGTAACACACAGCCTTTGCCGCGCCGCCGGTTCCGAGAACGAGCGCTTTTTTGCGTTTGTCGTTTATAAACGGAGCTATGGAATCGGTAAATCCTATGACATCGCTGTTGTAGCCTTTCAGTCTGAGATTAGTTCCGGAACCATAAAACTTTATAACGTTTACCGCCCCTATCTCGGCAGCGACAGAGTCCATTTCGTCCATATAAGGGATTACTTGTTCTTTATAAGGGATTGTGACATTTAGCCCGCACAGGTTGGGGTACTGAGCTATGGCTTCCATAAGGTCTCCAATGTCAGGCAGTTCGAAATTAAGGTATCCGGCATCTATGCCTTCCGATTCAAACATTTTGTTGAAGTAGTCCTGAGAAAACGAATGTCCGAGGGGGTAGCCGATCAGACCATATAGTTTGGCTGGCTGTTTATTCATTTTATGGTGGAATAGTTATTTGCGACGGCAAAAGTAGTAAAAACCTCCGAAACAACAAGTTTGGCGCACAGGCTTATGTAATATTTTTGCATTTTAATGCATTTTGTAGAGGTTTGGAGGTTGTTAAGTAATAAATGTGAATACTGAACGGATTTGCAACTGATATGGGGGCATTAGTTGGCTATGTCGCCAATATGTACTATCTTTGCACAACTATTAGCGAACCGGGGTTGTTGTTTTGTTAATCCTATTCATCGCATAGTAATATAACCAACCAGATAATGAAGCAATACGCACTGCTGTCTATGCTGTTATGGCTCTTTTGTGTGCCGCAGGCGCGCGGAACGGCGTCGGCAGATACTGCCCATTCGGTAGAAAGCACTCTTGGAGAGGTGACGGTGACAGCGATAAAACAGAAGGCAGACCTTACGTTACATCCGCTTGCGTCAACGATTATCAACCGCAGTCAGATTGAGCGTCTGGATATGTCCAATATCAAGGGCGCAAGCGAGGTGGCTCCTAATTTTTATATACCGCAGTATGGCAGCCGTATGACATCAAGCATATATGTGCGTGGCATAGGAGCGCGTATAGACCAGCCAGTGGTAGGGCTGAATGTTGACAATGTGCCTTTCCTGAATAAAGACAATTATGATTTTGACATGCCCGATATAGCGCGTATCGAAGTGATTCGCGGTCCGCAAAGCACGCTCTACGGACGAAACACAATGGGAGGGCTTATCAATATATATACAATATCTCCCTTGAATTACCAGGGGAGCCGTGTGATGGCTGAGACCGGCAAGGGCAATCTGTTGCGCATGGCGCTGAGTCACTACCAGCTTATAAAACCGAATCTCGGAATGGCTTTTGTCGGAGATTTTCATTATTTCGGTGGTGTGTTCACCAATGAGTATCTCGGTCACAAGGCAGACCGTGAGAAGGGTGGAAGTCTCAGGTGGAAAACCGACTGGCGTCCCGCACCACGGCTGAAAGTCGAGAATAGCGCATGGATAGCTCTGTCTCGTTCTGCCGGTTATCCGTATGCCTATGAGGGCAGTGGCGAAATCAACTATAATGACACCTGTTTTTATCGGCGAAATAGTTTTGCTGACGGACTTACAATAAAGTACACCGGTAACAACTGGTCTTTGTCGGGCATCACAAGCGTTCAGTACATAGACGACAATATGACGCTTGATCAGGACTTTCTTCCGCTTGACTATTTTACGCTGACTCAGAAAAGACATGAATGGGCGTTGACACAAGATGTAATAGCGCGAGGGCGTGCCGGAAAGTCGTACCGGTGGCTCGCAGGAGCGTTTGGATTCTATAAAAGCACGGATATGGACGCACCTGTGACATTTCGTAATCATGGCATAGAGCGTCTTATAGAAGAAAAACGTAATGCTGTCAACCCCGATTATCCTATTCGGTGGAACGACCGCAGTTTTGTGCTTGGAAGCGATTTTGACATGCCTTCATGGGGCGCGGCGGTGTACCATGAAAGCGAGTTCAAGGCGGGAAGGTGGAATCTGTCGCTCGGCATGCGTCTTGATTTTGAGCGGGTAGGGCTTCGTTACCGGAGTACAGCCAACACGGGATATACTGTGTACGATGCCACAAACCCTGATAATATAAAGGTGTATTCATACGAGCCTGTCAATATTGATGACAGAGGTCGCCTTCATAAGACATTTCTGGAATTTTTGCCCAAAGCTACGGTTTCGTATGCGTTGCCTATGCATTCGCAAAGCAATGTTTATGTGTCGGTAGGCAAAGGATATAAATCGGGAGGATTCAATACTCAGATGTTCAGTGATGTGCTTCAGCAGCGGATAATGGGCATGATGGGGCTTGGAATGAAATACGACATTGACGATATTGTGGGATATGAGCCGGAAAAGAGCTGGAACTACGAGGTCGGCGGGCATATAGTTTGTGCCGGAGGCAAAGTTCTTACGGATATCGCCGTATTTTATATTGATTGCAGAAACCAGCAGGTGACCACATTTCCCGATGGAACCACAACGGGGCGTATAACCACAAATGCCGGTAAGAGCCGCAGTTATGGCGCGGAAGCGCAGGTGAGCTATGCTCCGGACAATCACTGGATGTTTAATGCTTCATATGGCTACACACATGCGACATTCAGCAGGTTTGACAACGGTATCGCTGATTTGAGCGGCAAGTTTGTGCCATATGCGCCGAGAAATACTTTTTTTGCCGGGGTGACCTATTCGTTGCCGCTGTCAAAGTTTGTTGACTGTGTGGAGTTCAATGCCAATGTGCGGGGCGTAGGTAAAATTTTCTGGGATGAAGAAAATACAAGGCAGCAGCCGTTCTATGCGTTAGCCGGAGGTTCGGTGGCTGTAAAATATAAATGGGCAAGGCTCGAGCTTTGGGGCAAAAACCTTACAGGAACGGACTATAAGGTGTTTAGCTTCAAATCTGTTGGCAATACCTTCTGTCAGAGGGGAATGCCTGTGATGTGGGGCGTGACTCTGAGAATGAATTTCGGGCAAGCCGATTGAATAAGAAAAAACTATTTGAATGAAAACTTGGTTTTAAGATAGAATATGAAAAGATATGTTATGCCTATAGCCTGCATTGCGGGATTGTGTCTGTGCTCGTGTGGCGGCAACAGTGACGAAAATCCCGATAAAGAGATTTATGAGGCGGTAAGCGCTTCGTCGTTTTCTTATGTTTCCGACAATGCGACCGGGGTTGGACTTGTGTTTGAGGGTCCGACATACAGAATCAAATACGATGAGGATGCGCTGACAGCGGAGATAAAGATGGAAAACATAAGGTTTTCCGATAAAATGTCACCTACTTCTTATGTGTTTTCAAATGTGCCGTTTTCGGTTGATTCTCGTACCGGAACTAAGATTATAGATGTTGCGAGACTGACACCGGACAGTGATAACACACCGGTGTTTACGGATGTTGAGATTTTGGCTCAGCCGTTAAAAAAGATTGATGAAGTGGAAATGGACGGTGTGACGGTAAGCTATGGGGTCAATGGCTCGGTGAGTGTGACGAATGTACCATACCGGGCTGTTTTTGAAGGAGCCACGGAGACAGTGAACAGCGCGTCCGGCTCTGCGTATGTTTCCACAGAAACCAATTATGTCGTAGACATAGATCTGCGCACAATGACCGGTGTGCTGAAAGTAAACAACGCGGCGTTTGCGGCAGAGATGCCAAAACTCGGCACAATGGAGTTTGCCGGGCTTGCGGTGACGATTGTGGATGGCGGTTATATTCTTACGAGCGATGAGCTTGTACCGTCTATCGCGTGCACGCCATATCCGCGTTATACGGTCACCAATCTCAGGATGAAGGTCGATTTGAATTCCGGGTCGGAACTGGAATTCACCTGCATGGGTGTGTTTGCCGTGGATGCGGTATTTGAAGCGGTATACACTCCTTGAAGCAGATTGCAAGAAAAGGCATAAAGTGGTTGCATTTTAAAAAGTGCAGCCACTTTTTTTGCATTGTGTGCAATCACCTTTATGTTGAAAATTATTGCCGAATGATTCAATTGTTTAAAAAAAACAGAAAAGAACCTGCCTTATAGTTGCAATATTTTGCCTATATTTGCGCAACAAAAACCGGTTTGACTTTACCGCAGTCGGCAATTTTGGCGCAATATCGGGCGTTATCTGCTGAATTGCAGGTGTTTGACCATGACAAATATATTTGACACAACAATAATATGGTATTACTGTCGATTCAAAATTCAACGCTTGCCATAGCCGCAGCCTTGACCGGCATAGGTTTGGTGGCACTGGCGTTATGGCTCGCCGGGTTAATTTCCCCGCGGTCTTTTAACCCGCAGAAAGGTGAGGCATACGAATGTGGTATTCCCACCCGTGGAGAAAGTATGGCTCAGTTCAAGGTAGGCTACTATCTGTTTGCCATCCTGTTCCTGATGTTTGATGTGGAATGTGTGTTTCTTTTCCCCTGGGCGGTTCGGGTTCGCGAACTCGGAGGCGCAGGTCTTGTCAGCATCGCAGTATTTTTCATAATCTTAGTGCTGGGTCTTGTTTATGCCTGGCGGAAAGGAGCCCTTGAATGGAAGTGACAACCAAAAGCATGCCGTATGAGGCATGGAAAGATAACGAATATATAGAGAGTCTGGTCAAGGAACTTCAGGACAACGGCACCAATGTTATTGTCGGTTCTTTTGACAAACTTATAAACTGGGGACGCTCAAATTCTATATGGCCTCTGACTTTCGCAACAAGTTGCTGCGGTATAGAATTTGTGTCGCTCGGAGCCGCCCGCTACGATATGGCGCGCTTCGGTTGGGAAGTTGCCCGTTCGTCCCCTCGTCAGGCAGACTTTATAATGGTTGCAGGAACAATCGTACACCGCATGGCGCCGGTGCTTCGACGTCTTTACGACCAGCTTGCCGAACCTAAATATGTGATTGCCTGTGGCGCTTGCGCGGTTTCCGGCGGTCCTTTCAAAAAGTCATACCATGTGGTAATGGGAGTGGACAAGATTATACCTGTTGATGTATATCTTCCGGGTTGTCCGCCCCGCCCTGAAGCGATGATTTACGCAATCATGCAGCTTTCACGAAAAATTAAAGTGGAAAAATTCTTCGGCGGTGTTAACCGTCAGGAAAGTCAGAAAGAGTTTCTGGCAAAGCACCCCATAGCTGACGTGGAGGACTGATTACCTATTTTATAATATTAACAGAATAAGAAACCAATCAACGATATGGCAGACACTCAGGAAATTATAACCGGTCTCTTCCCCAAAGCTACATTTGAGGAGGGCGATATCCTGACAGTGGTGATTGACGACTCGCAATGGCATGACCTTGCCAAAGCTCTTCGCGACACCCCCGAACTCTCCTACGACTTCCTCGTCACAATCGTGGGCATGGACTGGGTTGAGAAATTAGGTTGTATTTATTATCTCACCTCTACCAAGTACAACAAGCGTATAGCTGTTAAGATTTCGACTGCCGACAGAGAGAACCCCGCGTTGACATCTGTCGCAGACCTCTGGCATATAGCCGGAATATACGAACGCGAAGTATATGATTTCTTCGGTATTGTATTTCTCGGCAATCCGGATATGCGCCGTCTATTCCTCAGCATTGACTGGAAGGGATTTCCGCTGCGCAAGGATTATGATGCCAGTCCGGAAGTGAATCCTGTGCCGCAGGACAACGAACGGCAGTCGGATTTTACAAATGTATATTCTCGCGCAGAGGACGGCAAGATAGAATGCCGACAGGAACGGGTATTTGAGGAAAACGACTTTGTTGTCAATATAGGTCCCCAGCACCCTGCCACTCACGGAGTGCTGCGTTTCCGCACAGCTGTAGATGGAGAGACCATCAAGAAAATAGATGTGTATATGGGCTATATCCACCGAGGTGTGGAAAAAATATGCGAGAGCCTCACATATCCTCAGACACTCCATTTCATGGATCGTCTCGACTATTTCTCGGCTCATCCCTATCATCATGGACTCTGCCTCGCTATTGAAGAGGCTGCCGGCATTGAAATCAGTCGCCGTGCCAAGGTGATAAGAGTTATGATGGATGAGTTGTCGCGTATAGCATCGCATTGCCTGTTTATCGGCACATTCTGTATGGACCTCGGTGCTACCACCATGCTTTTCTATGCTCTCAGAGTTCGTGAACAGATTCTTGATATAATGGACAAGACTTGTGGAGCCAGAATGACATTCAATTACGAGTGTGTCGGTGGTGTGATGCAGGATCTTGCCCCAGATTTTGTAAACGATGTAAAGGCTCTGCTCGCAGTGATTCCCAAAAATCTTAAGGAATACGACAAGCTCTTCACCGGCAATGTGATAACTAAAAACCGAATGGAGGGAGTTGGTGTCCTGAGCCGGGAAAACGCAATTTCCTGGGGCGTTACAGGACCGAGCGGAAGAGCATCCGGATGGGCTTGCGATGTTCGCAAGACAAACCCGTACAGCATATACGGCGAACTTGAATTTGACGAGGTAGTGCGTAGCGAAGGCGATTCCATGGCTCGCTTCAAGGTGAGAATGGACGAAATTGCTCAGAGTGCCCGCATTCTTGAACAGCTTGTTGACAATATTCCCGACGGCGAATACTGTGTGAAAGTTCCGAAGGTAATCAAGTTGCCCGCCGGACATTGGTTCCGTACTGTGGAAGGCTGCCGCGGCACATTCGGGGTTTACCTTGAAAGCGACGGCACAACCAACCCGTACCGTTTGAAACTTGTCACCCCGTCGCTTCCTGCAGCTGCGGTAGTCGACAGCCTTACAAGAGGTGGCAAGATTGCCGACCTGATAACCATAGGTGGCTCGCTTGACTATATTGTGCCCGATATTGACCGTTAATAGTAACCAGGAACATAATAATTTCCGAAAAGACAAAGGTTATGTTTGATTTCTCATTGTTTACCAATTGGATTCACACGACGCTCAGCTCGCTGATGCCGGAGTGGCTAACAATCACCACCGAGTGCGTTCTTATAGGCGTAGCTCTGTTGCTCACCTATTCGCTGCTTGCGTTGTTCTATATCTATTTCGAGCGCAAGGTCTGCGCTGCTTTCCAGTGCCGTCTCGGTCCGAATCGAGTAGGACCGATGGGCTTGCTGCAAAGTTTTGCCGACATGTTCAAGATGCTGATTAAGGAGATTATATCTCTTAACCACACCGACAAATTTCTTTTTGCGCTGGCTCCCTATCTTGTTATCCTTGCGTCAATGCTTGCCTTTGCTGTCCTTCCGTGGGGCAACGGTCTTCAGGTCATTGATTTCAACATCGGTATATTCTTCCTGATAGCCGTTTCTTCTATAGGTGTGCTCGGCATTCTTCTTGCCGGTTGGTCAAGTAACAACAAGTTCACCCTGATAGGCGCTCTTCGTTCCGGAGCCCAGATGGTCAGCTACGAGCTGTCAATAGGGCTGTCGGTACTTACTATGGTTTGTTTCGCAGGCTCAATGTCGGTAGGCGACATAGTAGAGGCTCAGAGCGGATTGTGGTTCATTTTCTCAGGTCATATTCCTGCGATTATAGCGTTCATAATATACCTCATTGCAGGTACTGCGGAGACAAATCGCGGTCCGTTTGACCTTCCTGAGGCAGAGAGCGAGCTCACAGCCGGCTATCACACAGAGTATTCCGGCATACATTTCGGCTTTTTCTACCTTGCCGAGTATCTGAACTTGTTTATTGTGTCCGGAGTTGCCACTCTTCTGTTCTTTGGCGGCTGGATGCCTCTGCATTTCCCCGGTTGGGACGGATTCAACGCTATAATGGATTATATACCTTCTGTAGTGTGGTTCATTGCAAAGGCTATAGCGATTTCATTCGTCATAATCTGGTTCAAGTGGACATTCCCGCGTTTGAGAATTGACCAGATGCTTGCACTTGAATGGAAGTACCTCTTGCCGATTAATCTATTCAACCTTGTGCTCATGGTACTTGTTGTAGTGTACGGCATCCATTTCTAAATCTCCTTTACTGATAAAAAAACATTTTTTGAAATATATGAGCGACAAGTTCGGAAAAATTGCCCAGGTTATCGGTCCGGTGGTCGATGTTGCTTTCGAAGGCGCTGGCAACGAGTTACCCCCGATTTATACAGCCTTGAAAGTTGACCGCCCTGATGGGAGCATACTGATTCTTGAGGTTGAGCAGCACATTGGTGAAAATACAGTGCGCTGTGTGGCGATGGAAAGTACAGACGGACTTCAGCGTGGTGTCCGTGTCGACAACCTTGAGCGCCCGATAGCGGTTCCGACCGGCGAGCAGGTAAAGGGTCGCCTTCTGAATGTGGTCGGAGAGGCTATCGACCGTCTGCCCGGGCTTGAACGTGAAAATCTGCGACCCATCCACCAGCCGGCTCCTGAGTTTGACGAGCTAACGATAGGCACAGAGATTCTGTACACCGGAATCAAGGTGATAGACCTGCTGGAACCATATAGCAAAGGTGGAAAAATCGGTCTGTTCGGCGGCGCCGGTGTGGGCAAGACCGTGCTTATCATGGAGCTCATCAACAATATCGCAAAAGGTCACAACGGATTCTCGGTATTTACCGGTGTCGGTGAACGAACCAGAGAGGGCAACGACCTGTTGCGTGAAATGATTGAGAGCGGAGTTATTAAATATGGCGAAAAGTTCCAGGAAGGAATGGAAAAAGGGGAGTGGAACCTTGAGGATGTGGACATGCAGAAGGTTCATGAGTCTCAGGCTACCCTCGTTTTCGGACAGATGAACGAGCCGCCGGGTGCTCGTCTCCGCGTAGCGCTTTCAGGACTTACAGTTGCCGAGCAATTTCGTGACCAGGATGGCGGAGGCAAGGAAATTCTGCTGTTTATCGACAATATTTTCCGTTTCACGCAGGCAGGCAGTGAGGTGTCGGCTCTTCTCGGACGTATGCCGTCTGCTGTGGGCTATCAGCCGACTCTTGCCTCTGAGATGGGTGCCCTGCAAGAGCGCATTACCTCGACAAAAAACGGTTCAATCACCTCTGTACAGGCTATTTATGTGCCTGCCGACGACTTGACTGACCCGGCTCCGGCTACAACATTCAGCTTCCTCGATGCCACAACCGTGCTGAGCCGTAAGATTGCCGAACTTGGCATTTACCCGGCAGTGGATCCTCTTGAGTCTACCTCGCGTATTCTCGACCCCAATATCATCGGAGAAGAACACTACAACACAGCACAGGCGGTGAAACAGCTTCTTCAGAAATACAATGAGCTTCAAGACATCATAGCAATTCTTGGTGTTGACGAGCTTAGCGATGAAGACAAACTTGTGGTGAGTCGCGCGCGTCGTGCGCAACGCTTCCTTTCGCAGCCATTCTTTGTAGCAGAGCAGTTTACCGGAGTACCCGGTGTAATGGTGCCCCTGAGCGAGACTATCCGCGGATTCAAGATGATTCTCAGTGGAGAAATGGACGAGTATCCCGAACAGGCATTCCTGAACGTGGGCACTATTGACGAAGCGATAGAAAAAGGCAAGAGACTGCTTGCCGAAGCTCAAGGCTAATATTAAATAAACAACATTAACATAGAAGCAACCACCATGACACTGAAGATTATCTCGGCGGAAGATATTATCTTTGAAGGCGAAGTCTCATCTGTCACTCTGCCCGGAGCGATGGGCGAGTTTACAGTATTGCGCAATCACGCCTCGCTGGTGTCTGCCCTCACGCCGGGTAAAATATCTTATGTGACAGCGGCAGGAGATACGGCCTCCGCCATTGTCGAAGGTGGTATTGTGGATGTTGATAACAATGTGGTGTCAGTATGTATCTGTTGAACGACATATTAAGAAAATTCTCAGTGTGTGTCATCATGGCAATCGCTATGGCATTGCCTGTGGCGGCTGCTGCCTCCACAAACACTGAAAATTCCGGCGCGGCGATAAATCCGAAAGAGATTATCTTCGAGCATCTCGGCGATGGATACGGCTGGGAAGTACCATTCAATCACCACATGCGCATGCCTCTTCCGGTAATTGTGTGGGGCAAAGATGGTCTGCACTGCTTCATGTCATCAAAAATTGACCACGGGCAGACATACACCGACGGCTCCGCGACGTTTAAAATTGCCGGAAAAGATAGCCCGTACAAAGGCAAGATTGTAGAGATTATTGACGGGAAAGAATATAAACCGTGGGACTTCTCAATAACAAAAAATGTGTGCGCGCTGTTTATTACCGTAATTCTCGTCATACTGAGCATAATGTCAGTGGCGCGCTGGCACAGGAGAATGGGGCATAAAGCTCCCAGAAAATTCGTGGGTGCCTTGGAATCGCTCATAACATTCATTTATGACGGTGTAATAAAGCCCACCCTTGGTGCCAAAGCACTGAAATTCGCGCCTTATCTTCTTACAGTATTTTTCTTTATACTGTATATGAATCTGCTCGGTCTCATAGTCGTGTTTCCCGGCGGCGCCAACCTTACAGGCAACATTGCTGTGACCCTTGTACTCGCGCTGATAACATTCTTCATCACTAACTTTATGGGCACCAAGCACTACTGGAAAGAAGTGCTTTGGCCTGATGTACCGATGTGGCTGAAGTTTCCTCTCCCCATTATGCCTGTTATCGAAATTTTCGGAGTGTTTACAAAACCGGCGGCGCTTACTGTCCGTCTGTTCGCAAACATGATGGGCGGACATATGATAGTGTTAGTGCTTACGCTGCTCATATTTATATTTGGAGCGATGGGTGCTGCCGTGGCCGGAGCCACCTCAGTTGTATCAGTGTGCTTCTCAGTATTCATGCTCCTTATAGACGTGCTTGTCAGCTTTATTCAGGCATATGTCTTCACCATGCTTTCAACCCTCTTCATTGCCTTTGGTCAGGAAGATGGTCATGCTCACGACAAACATGGTAACACCCCGCTTACTGAAATTGAACAAAAATAAATTTAATATACTATTTAAACAGACTTATTATGTTAGCAATGATTTTAGCAGCAATTGAAGGAACTCTCGGAGTAGGTGCATGCATCGGTGCGGCTATCGCAGCTATCGGTGCCGGACTCGGAATCGGTAAAATCGGTGCCGCAGCCATGGAAGCTATAGCGCGCCAGCCTGAAAGTGCCGGTGACATCCGAAGCAACATGATTGTGATTGCAGCCCTTGTAGAGGGTGTGGCTCTGTTCGCAGTTATCGTTTGTGTACTTTCTCTATTCCTTTAATCCAACTCGCTCAAAATGGAACTTTTCACGCCAGACTTCGGCTTGATATTTTGGATGTTCGTGGCTTTTGCCATCCTCTTCTTTGTGCTTTACAAATGGGGCTGGCCGGCAATCATGAAAGGTGTTGAAAGCCGTGCCGACCTCATTGACAAAGGGGTTGAGTACGCTCAAAACGCCAAAGAGCAGCTTGACCACGCCCGTGAGCAGGCTGACACCACACTTGCCGAAGCAAGAAAACAGCAGGCAGACATGCTGAGGGAAGCGGAACGCATGAAAACCCAGATTATCGAAGAAGCGCGTGATGCTGCCCGCAAGGAAGCCGCTAAAGTAATGGATGCCGCCAAGGTGTCCATAGCTCAGGAACGCAAAGAGGCTGAAAAGCAATTCCGTAACGAGGTGAGTGCTTTTGCTCTTGATATAGCCGCCAAGGTGGTGAGAGACGAGCTCGCTGACAAAAAACAGCAGCAGAAACTCGTTGACTCACTTATAGGCGACATGGAAAAACAAAACTGATTGTCCGGAATATGAACGAAAGTCTCATTCCAAAACGTTACGCCAAGGCTCTTTATGAGTTTGCCTCCGACTGTGGAAATGCCGGAAGTATATACACCCTCATGAAAAACCTTGACGCTTCGTTCGCATCAACTCCCGACATACAGAAGGCTCTGGATAACCCCTATGTCGGAAATGCGGACAAATCGGCTTTGCTTGCAGCAGCGGCGGCAGCCGGCTCTGATAATGCCGTCTTTGCAAGATTTCTTGCATTGTTGGGGCAGAACAAGCGCTTCCCGTTGGCACGACCCATTGCGCTTGCGTACATTGACGCATACCGCAAGGCTAACCGCATTAAAGTGGTCAAAGTGCAGTCTGCCTCCGACCTTGATGCGGATACTGAGGCAAAACTGAAAAAAATCATCGCCGCCCATATCGGTGGCGACTCTATGGAGTACACCTCAAGTGTAAATCCCGATCTTATCGGCGGTTTCACAGTGCAGACCGGGAATGAACGGCTCGATGCATCGGTGGTCAATGAATTAAAGCAATTGCGTTTGAACCTTATAAGCAAATAACGATGATAAATCCAAGCGAGATTTCAGAAGTGTTGAAGCAGCAGCTCGCCGACATTAACTCAAAAGTGTCATTTGAAGAAACCGGCACGGTACTTGAGGTCGGTGACGGTGTCGCGCATGTCTACGGACTCGACAACGTCTGTGCTAACGAACTTGTAGAGTTTGAAAATGGTGTCACAGGTGTGGCTCTCAACCTTGAAGAAAGCAATGTCGGTGTGATTTTGCTCGACAATGTCAATAAAGTCACCGAAGGCATGACTGTGAAACGCACAGGTGAAATTGCGTCTATTCCGGTAGGCGAGGGTTTGCTCGGACGTGTCATCAATGTCCTCGGTCAGCCTATTGACGGCAAAGGTCCTATTGAAGGTTCGCTTGTCCGACTCCCGCTCGAACGCAAGGCTCCGGGTGTAATTTTCCGTCAGCCCGTAAAGCAGCCGTTGCAAACCGGCATTAAAGCGGTAGACTCTATGGTTCCCATTGGTCGCGGTCAGCGAGAACTGATTATCGGAGACCGACAGATTGGCAAAACTGCCATAGCGATTGACACAATAATTAACCAGCGTTCAGAATTTGAAGCCGGCAAACCCGTTTACTGCATTTATGTAGCCATTGGTCAGAAAGCGTCTTCAGTTGCCGCTACAGTTGAAACACTCAGGCAGCATGGTGCGCTTGACTATACTGTTGTAGTTGCGGCAACTGCGGCTGACTCCGCCTCAATGCGTTATTATTCTCCATTTGCCGGCGTAGCTATCGGCGAATACTTCCGCGACACCGGCAGAGATGCGTTGATTGTTTATGACGATTTGTCAAAACAGGCGGTGGCGTACCGTGAGATTTCCCTTATTCTCAAACGCCCCTCCGGTCGTGAGGCTTACCCCGGTGATATTTTCTACCTCCATTCGCGTCTGCTTGAACGTGCGGCAAAAATCATCGACAATCAGAAAGTCGCTGAAAATATGAACGACCTTCCTGCTCCCTTGAAGTCAATTGTAAAGGGTGGAGGTTCTTTGACCGCGCTCCCTATCATCGAAACACAGGCAGGTGACGTAAGCGCATATATCCCTACAAACGTAATTTCGATTACCGACGGACAGATATTCCTTGAAACCGCATTGTTCAACCGAGGCATACGCCCGGCAATCAACGTCGGTATCTCAGTATCTCGTGTGGGTGGCAACGCTCAGATAAAATCAATGAAAAAAGTTGCCGGTACATTGAAAATCGATCAGGCACAGTTCCGTGAACTCGAATCTTTCACTAAGTTCGGTGGCGATATCGACCCCGTTACAGCGCGCGTCATAGACAAAGGTCGCAAGAACGAACGGCTCCTCATACAGCCCCAGTACCATCCTCTCGCAGTAGAGGAGCAGGTGGCTGTCATATATTGTGGAACAAAAGGATTGCTTGAAAATGTGCCCGTCGACAAGGTAGCCGAATTTGAAAAGCTTTTCCTTCAGCTGCTCCATGCGCGCCACCAGAGCGATGTCCTCGATTTGATTCGTCAGGGACAGATGACCGATGACATTGCCGGAAAACTCAATGTAGCCGCTCAGGAAATCGCTGCACGTTATAACTGATACTATACTAACGATATAAAACCATTCACCAGTCATGGCAACCCTTAGAGAGCTTAAAGGACGCATCGGGTCGGTAGCTTCGTCGCAGAAGATTACCGGCGCTATGAAGATGATTTCTTCCGCAAAGATGCACAAGGCAGAGCAGAGCCTCAGGCGTCTGCAACCTTTCCGCGGGCAGATAGAGCAGGTGATTGGAAACATACTTGGATCAGACACCCCCTTCACATCACCGCTGATGGAAGAGCGCGAAGTGAAAAAAATAACCATTTTGGTGTTCGGGTCAGACGACGGTCTGTGCGGCGCCTATAATGTGAATATTTTCAAGCTGCTCGTTACTCGGGTAAACGAACTTCGCGAAAAATTCGGTAAAAACATTGCTGTCGAAATATTGCCTATAGGCAAAAAAATGCAAAAAGCGGTTTCACGCATCGCCGCCGGAAATATCACTTTGCGCACCATCGACGGAATAGATTCCAAAACAACTGGGCTCGGAGTCAAGAAATTCGTAGACCTTCTCAGAGACGCGTTTGTTGCAGGAGACACAGACCGTGTCGACTACCTGTACATGAACTTCCGCAGTGTCAGCCGACAGCGCCCCGTATTCGGGCAGTTTCTCCCCGTAACCACTCAGGCATTCTATGCCGAAGGAGTGAGACCTTCAAACCGTCCCTACATCTTCGAACCGGATGCCGCTTCGATATTCAACGCAGCGCTGCCGATGCTGCTGCTTGCTGTCATGCAGGACATATTTACTGAAAACAGAGCCTCCGAGCAGGCTGCCCGCGTAATGGCTATGCAAAGCGCAAACGACAACGCTACAAAACTCCTCGAACAGTTGCAGCTCGAATACAACAAACTGCGACAGCAAAGCATTACCACAGAATTGCTCGACATTCTTGGCGGACAAGTGAAATAAAAATAAACCAATACGAAAAAGTAATTACAAATAATAAACTATGGGTAGTGTAAAAGACTATTTTTCATCCTTGGGTTCCGGCATTGCAAGCCTCTTGAAAGGCATGCAGGTTACAGGCAAGGAGTTCATCACCCCTAAAATTACAGAGCAGTACCCCGAAAACCGCGACACTGTAAAAGTGCCCGACCGGTTTCGCGCTGTTCTTGAACTTAAGTATGATTCAGAAGGGCGCCACAAATGTATAGCTTGCGGCATCTGCGAGAGAAACTGTCCTAACGGCACCATTTCCCTCACAACCAAGATGGTGGATACCCCTGACGGAAAGAAAAAACGCAAACTCGACACATACAGCTACGACCTCGGAAGCTGTACATTCTGTCAGCTCTGTGTAACCTCTTGCCCGCAGGATGCCCTTGAGTTTTCTAACGATTTCGAGCAGGCAGTGTTTACCCGCGAAAAGCTGGTGCGCAAGCTGAACTATCTTCCTGAAAAAGAAGAGCCGGCACCATCTCCAGAGGAACTGGCTCGCATTCAGGCAGAACGCGAGGCTAAGATTGCTGCCGCAAAAGCAGCAGCTGCCGCCAAGAAAGCAGCAGCTCAGGCAGCGGAGGCTATCGATGCAGAGCAGAGCGCTGCTGCTGATAATCTCGGTGCAGAAAAAGAAAATAATAACTAAACTTCAGATATGGAATCAGTTGGAAGTATCATCATGTATGTGGTAATCGCTCTGTCGATTATCGTTTTTTCGGTACTGACTGTGACTACCCGCAAAATCTTGCGTAGCGCAACCTATCTGCTGTTCACACTGTTTGCTACAGCCGCTCTCTATTTCAAACTCGATTACGAGTTTCTCGGCGCGGTACAGATTGCAGTGTATGCAGGTGGTATTGTAGTGCTTTTCGTATTCTCGATTTTGCTCACTTCCCATCCCGGTCACAGCAGCGAAAAGCTTGTATCCCGTAAAAAAGCACTCGGTCTCATCCTGGCGTTGGCTACTCTTGTAGTTGCCGGCTATGCGCTCGTTAGCCGTTGCTCGGTTATGTTCGCGTCGCTCCCTGAAATGGAAAATCCATCCATGCAGGTTATCGGTCGCACTCTTATGGGAACAGGCGATGCCCAGTACCTCCTGCCTTTCGAGGCTATCAGTGTGTTATTGCTCGCATGTATAATAGGTGGCGTGGTTATCGCCCGCAAAAGATAATCGACAATGGATATTTCAGTAATTTACTATTTGGTACCATCGCTCGTGATGTTCTGCTGCGGAGTCTATGGTTTCGTTACCCGCAAAAACATGATTGCGATGCTTATCTCGCTTGAGCTGATGCTCAATAGCGTAGACATCAACTTTGTGGTGTTCAACCGCTACCTGTTCCCCGGGCAGCTCGAAGGTATGTTCTTCACTCTCTTCGCTATTGCAATCGCAGCTGCCGAGACAGCTCTCGCTATTGCTATTATCATCAACATTTTCCGTGCATCGAAAAATATTGATGTAACCGATATCACTAAAATGAAATTTTAAGCGCAATGGACATCACTTTACCTCTTTTGATACTGGTCATTCCGCTGTTCATGTTCCTGCTGCTCGGTCTCACCGGCATGAAAATGAGCCACAGACTCGCGGGAACTCTCGGCACCCTTGGAATGGGCACTGTGCTGGTGCTGTCGTACATCACCGCATTCACATACTTCTTCAGCGGAGCACCCGAGTTTGTAACTCAGGCTGGCGAACGCCTCCAGTTTACTGTATTCAATGCAACATGGTTGCAGTTCACCGACTCCCTTGTAATCAGACTCGGTTTCCTGCTTGACCCGATTTCGGCGATGATGCTCGTTGTCATCCCCACGATTTCCTTTATGGTACACCTCTATAGTCTCGGCTATATGCGCGACCATCACGGAGTGTATGAGCATGGATTCCAGCGCTTTTACGCGTTCCTCTCTCTATTCAGCTTCTCAATGCTCGGTCTCGTTGTGGCTACAAACATATTCCAGATGTATATCTTCTGGGAGCTTGTGGGAGCCTCTTCGTATCTCCTGATTGGATTCTACTACAAGAAACCCTCTGCCGTATCGGCATCAAAGAAAGCGTTTATCGTAACACGATTCGCCGACCTCGGATTTCTTATCGGCATACTCGTGCTGTCTTTCTACACTGGAACTTTCGACTTCGCTTCGCTCACATCAGCTCCTGTTGACGGCATCGCCGGCGTGAGCCAGGTAAGCATCTCGACTGCAGAAAACATCCGCAACATCTTTGCCTCAAGCGCTGCGCCGATGTTCATGGGTGCATCTGTACTCACATGGGCTCTCGTGCTTATCTTCATGGGCGGTATGGGTAAATCTGCTATGATGCCCCTTCACATCTGGCTCCCTGACGCGATGGAAGGTCCTACCCCCGTCAGCGCGCTTATCCACGCCGCTACTATGGTTGTGGCAGGTGTATATCTGGTAGCGCGTCTGTTCCCCCTCTACCTCATGGAAACAGCCGCCCTCGACATAATAGTCGTTGTTGGCGCCCTTACTGCCTTCTATGCAGCCATGGTCGCTTGTACACAGGTCGACATCAAGCGTGTGCTTGCGTTCTCGACAATCTCGCAGATAGCTTTCATGATGGTATCTCTCGGCGTTGCCCGTCCTGAAATACATCATGGTGTAGGCTATATGGCAGGTATGTTCCACCTCTTCACACATGCAATGTTTAAGGCGCTGCTCTTCCTTTGCGCCGGAGCGCTCATTCACGCTATCGGCTCAAACGATTACACCGCCATGCATGGCTTGCGCAAATACATGCCTGTGACTCACATAACATTCCTTATCGGCTGTCTCGCTATCGCCGGCATAATACCCTTTGCAGGATTCTTCTCCAAAGACGAGATACTTACAGCCTGTTTCGGTAACTCGACGGTATGGTATATATGGATGTCTGTAGTAGCCGGTCTCACCGCATTCTACATGTTCCGTCTGTACTACCTTATCTTCTGGTGGAAAGAACACAAAGTGCATCATCCCGAACACGCACCCCACGACCAGCCCTGGACAATGACCCTTCCTCTTGTCATTCTTGCGGTTGTAAGCTGTGTGGCTGGATTCGTTCCCTTCGGATTCCTCGTTACTTGGAACGGCAAGCCTATGTATGAGGGCAGTGCCTCATTCCTTACAAACCTTCAGCACCTTGACTGGAGTGTGGCTGGAATTTCTCTTGCAGTAGCTATTGTGGCAATCATCATCGCTACAGTTATGTATCGCAAGGAAAACCCTCTGCCTGCAAAAATGAAAAATGCCCTTCCCGCTCTTTGGGACTGGTGTTACCACCGCTTCTACTGGGACGAACTCTACATGTTCATCACCCACAAGATTATCTTCGGTTGTGTGTCTCGTCCTATAGCTTGGTTTGACCGCCACATTATCGACGGTGCTATGGACGGTCTCGCTGCAGTGACAAACAAAGCATCCGTAGCAATAAAAGGTCTGCAGAGCGGTAAAGTGCAGATGTATGTCTGGTTCTATCTCGTAGGAGCACTCCTGCTCGGAGCTATTACAGCAATCTGCCTCATCTGATTCCTGACACAATGGTGCAATTAGAAAAAGTATAGTAATTATGTTTTCAAATATTCTGATTTATTTTGTGGTGATTCCGCTGATTATGTTGGCGGGACTCGCCCTGTGCAGAAACATCCGTCAGATACGCGCCGTTGCTGTTACCGGCTCTCTGGCTCTGACTGCTCTGTCGGTATGGCTCCTGCTTGACTACCTCGCTCTGAGGGCTGCCGGCGAAACCGCTCCAATGCTTTACACCGGCTCATGGAGCTGGTTCGGACCTCTGAACATCAACCTTTCGGTAGGTGTCGACGGCATCTCAATAGCAATGCTCATCCTCTCGTCTATAATCCTCCTCACCGGCAGCTTTGCCTCTTGGAAAATTGAGCCTCACACAAAAGACTTCTTCCTGTGGCTCATTCTCCTGTCAACCGGTGTGTTCGGATTCTTCATATCCATAGACCTCTTCACAATGTTTATGTTCTATGAAGTAGCGCTTATTCCCATGTACCTACTCATCGGAGTATGGGGCAGCGGCAACAAGAACTACTCGGCAATGAAGCTCACCCTCATGCTCATGGGCGGATCTGCCTTCCTTATGCTTGGTCTCATCGGCATTTACTATCATTCGGCTCCCGAAGGACAACCCCTTACCTGGAACCTTATTGAAATTGCGCAGAACTCATCCATAAGCAAAGACTGGCAGTACTTCCTCTTCCCCATGACTTTTGTCGGATTCGGTGTACTCGGAGCAATGTTCCCCTTCCACACATGGAGCCCCGACGGTCATGCTTCCGCTCCCACGGCAGTGTCTATGCTTCATGCAGGCGTACTTATGAAACTCGGTGGCTACGGTTGCTTCCGTGTGGCAATATACCTCATGCCTCAGGCTGCCGAAGACCTCGCATGGATATTCCTTATCCTAACAGGCATATCTGTAGTATACGGCGCATTCAGCGCATGTGTGCAGACCGACCTCAAGTACATCAACGCTTACTCATCTGTGAGCCACTGCGGTCTCGTGCTCTTTGCAATCCTGATGCTCAACACAACAGCTATGACAGGTGCCATAATGCAGATGCTCTCGCACGGTCTCATGACTGCTCTCTTCTTCGCGCTCATCGGTATGATTTACGGTAGAACCCACACCCGCGACATCCGTCTCATGGGTGGTCTTATGAAAATAATGCCTTTCCTCGCCGTATGCTACGTCATCGCTGGTATGGCATCTCTCGGTCTGCCCGGTCTTAGCGGATTTGTTGCCGAAATGACTATTTTCGTAGGCTCGTTCGAGGCAGGTATGGCTGACTACCTTGCTGGCGAAGGCTCGCTCCGTCTGGTATTCACCATCATCGCCTGCTGCTCTATCGTCATAACTGCCGTTTATATCCTCCGCGTCGTAGGCAAGCTCCTTCTCGGTCCGGTATACGACGAGCACCATCTCTCCCTCACTGATGCCACATGGTGGGAACGCACATCAACTATCGTTCTCATAATCTGCGTAGCGGCAATCGGTTGCTTCCCCAACTTCTTCGAGAGCCTGATTAAATTTACATTCAGTCCCCAAATCTTCGCCGTTATAGGCATGAACTAAAATAGACACGAAAAATGGATTATTCTCAGTTTTTAGTAATGAAGCAGGAGATTGCGCTTATTGTCGCATTCCTTCTGGTCTTCCTATGTGACACGTTCATGCCCAAGCGCTCTCAGGGCGCTATCGGCTGGATTAGCATCATAGCGTTTGCCGCAGTTACTGCGTTCGGCTTCTGCCCCTCGCTGCTTGAGGGCAACCCCGATGCGTTCAGCGGCATGTACAGTGCCGGAGTTGCAGAGGTCAACATCAAAAACATTTTGAACATCGGTGCCCTGATTGTAATGATTCAGGCACTGCGCTGGGCAAAGGAGGACATGGTTAAAATTCGTCGTGGTGAATTCTACGAGCTGTTGCTGGTAACACTCTTCGGCATGTATCTCATGATTTCTTCACGCCATTTCCTACTCTTTGTCATCGGACTTGAAACAGCATCTCTGCCTCTTGCAGCCATGGTGGCGTTTGACAAACACCGCTATGAGAGCCGCGAAGCAGCTGTCAAATACATCCTCACCGCAGTATTCTCAACCGCGATTTTCCTAATGGGTCTTTCGTTTGTATATGCGCTGAGCGGCAGTCTGTATTTCGACGGAATAGCTGCTGCCGTTACTTATGAGGGTGTAAACACACTCCTTGTAGTGGCGCTTGCGTTCGTCATCTCGGGCATAGGCTTCAAACTCTCACTTGTTCCCTTCCACCTCTGGACAGCCGACGTTTATCAGGGCGCTCCTACTCCGGTGACATCCTACCTGTCGGTAATTTCCAAAGGCGCTGCGGCGTTCGCATTTCTTGTAGTGCTGTGGAAAGCATTCGGCACAGTCTACAGCGAGGCTTGGGAATGGATGCTCTATGCACTCATCATCCTCACAATAACCATAGGCAACCTCTTTGCAATGCGTCAGCGCAACATGAAGAGATTCCTCGCATTCTCGTCAATCTCACAGGCAGGATACATCATGCTTGGCGTCATTGCCTACAACTACATGGGCATGGCTGCACTGATGTACTATGTGCTTGTCTACATCTTCTCCAACCTCGCCGCTTTCGGTGTTATAGGAGCTATTGAGAATGCTACAGGCAAAGTGTGGATGGACGACTACAAGGGTCTCTACAAGACAAACCCCCGTCTGGCGTTCACAATGATGCTTGCCATGTTCTCTCTTGCAGGCATTCCCCCCTTCGCAGGTTTCTTCAGCAAGTTCTTTATCTTCACCAGCGCAATAAACCAGGGTTCGGTAGCAATATATGTTCTCGTGCTTATAGCGCTCATAAACACAATCATTTCGCTGTACTACTACCTGCTTGTGGTAAAGGCGATGTTCATCAGTCAGGACGACTGCACCATCGCCACATTCCGCAGCGCATGCTCAGAGCGCTTCGCTCTCTGGGTTTGTGTAGCTGGAATAGTTGGTCTCGGAATTGTAAGCTGTGTCTACAACCACCTTCTTGAGGCGGTTCTGTGATAACAGACTATTGATTACAAGAATATAACTGTTGCGTCCGCCCTGATACTAAACGGGGCGGACGTTTTTTTACGAATAGTGCATACAATGAAAAAAATCATATCGATAGCCTTGACATTTGCCATGTGTGTGGCTGCTCAGGCTCGCGAGGTATTCTCGCCACAGTCCGCACTGCTTCCTGTGCCGGCAAAGGTTATACAGCTCAAAGACCGTAGCGTGGAAATATCCCGTGGTATCCGTATAACCTCGTCTCTGAAAAATGAAACAGAAATTTTCAGGAGTATTATAAAAAAGCATTTCGGGGATGTTTCCGAAAACGGCAGATACGCTGTCGAAGTCAACCTGTCTGTTGACTCCGTGTTGCCGCCTGAAGGCTACAATCTTGAAATAGCCCGCAACGCAGTTACGGTGCGGGGCGGTAGCAGTGCAGGGGTGTTCTATGCACTCATGACTCTCAACCAGATACTTTTAGGAGATGTGCCCGCTACTGCGGCAGGCACTATAGCCGCAGTCCGAGTCGAGGACGCGCCGCGTTACGCCCGCAGGGCGCTGATGCTTGACCCCGCCCGCCATTTCTTGCCGGTAGAAGATGTGAAACGCTACATCGACCGTATGTCAGAGTATAAATTCAACGAATTGCAGCTGCATCTGACCGACGACGAAGGCTGGAAAATTGAAATCAAAAGCCATCCGGAGCTTACCGAAAAAGGCAATGCCGACTCGGACAGACAGTATTATACGCAATCTGAATTGCGTGACCTTGTGAACTACGCCGCCCGCCGTCACGTCACAATCGTACCCGAACTGGATGTGCCGGGGCACACAGCGGCGCTTCTGGCGGCATATCCCGAGTTGTGCTGCACCGGAGTTGACACGGCTGCCATACAGATTGGCAAGACACACGGGCTGATGCTGTGCGCTTCAAATGAAAAGGTCTACACCTTGTACAAAGACATAATAACCGAAGTGGCTCAACTGTTTCCTGGCGAATACATTCACCTCGGCGGGGATGAATCGGTAATAGACAGCAACTGGGGCAAATGCGAGGCAGACAGCATCCTCATGTCATCTAAAGGCTACACCTCTCCGGCGCAGCTTATGAACCATTTTTTCGGTGAAATACTCGAAACCGTCCGTTCAAACGGCAAAAAAGCTGTATTATGGTGCGAACTCGACCGTATATATCCGCCGGCAAACGAATATCTCTTTGACTATCCTCAGGACGTGACACTCGTTACATGGCGCAACGGACTAACCCCCAAATGTATTGAGCTGACAGCCAAGCATGGCAATAAACTTATTATGGCTCCGGGCGAATACGCGTATCTTGACTATCCGCAGTTAAAAGGCGACCTGCCCGAATGGAACAACTGGGGTATGCCTGTGACAACATTGCGCAAAAGCTACGAATTTGACCCCTCCTACGGTCTGCCTGACAGCGACAGCAGCCACATAGTCGGAGTAATGGCAACCCTGTGGGGTGAGGCTATCGCGGATATAAACAGAGCCATGTACATGACCTATCCCAGAGCGCTCGCCATAGCCGAAGCAGCGTGGAGCGCGCCGGAGCTCCGCAACTGGAACAGTTTTAAAAAACGTATGTTGCCAAACATCTACGAAATGATGTGCAGCGGCATCTCAGTGCGAGTGCCGTTTGAAGTAATGGCAGAGTAACACCTCCGGCAATAGACAGTGAGGCTGTGTCGTAATTAAGGTTTACGGCGCAGCCTCTCTTTTTTAGTGCTTTG
>ERZ777305.199-NODE-199-length-102750-cov-15.044004_pt1 | contig 102750 bp, 92 predicted proteins | sample MGYA00374965_ERZ777305 | MGnify/ENA primary metagenome ERZ777305 (study PRJEB29328, sample SAMD00013331) | mouse gut metagenome | study: EMG produced TPA metagenomics assembly of the Metagenome analysis of fecal microbiota from mouse which was promoted... | reverse complement strand
CAAGTGGCTGAAGGGTCCGCACTCGAAATGCGGTAGGTCGGGTAACCGGCGCGAGGGTTCAAATCCCTCCATCTCCGTTCTAGAATCTGTTCCAAAAGGAAGCGCCTTATCATGCAGGCGCTTCCTTTTTTATATGGTAAACCAACAGTCGGTTGCCGTCGGGCCGGAACTCCTCTAAAATGAAAAAAAACAATCAAAAAATCAAAAGGAGGCTCCCAAAATGGATGAAAACAAAATCGGACAATTCATTGTTGAATTACGAAAAGAAAAAAATATGACCCAGAAAGAATTAGCGGAACAACTTCACATTACCGACAAAGCCGTTTCCAAATGGGAACGTGGTTTGAGCTGCCCCGACATTTCTCTCTTATCGCCTCTTGCCGAAATTCTCGGCGTGACGACAGGCGAACTCTTAAACGGGCAAAAACATACGGCATCATCCGGCGATCACGGCGACGGTGTCGATCAGGCGATCAGTTATGCGGAAACTTCCGTTAATAAGAAAATAACCTCCATACAAAATATTTTGTCGGTCTCTTTTTCCTGCACGCTCCTCGTCGGCATGATCGTATGCATCATCTGCGATCTGGCAATTTCCGGCGCCCTCACATGGTCGCGGTATGTGATTAGTTCCGTCATTTTTACACTGCTCGTTTTCGCACCTATTCTCAAATGCGGTTATAACGGCAGCGGCATATTTGGTCTTTTACTATCCGTCAGTGCATTTATCATTCCGTACTTATATACGCTCGGCAAAATCGTCGGCGGAAACAATCTGGTCGCATCGATCGGTATAAAAACCGCGCTGCCTTCCATTGTTTATCTGTGGTGCGTCTATACCGTATTTCGAAAACTAAAATCGCGCAGGCTGCTCGCCGCAGCGATCGCGTTTCTGTTGGCGATCCCGCTGCACCTGATCATCAATCTCATTCTTGCCGGTATTCTTGCCACTCCGGTTCTTGACGGATGGGACGCGCTCGATCTGAGTGTCACTTTCCTGTGCGCCGCCGTGCTGTTTATGATCGACCGCACAAGACATTCTCAAAGAACGCCGGAGTGAATCCGCACGATATCCGCTTATCAGTAGGGATGCCGCTCGCTGACAGTCCTTCACGGACTGTCAGTCCTGCGGAGCAAACGGAATAAACGTCAGCTTTTTGTAAACATACCGACCCATGGTCTCCCTCGCCCGCTCTTCGCTGACCGGCTCAGCGTATTCCGCGTCATATGCTGATTCTGTTGAATAAAACCACGGATTTTCAGGATCTTTATATCCGTCATAGATGACGGATTCCACAAAGTGAAGCTCCGAACCATCGAATGTAAAATACGCATAACAGGACTCGGCGGCACTACTGCTGCCTTCGTTTGCGATCATTCCATTCTCACAAAGATAATATTGGTTTCTGTCCCAGCCGTCAGTAACGCGGACCAGCTCCCCTGCGGAAATTGTATAAATATTATAAATGAACGTAAGATCCTCACTGTATTTCTCTCCAATGACCAGCTCCTCTATCCCATTTCCGTCAATATCCTCAATAAAATACCCAAGGGTATCGCTGTCGGGCCACATATGGATTATAACGCTGAAATCATATTCTTCGGGCAGTTCTACCTCTTCACCCGCAATGCATTTCCTGACCCCATAGATCAGCTTTTGATAAAACTCGTTTTCAACCTCAGGTTCCTGCTCCGGTGTCTGCGGCGATTCCCGTGACGGCTCCCGTGATGACTCCTGCGCTGAGTCCTCTGCCGGTTCCTGTGACGAATCCTGTGCAGATTCTCCCACCGTTTCTCCTGCCGGTTCCTGTGACAAGTCCCGCGCTGAATCCTCTGCCGGTTCCTGTGAGGGCTCCTGCACTGATCCCCCCTGCTCCTGATCGTCAACAAACGCGCTCTCCGGCACATGTTCCGGGGTCGTCCCATTCTCTTCCCCTGCTCCGCACCCCGTCATGAGCAGTAACACGCAGACACATATGATACCGGTTATCCCTTTATTTTTCGTCATTGTCAGCCTCCGCCATTTTCTTTTTTCCCATTTGTAACTTCTGTTCATCAGAATGAGCTCTGCCATCAGCTTACGCCCCGGCAGACCATTAGTAGTAAAACCCCTCGCTCCGAAGCAGCTTCACAAATTCAAACAGCCGCTTTCCCTCAAGATCAAAGGGAAAATAAAATGAAAATCCGATTTCCTTTTCATCACAGGCGCGAATATTCTCTTTCATTTCCTGCACAGTCTGCCCTGCGTGATAAAAGTCCGCAAGATAATCTTCCACACCGTAAACTTCAAATTCATATCCAAAAAACTTCTCATAAGAATATGCCAAAGCAGCATCCCGCTTTAACTTCGCGGATACAGAAATTTTATCAAATTCAATCTCAATATCGCAAAAGCCTTTCACGCCGACTACCGGGATCGGATAGGATTCTCTGTACCAGTGCCCTTGGGCGCTTTTATGATAATGTCCGTTATACCAGCCGGATTCTGTTTCAAAAATTCTGTGAAGCAAGGCTTGAACGATCTCTCCCTGTTTTCTTTCCAAACGGTAATAGACACCGTTGATTTGTTCTAACAACTCCCTGTCCATCCAAAAGACCTCCCAGATTCCAAATAGAAGCTTATCCTCATTATAACATCTGTTTGGAGTCTTATCTACTTGACAGAAAAGTGTCTTTGATATAAAAATATATATCAAAAACACTCTTCTTAAAATTTCCACTTTATATGTTTATCATCATCTTACAGGGAGGAACGCCATGCAGCATCAGGGGACAAAAAAACTGGAAACAGACCGTTTACTCTTAAGGAGAATGGTCACGGAGGACGCAGAAGAAATGTACCACAATTGGGCCTGCGAAGACGCGGTCACAAAATTTCTGACCTGGCCGACGCACCCCAATGCAGACGTTACCAAGCGGGTCATTGGCGGCTGGATCGACAGTTATAACAGTCCCGATTACTACCACTGGGGCATGGAATTAAAAGAAACGCATGAGTTAATCGGTAACATTTCCGTTATTTCCATCAAGGAAAATGTGTTATCCGCCGATATCGGTTACTGTATAGGAAGCAGATGGTGGGGACGCGGGCTCATGCCCGAAGCCGGACGCGCCGTCGTAAAGTATCTGTTTGAAGAAGTCGGGTTAAACCGGATCGCGGCGTATCATGACACCAACAATCCGAATTCCGGCAGAGTCATGCAAAAGATCGGCATGACTTACGAGGGTACTCTGCGCAGCGCCTGCCATAATAATCAGGGCATAGTGGATGAAAAGTGGTATTCCATACTGAAAGCTGAATACCTTGCGGCACAAGCCGGATAGCGACAGAGGGTGCCGTCAACGCTCTGTTCTATAACTGGCAGTTTTTCTTATGTGCTTTTAATTTTTTCATCGCCCAGTCATAATGACTTGACATGTTTGCCGCAAAATAAGAGCCAAGCGCATTTCCCCCCGTCCACGGGAATGCGTCTCTTGAAAACAGTTCCTCATTTGAAAAGGACTCCGCAAGCCGCATCGTTTCTTCATGGGATTTTTGCAGCATCGCTTTCGCATCCTCGAGACTTGTATCCTGATGCTTCCGCCATAATTCCATATTCATTTCGCCATAATTCTTCCAATTATAGGGCGGCGGCAGAAGCGGTGCAAACGCGTTATCCTTTTTTCCGCGAGCGGTAATCTTGACCGGCGCCCCGGATTCGTCCGCTTTGTTCTCATCCGGTTTTCCCTCCTGTCTGTTCAGGTGGTTGGCATCCACCCAGTTTAGCAGAAGCTGATGCCACTCATACAAATGTACCAATACATCACGCAAATTCTTGTCCCGCTTCCAGTGCGCTTCTTTTTTGGACAGACTGTTCGAAAAATCAAAGGGCGTCTCCAACTCCTTTTTCGTCATTTCGCTGATCATTTTATTTAATTTTTCATAGTTTTCGGTGCCTGCGTTTAGCAATTCTGTTTTTGTTGTCGGTCTTGGCATGGTCATTCATCCTTTCTGTCTTTGAAGTATTCGGGCAATTATAAATTGTCCAGATATAATAAAGCGCCCGGCAGCTTTCAAAGTGCTGCAATTTTTCCGGCTGCTTTGTTATTTGACAACCTCAGTTTATCAGCGAAACCCTGACATCCTCTGTCATGGTTTATTTTTTTCATAAATTGATTTTGCCTGCCGCGCCAATTCTTCCTTTAGAAACGCAGGTTCGATCACATCAACCTGAGCGCCAAACGATAACAGAAATCCGGTCAGCCACGCATCCACGGGCATTTCCGCCGATGCTGTCAGTGTGCCGTCCTCATGATGCGTAACCTGTGTTGGGTCAAACTCATCATAGACGCGGTATGCCATTTCTTTCGGAAAGCGGAGCGTGATACGGCAGTCGCCCGGTCCCGGCGTTGCCGTCCGCTGCTGTTCCGGTCCATAACAGCCTTTAACGGCTCCGCTCCTGCCCTTCGTCCGCCGTTCTGCATCATCACATCCTTCTGCAATTTCACTCCTGCCTCTTTCCACATCAGAACTACCAGCTTCCTGTTTTCGCTCACACTTTGCATTATGACTGCTTTCCCATCCCCCCTGAGCCTGCTTTGCATGAACCTCCATTCCCTGCGCTTCTTCTTTTATAACCTCAAACTCTAAAATACGGTTTAACTTAAAGATACGCCCTTCCTGCGCTTTTTGACAGAACGCTTTGACATACCATGCCTTTGCTTTATAGATCAACTTTAACGGCAAAACGATCCGCTCCGTAACGGTGCCGTTTGTGCCGGCATATGAAATTTTCACCTTCCTGTGCTGAAGAACCGCCATTTTCAACAATTCAAATTTCTCATGATCCCCCTTCTTTTCCCCCCATCTTGAAAAATCTATTTCAAGCCAGTCCTCCGTATCCAAATGAAACAATGCCGACAGCTTCTGGACCGTATTTTCCTGATAAAGGTTCTGCGTCGCACGCAAACTTTGGAGTGCGGCGAGAATATTCTGTTTTTCCTCGTCGGACAATACCGCTTTATCCAGCGTAAAATGCTCCATCAGCCGAATCCCGCCGTCCCGTCCCGTTTCCGTATAGACAGGAATACCCGCCCCGCTTAACGCTTCAATATCCCGATAAATCGTCCGGACCGACACTTCAAATTTTTCTGCCAATTCCGGCGCGGTTGCATGTCCCTGATCGAGCAGATAATAAAGAATCCGAAATAACCGGCTTTGCTGCATAAATGGGAACCTTCCTTTTGTCTTATTTCAACTTATATTTCGCCGTGCCTCCGCCAATCATATCCATCAGCCTGGTTTACCGCTTCCGCATTCCTGTTCAAAAGCAACTCCCGTTTGCTTTTTAGCACCCGCCGGATTCTTTTATTCCTTTTAGGCCTATGATAAGATAGATCATGCAAAGGGCAGCGAAAACGTGCCTGCATTGAATCGTATATTTTGCACGATCCAAATACTTTATTTGTATGTTTCGCAATTGCCCAAATAAACTTTATATTAGAAGGAGAACCCGATATGAACACCCTGTTAGTTGCAAAGCATCTACAATACCTGCGAAAAAGTCATCAATATACGCAAGACGATCTTGCGGAAAAATGTTATCTTTCCAGACAGGCAGTCTCAAAATGGGAAACCGGAGAAGCAGTCCCTGACTTGGACGTGTTATTGAAACTTTCAAAGTTATATGAAATGACGATCAACGACATATTGGAGCCTAAAATGTCCTCCGAAAAGATCAATGATTTTGAGCAGCTGTCTACACTTTCCGACAACAGGCTCACAGAAGTCCTTGATCAGTTCGATTGCGAAACCATTGCCGCCGCCTGCATGGGTGCCTCTCCTGACATCCATGCGCTGCTCGGTCGTTTGCTCCCTCACCTGAATCTTGACGAAGAGATCAAACGCATCGGCAGAGTCCGGGTAGAAACCGTCCTTGATGCGCAGACGCAGATTATTGCCATGATCAATCTGCTCGCCGCAGACCGGGAGCTGTAAGCATCCATCTGCGAACTGATATGGCACAGTATGCTCCCGGATCTGCACCAGAAGCAATCCAACGCTTATTCTTCCATCAGGCGCAGCCCCGCCGTGTCCGTGACCGGCAGCGAAAAAACGATCGACTTTGCCTTGGACTGCAAACCCGCCTGCTCCATGACCGCTTTCATAATATCGTTCTTTTGCTCGCTTTTTGCTACGATAAAAATAATTTCTTTCTCAGAGGCAAGGGACACGCCCATGAATTTTTCCGCCTGTTCCATGCCGGTGCCCTTGGCGTGGATCACAGTTCCGCCATATGCGCCGGCTCCTCTGGCGGCGTCCATCGCCAGCTCCGTATATCCCTGATTTGCAATGACCACGATCAGCTCATGCATTGTGTCCTTCAACGCAGATTCCTCCTCTATCTGAAAGTTCTGATTTCCCGTTAAAAATTGCAGAGTCTTTTTTCCACCGATGCTGCTAAGCGGCACCACGAAGGCAATCCCCTCTCCCGGCGCGTCAATCTGGAGCTTAACCCGAAGGTTCTTTTTTGTTCTCTCCCAGACGCTTTCCTCCAGCACATGAAACAGGACCGCTTTTTCTGTCGATTCCAGTCCCAGATAATCCAAAATATCACCCGATGCAGTGCCGGCACCCAGCGTAATGAACATCACCTGAAGTAGTTCCTCCTGATACAGGCGAAGATATTTTTTTAACTGTTTTCTGCTGACAATCGTTGTCATCAGGCATAATTTTCCCATCCGTTCTCTCCACTATAATTCAATAATATCCATATCCCCGTATTGCTCGATCGACGCATAGCCGCCCGCTTCTTTCTGGAGACGTCCCTCTTTCATACGATAGATCAGTCCGAGCGACTGAATCGTGATCAGCGGCGTCATCGCGACCATCGCGACCACACCGAATGCATCCGTAATGATATTGCCTCCCACCGCGTTGCATGCCCCCATTGCAAACGGCAGCAGAAACGTCGCCGTCATCGGACCGGACGCCACGCCGCCCGAGTCAAACGCGATGGAAGTAAATATTTTCGGGACAAAAAAAGTCAGAAACAGGGCAATCGCATACCCCGGCACGATAAACCACATAATGGAAATCCCCGTAAGCACACGTATCATTGCCAGCCCGATCGAAACCGCAACACCGACGGAAAGACTTCTCTCCATCGCCATCGCCGAAATAGCTCCTGAGGTGATCTCCTCCACCTGCTTCGTGAGCACAAATACCGCCGGCTCCGCCTGAACGATGAAATAGCCGATCACCATGCCGATCGGTATGATGATCCATGCATAGGGAAGCCCTGCAATCACCTGTCCCAGATAGTTTCCGGCAGGCATGAATCCGACATTGACGCCGGTCAGAAAAAGCACAAGTCCCACATAGGTATACACGAGTCCGATCAGAATCTTGATCAGCGTTTTTTTCTTGATATCGCGTGAGATCAATTGGAACGCCCCGAAAAATAACACAATGGGAAGCAGGGAAAGCGCCATTTCACGAAGATAAACAGGTATGCCTTTCGCAAACAGCCTGCCAAGCTGAACCGTATCCGTGATCTCCGGTATCGCGTCCGACAGGTATTCCGTCGATTGCGGATGGTAGATCATGCCCAGTATCAGAACGGCAATGATCGGACCCACAGAGCATAACGACACAAGACCGAAACTGTCCTCCGCCGCATGCTTATCGCTTCGGATCGCAGAAATACCAACGCCAAACGCCATGATGAACGGAACCGTCATCGGACCGGTCGTCACGCCTCCCGAATCAAATGCAACTGCAAGAAAGTCCTTCGGAACAAAAGCAGCCAGCGCAAACACCACTGCATAAAAGAGCAGCAGCATCGGCGGCAGCGCGACCCGCAGCAGCATACGCAGCAGCGCGAACACCAAAAGAATTCCGACGCCCGCCGCCACCGCTAAGATCAATACGGCGTTCGGCACCGAGGGTACCTGCTGCGCCAGCACCTGTAAGTCCGGCTCGGAGATCGTAATGACAAAACCCAGTGCAAAACTGACAAAGACCATCACCGCAAGGTTCCGGCTTTTCGTCATGGTCGTACCCACACGTTCCCCCATCGGCGTCATCGCCATCTCAGCCCCGATAGAAAAAAACAGCATCCCCACAATCAGCATGACTGCCCCAATCAGAAACTCCATCAAAATTTCCGGAGAAATGGGTGCAACGGTAAAACTGAGCAGCAGCACGATCATAATGATCGGTAAAACCGCCTTCAAGGTCTCTTTTGATTTTTCTATCAGTTTCGAACGATTATCCCTCAAGAGTCTGCGCCTTTCTATGTAGAGTTTTATGTTGAGTCCGGCACTGCAAAATATTACTAATATTGACAGCTATGATATAATAGAATATATTTATTGTAACACAGAAAAACCTATGCCTGCTACCTGAAACTTCTTTTTTATTTTTTCGAAAATATTTCGATTTCTTTCACCAAACTATAAAATTTATCATATACCAACCCGATATAATTTATATCACCCTGCGATTATGTCATGATATCCGCAAGAAAGGAGATTGCCTATGTTTTCCATACAACATAATTTAGCTGCTATAAATTCCAACAGGCAGCTCGGTATTACGACAAACGGTGTAAAAGTGTCCACGGAACGGCTTTCCTCCGGCTACCGCATCAATCGTGCCGCAGATGATGCAGCAGGTCTGACGATTTCAGAAAAAATGCGCAGTCAGATCCGCGGTCTGACGCAGGCATCTGCAAACGCACAGGACGGGATTTCTTTAGTGCAGATCGCAGAAGGTGCTCTTACGGAAGTACATGACATGCTGCAGCGCTCTAACGAGCTGGCGATCAAGGCTTCGAACGGAACACTGACCGAGGCGGACCGCACGGCAATTGATAAAGAGCTGACGGAATTAAAAGACGAAATCGACCGTACGGCACAAAGTACGGAATTTAATACACTAAAGCTTTTCCCCGATAACGGACTCTCTCCAAGATCCGCATCGGTTATGGAAACTTATCACTATGAGTTCTCCTATAATCTGACTGACAATACATTTTCCATCGGACGTCTTGAAAATGCCGGCGCTGCTGCCCGCGGTGCTGACGGCGCAGTCTCTACCGGCAGCGTGCTTGCCGATAAGATTGCAAACGAGTTCGTCCCGAACGCTGTCACACAGATTTTAGACGCGTTTCCTAGCTTGAAAAACGCAGTCGGCTCTAATACGATCAACATGGCTTTGGACGTATCATTCGTGGATGGTCCGGGCAGTACTTTAGCCTATGCACAATATACATATAAAACCAACAGCGGTCAGGTCACATCCATGCTGCTTAAGGTAGATGCTACCGATTTTAATGATAAAGATGCGCTTGGCACCGGCTCAAAAGCGGAAGTTTTGGAGTCTACGCTGGCGCATGAGCTCATGCATTCCGTCATGCAGTATACAATGCCGAAACAGATGAACGGCAAACCGGGCTCCCTTCCTAATTGGTTCGTGGAAGGAACCGCGCAGCTTGCGGGGGGCGGCTTCCCGACCGGATGGAACAACGGCCTGCAAAATATTGCAAAAGGTCTTGCCGATGAAAATGATACCAGTGCGGACGCCAATATTTCCAAGTATCTGAAATCTTACACCGTATCAGGCAGACCCTACGGACACGGTTATTTGGCTGCCGCATATGCAGGTTACCTGGCAAACGGGAAAGGCGCAGTAACAGGCGCAAATATTGCGGCCGGTATGGATAACATATTATCGGATATCTTAAACGGAAAAAGCTTTGGTGCTGCCTTAAAAGACAATACCGGATTGACCGAAAGTCAGCTTAATTCCCTGTTCAGCAACGGAAATGCAGATTTGGTCGATTTTGTGAGAAAGCTTTCCGTCGCCTCCTTAGGCGGTGCGGGTTCCGTGATCACGCCCTCGCTTGCAACCGGCGGTACGGATATTCTCGGAGATACCGCAACAGTCGCACCATTCCAAATCGATCCTTCCAAAGTGTTTGTGGATCTGGAAAGCGGCGGTGCAAACGTGACCCTGCATATTGGTGCTGCTGCAGAACACTACATGAAATTGAACCTTTACCAGATGGATTCCAAAGCACTTGGCATAGAAAACACCAGTATGACAACACAGAATGCTGCCCGCGAATCCATTGAGATCTTCCAACAGGCAATCGGCTATGTCAGCTCCGTTCGCAGCTACTACGGTGCTGCGCAGAACCGTCTGGAGCACACGATCGCAAATCTTGACAATGTTGTGGAAAATACAACTGCTGCAGAGTCCAGGATTCGCGATACGGATATGGCAACTGAAATGGTTCGTTTTACAAACAAACAGATCCTGTTACAAGCCGGGCAGTCCATGCTGGCTCAGGCAAACCAACAGCCCAGCATGCTGTTGAGCCTCATCGGATAATCGGAATACAGGAGGTGCATCGCAGATGGGTGAAATCGTCAATATTCGTTGTGATTCCTGTCATACCGGCTGGGAATGCCGTACCGGCAGCGGTCTGATGCACGGGAGCCTTGATTCCGTCGCCGGCATTTTTTCACCAGAGCAGCAAACGGAGATTGCGCTTTCGGCAAAGCAGGATCCTCTTTCTTTATTCACATTTTCATTCCGTCCCGCACGCTGCAGCCGCTGTCACGGGATTGTCAGCATCCCGGTACTGACGCTGACAGAATCCGACAGCACCTTTATCGGTCCATGCCCCGCCTGCGGACAAAAAATAAAGCCCATCGCAAGGCTCTCCAAGAGCGCATGTCCGGTGTGCAGCAATATTTCTTTGAAATCCGACACGATCGGGCGTTGGGACTGATTCAGAATTCGATGATTCTTTTCCCTGCTTCATGAAGGATTCCCTCTTTTCTTTTTTTAACATAAAGCATGATGTCTCGTAAAACAGGTTTACAGAGACTTCATGCTTTTTCATTTTCTATGGTTGTGTTCTTTTCAACCTTAGAAAATCTTTTCTCCTTTCACACTTTCCACTTTCGTATGAAAATCGTAAGATTTCCCAAAGAAAAACGTGAAAAACCTGTACATATAAACGGATACATTTTGACTTACTCCCTGTTACAATACTTTTACCGATTCACAAACTTAACCAGTGATCGTAAAACAACAAGGAGGGTAAATCACATGCGACTCACGGTTTTTGACTGCGAGGATAAAGAAATACATGCATTTCGGACGCTTTCGCCCCGTTTTGGCATAGAAACGATTTTCACAGAATCCCCGATAGAACAATATACCAGAAACCCAAATCTGTGGAGCCGCTGCATCAGCATCAGCCATAAATCGCGGATTACCGCCTCCGATCTGCATGCACTGCATCGCACAGGGGTATCCTGCATCTGCACCCGCAGCATCGGATATGATCATATCGACACCGGCACTGCCGCGCGCCTTGGAATTTTCGTTCAAAATACTCCATATCTGCCCGGCGGCGTCGCTGATTACACAGTGATGCTCATGCTCATGGCAATACGCGGCATACGTCCCGTTCTGCTTCGTACCGTGCATAACGACTTCCGCTTAAATGCAGAACGCGGAAAGGAATTACATGATATGACCGTCGGCATTGTAGGCTTCGGGCGTATCGGACGTGCCGTAAAAGAACGCCTTACCGGATTTGGCTGCCGGATATTGCTCTGCGATCCGGGCAGCATTGCAGACTGCATCCCCCTGTGCCGCCTGCTGAAAGAAAGCGATATCGTCACGCTCCATGTCCCCCTCACTACAGAAACCTATCATATGATGGACGAAGAGCAGTTTCATCTCATGAAGCAGGGCGCTTTTCTGATCAACACCGGACGCGGAGCTCTCATAAATACACCGGCGCTGATCTCAGCACTGGAAAACGGCGATCTTGGCGGAGCGGCCTTAGATGTGCTAGAAGACGAACAGGAAATCTTCTATTGCGATCACACACAGGACTGTCCTGATCATGCCTATGTAACCAAATTATCAGCGCTGCAGAATGTGATCATCACACCGCATACCGCTTACTATACCGACCGCGTCCTCTATGATACGGTAGAAAAAACACTGATGAATTGTTTGAATTTCGAAAGGAGACAGAACAATGACTAAACTCAAAATCGCCATATTATTTGGCGGATGCTCGGAAGAACATGACATTTCCGTCAAATCTGCACAGCAGATTGCCGCATCTGTTGATTGCGCAAAATATGAGCCGGTCTATATCGGCATCACCCGCTCAGGTAAATGGTTTAAGTGCGACCGGCCCGGTCCGACATGGGAACAGAATAACTGCATACCCGCAGGCATTTCACCCGATAAAAGTGTACACGGCCTGATCCTTTTTGAGGAGGGAGCCTGTCGCACACTTCCCGTTGACGTAGTATTCCCGGTCCTACACGGCAGGCAGGGGGAGGATGGCGCTATGCAGGGACTTTTGGAATTATCAGGCATTCCGTATGTCGGCTGCGACATACCCGGATCCGCTCTCTGCATGGATAAATCCCTTGCTTATCTGGCAGTACGGCAGGCTGGCGTCCGAGTCCCCAAATTTCAGATCCTGCACGGCGCCCGTGCCGATGCGGAAGCAATACTCCCATACCCGGTATTTGTAAAACCGGCGCGCTCCGGCTCTTCTTTCGGCGTCAATAAGGTTACGGATGAAAGCGGGCTGCAGTCCGCCATTGAAGCAGCGCTCCTCTATGACGATAAGATCCTGATTGAAGAAGCGATCTGCGGAACGGAGGTGGGCTGCGCCTTACTGGAAAAAGACGGCAGCCTGATCGCCGGCGAAGTCGACCAGATCACACTCTCCCATGGTATTTTCCGCATTCATCAGGAAAATGACCCCGAAAACGGCTCGGAAAATGCAAGCTTCACGGTTCCCGCAGACATTCCTTACGAGAAGCAGCAGGAAGTGAAAGAGACCGCAAAAACGATTTACCGGGCGCTCGGCTGTAAAGGTCTTGCACGCGTTGATCTGTTTTTACAAAAGGACGGCAGCATCGTCTTAAACGAGGTCAATACCATGCCGGGATTTACATCATACAGCCGCTATCCACGCATGATGAAAGCCGCCGGCATCCCCGTTTCCGATGTGATAGACTGCCTGATCGCGTCTGCGTTAGCAAAAAGCAAAACGCCCTCGCCTATAGAATCTGCTGCAAAACATCTCACAGAGAATGAACAGATAATTGCCAATAAGTAACAAATGTTGAAAGGAGTCGGAGAAACTTATGGAAAAAGGATTTATCTTTATTGACGAATTGGTGCCCCATATCCGTTGGGACGCAAAATATGCGACATGGGACAATTTCACCGGACGCCCGGTGGACGGTTACGCGGTAAACCGCATCGTCGGTACATTGGAACTTGCGGGTGCCCTTCAAAAAGCCGAACAAGAAGCTGCAAGCCTCGGATACGGTCTGCTTTTATGGGACGGCTACCGCCCCCAGCGTGCAGTGGACTGCTTTCTTAGATGGTCCGCACAGCCCGAGGACGGGCGGACAAAGCAAAAACATTACCCTCATATCGAGCGCAGTGAAATGATCGAAAAAGGTTACGTTGCCGCAAGGTCAAGCCACAGCCGCGGGAGCGCGATCGATCTTACTATTTATGATCTGAATACGGGCGACATGCTCCCGATGGGAAGCGGATTCGATTTTATGGACGAGCGTTCCCATCATACTTCCGACGCGGTCACCGTCAGCGAAGCACGGCATCGTGAACTGCTTTCATCCATCATGGAACAAAGCGGTTTTTTACCTTACGAAAATGAATGGTGGCATTATCTGTTGAAGGACGAGCCGTATCCCGATCAATATTTTGATTTCCCGGTCAGTTAAAAAAGAGTTCACGGCTTCACTGGAAGTGTCACGGTAAAGCATGTCCGTCCCTCTCCACTCTGCGCACGGATATTCCCTCCATGTAATGTAACGATCTGTTTCGCGATCGCCAGCCCCAGGCCCGCGCCGCCGTTCTTTGTGCCGCGGGCACTGTCAAGCCGGTAAAACTGCTCAAAAATACGTTCCAGTTTTTCCTCCGGAATCGAATCCCCTGCATTGATGACGCTCACCGCTGCCATCGGAACTTTTGCTTCCGCCCCGCTCAGGATTTCGCTTTCCGCCTCCCTGCGGATTCCACTTTCCGCGTCCCCGCGGATTTCGTCTCCCTGCGGATTCCGCTTCCCGCAACCCGCCGTATCGCCCGCGGGACATTGTCTGACCTGAATAACGATTTCTCCACCCTCACGGCTATACATGACCGCATTCCGAAGCAGATTATCAAATACTCTTTGAATTTTATCCGCGTCGCATTGAAGCATGATTTCTGCATCCATGTCGAGTTTCCCCGTCAGCTCCTTTTCCTTCAACATCGGATTAAACTCATATAATAACTGCTCCAGCAGACGCGTGAGACTAATTCTGCTATATTGTAAAGAAATATCGGACAGATTAAACCGCGCGATCTCAAAAAATTCGTTGATAAGTTCTTCCAGCCTCCCTGCCTTGTCAAGCGCGATTGAAACATATTTATCCCGCACGTCCCCGGAAATTTCTTTTTCATCATGCAGCAGATTCAGATAACCGATCACGGACGCAAGCGGCGTCTTTAAGTCATGCGCAAGATACATGATCAAATCATTTTTGCGCTTCTCGGTCGACAAAATATCCTCTTTCCGGGCCTCGACCGTATGCTTTGCCATGTTCAGCTTCCGCTCCAGCGGAAGCAGTTCCGGTGACAGCGAAATTTCCTCCGCCTGCTCCTGGAGCAGCCGGTCCAGACCTCTGCCAATCTCATCAAAATAGTCGGTAAACCAGTTCAGATAAATCCGGAACATGACCAAAAACATACCTACTACCGCTACGATCATATACACATCCGTATGATTGCGGAATGTGTATTGATACAAGTTATATGCGCCGTCATAATCCAAACGAAACAGGCTCTGATATGCCCCGACCATCCAGTCGGCAAAGTTTCCCGAAAAAATAAGCGTATAAAGCAGATAAAAACCGACGCACGCAATGAAAAACATGCATACCGTGCGCAGAAAAATTTTATTCCTAAAATGTCTGAAATCCCGATTTCTTATTGATCTTTGGCGAATCCCTTTACTTTTCAATCGTATATCCCACTCCCCACACGGTTTTGATAAACTTCGGATTTTTTGCAGGCTCCTTCATTTTCTCACGCAGCCTGCCGATATGTGCCATGACCGTATTATTACTGTTGAAATATTGCTCTCCCCATACCGCTTCGAACAGTTCCTCCGATGAGACAACGCACCCCTGATGTTCACACAGATACCATAGAATAGAAAATTCGATCGGCGTCAGCTGAATATCCTTCCCGAACAGGCTGCATTTATGATGATCCTTATTGATGAGCAGTCCCCGAATATCATATGCATGACATCTTTCCTCCTGCTTTGCCGCCGTACTATTATACCGCGTGTAACGCCGAAGCTGCGTTTTCACTCTCGCCACAACCTCCAGCGGATTAAACGGCTTCGTAATATAATCGTCCGCCCCAATCGTTAAACCCATGATCTTATCGCCGTCCTCCACTTTTGCCGTCAGCATGATGATCGGGAAAAAAAATTTCTCCCGGATCTTCCGGCAAATCTGAAATCCATCCGTATCGGGCAGCATGACATCTAATACTGCCAGTGCGGGTTCATTTTCCTCCATCCATGAAAGAGCATCCGCACCATTATAAAATTTGTGTACCTGGTAACCGTCGTTCGTCAGGTATACCTCCAACAAATCAGCTATCTCTTTTTCATCATCCACTACCAAAATCTGTTCGTTCATGTAAGCGCCCCAGTCTGTTGATTCCCTTTTCTTATCCATAAAATGGAATAGCATGGCCGCAGCTATGCAACGCGCCGCAGCCATGCCGCTTTTTGAATGCTCACGTAATACACCGATCCCGTCAGCGTTTCCCATAGACCATTACATTAAGGACTCATACAGCTTCGTGATATCCTCAACGCTCGTCTCCTTCGGATTGCCCGGTCTGCACGCATCGTCATACGCCGACTGCGCAAGAAACGGAATATCCTCCCTCTTTACAATTTCCTTTAAGTCTGCAGGAATGCCAACGTCCTTCGAAAGCTGACGCACCGCGTCAACTGCTGCCTTGCGGTATTCCTGGGCGGACATGGCATCGACTCCCTGAACACCCATTGCTCTTGCGATCTCGCGGTATTTCTCTCCCGTCGCTTCCGCATTGTACTCCATGACAGTCGGAAGGATGATCGCATTCGCAACACCATGCGGCGTATCATAGACTGCGCCCAGCGGATGCGCCATCGAATGTACGATGCCGAGTCCCACGTTGGAGAAGCCCATACCCGCGATATATTGTCCGAGCGCCATTCCTTCCCTGCCCTCCGGCGTATTGTCAACGGCTCCGCGCAGACTTCTTGCAATAATCTCAATTGCTTTTAAGTGGAACATATCGGACAGCTCCCATGCCGCACCCGTAATGTATCCCTCGATCGCATGCGTCAGCGCGTCCATGCCCGTCGCCGCCGTCAGTCCCTTCGGCATCGTCGCCATCATCTCGGGATCAACAAATGCAACGGCCGGAATATCATGCACATCAACACATACCATTTTACGTTTCTTTTCCGTATCCGTGATCACATAATTGATCGTGACCTCCGCCGCCGTACCCGCCGTCGTCGGAACCGCAAAGACCGGCACAGCCGGATGCTTCGTCGGTGCAACGCCCTCAAGGCTTCGCACATCGGCAAATTCCGGATTCGCGATCACAATACCGATTCCCTTTGCCGTATCAATGGGTGAACCTCCGCCGATCGCAATGATATAATCCGCTCCTGCTTTTTTGAATGCTTCCACTCCGCTTTGCACGTTTTCAATCGTCGGGTTTTCCTTGATGTCCGAAAAAATTTCATAGGGAAGCCCCGCCTCATCCAATAAGTCCGTTACCTTTTTAGTCACACCGAACTTTAACAGGTTCGGTCCGCTGCAAATAAGCGCCTTATGAAATCCCCGCGCTTTTGCCTCCGCCGGAATTTCCCGGATCGCCCCTGCCCCATGATAGGATGTTTCGTTTAACACAAATCTGTTTGCCATACCTGTACCCTCCTTTTTATCTATAGAGTTTTTTATTCTTGGCGATGCACTCCCACTTCGCCCGGCGCTGATATCCCCTGCCGGTGCAGCCCGGCTTCCCCGCCCGACTTCTTTTTTCCCCGCTTTACACGGTACATATCCTGATCCGCAAGTTCGATCATCCGATTCAGATCGTCCGGCTCCGCTTTCTGCTTCAAATAATATCCGATACTCGCATCCAGCAGCCAGCTTCTATGGTAAATTTGATTATATTTTTTTATTGACGCATGGATACTGGCAATATAGTCTTGAATCTCCTGCTCATGATAGCCGATCACAAGCATGACAAACTCATCTCCGCCATAACGCACCAGAAGCTGTCCATGTCGTCTTGTCTGTTCCAATATGCCTGCAATCGCCCTGATCAGTGCATCACCTTCTTCATGTCCATACTTATCATTCACGCTTTTCAATCCGTCCACATCCACAAAAATAGCTGCTGCAGACACTTCCTTCCGGCATGCTTCCTCAAGTACCCTCGGACCAAACTTACGAAGTCCTGCCCGGTTATGAACTCCCGTCAATTCATCCAGCACCCACATGCGGTTTAATCTTCCCAGCATGGACCTCATCGTATCCTGCCTGCGCACGGTTTCAAGCGCATTGTTCAGATTTAATACAAATTGTTGAAAAAAACGATCCTCGATTGCCGGACGATAATTTTTGACCACACAATACCCGAAACAATATTTCTGATAGTGCAGGGGCATCACAACATAGAAACTTCCCTTTACCCCCTTTTTACATTCTGCCGGAAGGACTTCATTTTTTGGAAATTTTTCATAACTTCGAAACTCGCCGCTCTCGTATGCAAGCGGGATCCAAATATCCTCACGGTACACAAATGCATTCCTTCCCCGCTCCTGCCCCTCTGCCATCCGCTCAAGCTCATCGTAATAGTCGTCAATACTGCCGCACATACAAAGATAAAACGCCTCCGGGTCAATTTGCCGGATGTAGTCTTTCGCGACACGCACAAAGTCCTCAAACGTTTCCAATCCGGTAAACTCCGCTGCCGAGTTTTTGATCAGCTTCAAATAGGAGTCCGTTTCCACAACTTTTCTGACATACTTCTCCTGCAACATCGCATGCGTATAATCGTGCGTCCTGTTGCAGCCGCAGGAAGCCCCGAAGATCGGGATGCCCTCTACAATTCTGTCACTCTGCACGGTCTTCCCTTCTGCCATCTTTTTTAATATCTGATATGCTTTTCCTGCAGCGATGCTCTCACCCCGTTTTACCGTTGTAAGACGGGGATAGTTGACCATGGCTGTAGTGCTGTCATCGTAGCCTGTCACCATAACATCCTCCGGCACCCGGATACCATGTTCCCGCAATGATAAAATGATTCCTATTGCCATTTCATCGTTCGCCGCCATCACTGCATCCGGCAGTTTTTCATGATGCCGAAGCAGCTCTCCCGCTGCCGCCATTCCGCTCTCATATGTATAATCGCCGTATAAAATATCCTCCTCTCCCCACAACAGTCCGCACCGGTCCATTGTTTTCCAAAACGCATCCAGCCGCTCCTTGGCGTCCTGATTATCGCATGGTCCCGATACATAGGAAACCGTCTTCACCTGATGCACGTTAATCAAGTGCTCTAATAACGCCGCAATGCCCTTATGATTTTCCATCTTAATGCAGATGGCGCCTTCCCATTCTATATTTAGCGAAACACAGGGGACATCTGCCTCCCGGATTCCGCACATGATCTCCTCTACCACCTTCTCATCATGAATCGTGTCCAGATTGACGATCACACCGTCATATTTTGAAAAATCAACAAGTCGGTAAATATTATATTCCCCTTCTTCATAGCTGGAGCGTTCCCGATAACTCCAACCCTCTCCGGCAAAAATATAAACATTTCCCTCATCCTGAATGGCGCTCTCCAAGATACCGTTGATCGTTCTCTTTTGGCTGTCAAAACCTGCTCCGCCCAGCAGCACTGCAATCTCCATCCGACTATCCCCCGATTTCACAGATCAAATCTTTCTCCCCCGGTCCGATTCCTTATACACGATGCGGCACACCAGTTCTCCTGCCGCAAAAGCAAAAAACAGACAAAACATAAAATAAATAACTCCCTCCCAAACGGTAAGCGGCAGACGGTATCGGTACTGACACGCCGCAGAACCACCCTCGACCGGCTCCCCGCCGTATAAGAACCGAACGTTCTCCTCTATCCGGTCAAGATGCATTGGACGATACACGGCTGTCGGCCGCACTTCGCCGCCTGTCGCTTCCATCGAAAAATAATAAGTCTGTCCGACGTTCAATTCTGTCCCAACGTCAAACCATTCCCAATTGTTTGTTGTAAGTTCCGCTACGGGTCGTTCACAGACCGCAAGGCTTACGCCCTGCCCGTCATAGACCGTCAGCCTGAGCATTCCCTCCGACGCGCTGTCATCCTGCCGGTTCACCCAGACGGCGATCTGCATCAGTTCGGATTCCTGCGGCACAAACTCCTGAACAGCTTTCGCAGTCTCCGTGAGCGGTCCCGTCTGCCAGTTCTCATTCGTTGTTGCACATTTATGAATTTCCTGTCTTCGAAACTGCGGCGACATACACAGATACACCGCCGCTGCAACACCCGCGACCCCTGCTACAGCCATGATAAGCAGTTTTGTCCGGTCCGTTCTCCATTCTCTTTTCATATTTACTCCCTGCTCATCACATAGATCCAAAACTCATTTTGCTCAATTCCATAATCGCCTACATATGAAATACTCCAACCGTTATCCGCAAGTACCTGTGCGTTTGGCATTGGATTGTATACCGTGCACAAAAACCATATCCGGTCATAATCTGACGCAAAATCCATATCTTCCATATACACAAGCTGTTCATCATCAAAATAACACTGATAGATAAAATCGTACAACTTATAATTATATAGTATGATATCGTTTTCCCCCATATTTTCATGAAGCAGCGCAAGCGTCGCGTCCGTATCGGTCGATCGATACTCCACGAAATATTCAGTCCGGTAATCAAGCGCAAGCAGACTTACAAGCGCTGCGGCAAGCACGGCACATACCCTGCCGGAAAGGTTTGCAAACACAAGCGCCGCAGACAAGCAGAGCAGCGGAACGGCAGGCATCAGATAGCGAATGATAAAAATCGGACGTATCAGTTTAGAAAGAACCACTCCGGTCGCGACGACCAGTATCGGTATGAGCAGAGAAAACAGCGCCGCGTAATCACGTCCGCGTTTTCCCCGGTGTGCGATCATAAGGCCGGCCAGTCCAATGATACCGGCTGCAAACAAAATCTGGCAAAGTGCTGTGACTGCCGGATAATCCGTCTCAAAGATCCAGCGAAAATAATCACGTATGACTGCGGACGTGATCTCAGGTATCCAATAGCTGTTTGATACCCCTCTGATCTGATACAGAAAATACTTCATCCACGGAAGATACGCGGCCGCCGAAAGCACCGCCATCATAAGCCATTTTAACAGCGCTTTCCCACTCCTGCGGAACACAAATGCCAAAAACAGAAATCCATACATCCACAATATCGCAACAAAAGCAAAATAATGCGAGTATGCCGCACAGACACCGCATACACCCATCCAGATAAAACTCCCGTTCTTTTCCCGCACAAAGGCATCCCAAGCCGCACAGGCACACCCCGTCACAAACAACATGCACCACGCGTACATCCGCATCTGTACTGCATATTCCATCGTGGACGGAACTGCGGCGAAAAGAAGCAGGAACAGGCACGCCGTCCGCGCGCCAAACCGCTTTCTTACCCAGATCATATCAAGCAGGAACAGCAACAGCACAGGCAAAACCGAGAGCAGCTTTATGAGCCAGAAATGCACCCCAAATACTTCCGTAAAACATTTCAGAATAAAATAATACAGGGGCGGATGCACATCAGTCGCCGTGTATGATGCGATTTCTCCAAACGTCTGCTGACGATTTAACAGATCGATCGTAAACGCCTCATCGGTCCAGATATTCTGATTAAAGCAAAGGGATATATAAAGCCCCGTGATCACAAGCGCAATGACTGATAAAAAAATAATTTTCTTTTTTTCAGATATCGGCTGCATCCTGCTCTCCTTCCAAGTTTGCGCTCCGCACCTTCTTTGTTCTGCGCTGCAAGCGGCAGACAACCACCCTCACCGGATACCGGCAGGCATAAAATACTGCCGCAAGTATGGAAACCACCGTAGCTATGATAAACGCCGGATTCTGACGAAACGAAATTCTTACCGTGTGCTTTCTGCCATCCCCGTTGACCGTAAACGACACCAGCTGATCCTCGCTCGGTTCAATTTCAACCGTTCTGCCTTCCTCATCCTCCGCGTGATATCCATCATAAAACTGTACCGGCAGCACGATCGTTTCACTGTCCGAATCCGACCGGTAAGAAATCGAGGTCGTTGTCCCACTGCGCCAGTAACTACTCACCGTCACCTCGTCCGTATCCGTCACGCGGATCGCTTCGGCGATCAACACATCATCCGTCAAACCTTCCCTGCGCCATTCATACGGATATACGATCGTTTTCGCACCTTTCGGCACGCCGATCACCTTGCTTTGATGCCCCTCCGTATAAAGATCGGTATACTCTTTGTATGCAAAATCATCCTCTTTGTATCGAACTGCCGTAACCATACAAACCGCACATAATGCCACTGCCGTGCTCCGTGCATAACGCGACAGATACGGGCAGTCGAATAACGCGATACATCCCGCCATAATGAAAAATACACTTGACAATCCAAACAATCTCCACGGAAACTGGATCGTACTGAACAAGCTCTCAAAGACCGGAAGCTTCATAAACTCCCACGCGCCAAACTGTCCCGATAATAGGAAGATGCAGACAAATCCCAACACGGTAAGGATCTTGAGAAAGCGTCTGCGATCCCTGTCCTCCTCCGTCTGCTCCGTACATCCCCTCGTCAAAAGCCAGAAAATCGCGATTCCTGCACAACAGACCACCGGAATCCCCAATGACAGTGAACGGTAATCACCCGCTATATTTGCCCCCGCGATTCCAGAAAGCTTTACCGACCATTCGCTGTAAGTACTGTAATTTAGCGTACTTGTCCACAAATCGCCTTCACTGTAATAGTGCAAAAACGGTACCAAAAACCACAGATTTAACAGCACCGTCATCAGCGCCGCCTTTCCGATCTCAATAAACCGCCTCTCCTTCCATACACGGGACAAAAACAGGATACCCGCAATCACGCATAATGCTCCTCCGAGCGCCACGCTCAATATATGCGTCTGCAGCAATCCTGTCATGCCAAGCGCAAGCATCCACCACTTTTTACGATCTCCCGCAAGCACATGATAAAGCCCCGCGGCCAGCAGCGGCAGAAACGTCATCGCCAACGCTTCTCCGACCGCTCCGCGCGCATAGATATTTGTATACCGGTATGCGCAGCAGGTATACAAAAGCGCAGCAGTCAATGCCGCCTTCACGGAAGGATACATGGATTTTGTACAATGATAGGTAATAAACGCTGTCAGAAAACCAAATAAAAATATGAGTGTTTTATAAGATGCCGCCAAAGAAACCCCAAATAAGCGGATGATCGCAGGAATATACAGGAACAGATAGGGATACATACAGTTTAAGTACCCATATCCCCGCATTCCTTCCGGATATAGGATAACAGGAAACTGACCGTCACGCATGCCGTCCTTGATGCCCTCGATCCGGATCAGATGATAGCAGAGATCGTCGCCCCACGGAAGTCCCCCATGCAGATATGGTAAAAAAGAAAACAGACTGATCATCGTTAAAATGACCGCAACAGCAGATTTCTTCTTTGCCGCCTCCTTCTCCACCGCAGACATTCTCATCATACGTTTTCTTTGAAAAAGGATATATCCTGCAACTGCCGAGGAGATCAGGCACAGCATGACCGCGTAATATCCCGCATCCTGATAAAAACCTGTCTTTGAATGCAGGGAAAGCGAATGGGCATAGAAATAGCCCTCTCCGCCATACCAGTATTGTATCACGACCTCCTGACTGTCATGTTCTAAAGTAAACGGAATTTCGATATAATCTTGTGATCTTGGAAGATATCTCTCTACGATCACCTTGCCATTATCAATAACGACCAGTTTATTCGTCCCTTCCTGTACCGAATAAGCCGCCCCGATATAATAATCGCCCGCATTCAGCATATAGGTGTCCATGGACGCCCATGCCCCGCTATACCCGGAACCGTCTCCAATCACAAGATATTCCCATTCTGCCGCACCGACATCATGTTTCAAATTGCATCCGTCAATTCTAAGCGGCTTTTTGCTCTCATCTGCTATAAAGATCAACATGACGCAGATTGCGAGAAAACATACATAACGGTAGATACCCCCATCTGGCAGAACCGCCATTCCCTGATCTTTTCTGCGTGTGGCAAACAACAGCAAAAGCGCCCCTGTCAAAATACAAATATCATATACAAGCACCGTTTTCCCCGCGGCAGCAACGGTATACGTATATCGCACCGGAATTCGCTTTTCCAGCTCTTCTTCCTCTGAAAACGTAAACTCCCCGGATTCTCTCGGACCAATCGCATCCGATCCGCCCATAATAAACGGTACGCCTTCCGAGCTGTCAAAAGTCTCCAATGTATATTGGTATTCCTCCGAAGTCTCTAATTCCGCATTGATCTCAAATTCCTGATAGTCATTATTCTTTATTTCCGTACAGCCCACCGTCTGCTGCGCGATAACCTCACCCTCGGGATCATATAATAAAAACAACAGTGTCCCGTCAACGATTTGAGTTTCTTTTGTATTAAACTTGATACTAATCGTGTCAAGATGCTCATGAGAAGGCTTAAATGTTCCTGTAAACAGGGTCTCATTATCCAATCTGATATACGGCTTTAGCTGCTCATCCGTGCTCGCACTCACATACTCGCTGCTTCCAATCCATTCAAGCGGATAAACACAGAGGCACAGCAGGAATGCCAAAATAAAAATAAGATGCGCAATCCAGTTTTTTTTCAGATCGTTCAAAAATACCTTCATGGTCTTCCCCCTCGTAAGTTAAAAATGCCCCTGATGAAACCCGCATACGTTACCTTGACAGTTAGCTCAGCCCCGGCGCTCCTACGGCACATGAGGGTATCTGCTTAGTGCTGCTTTGTTCCCAACCTGACACGATTCGCAGTTCTCATTGCGCAGGACCAAAACGTCAACGCCACTTATCAAGGGCAGCTATACGGGCTTCATCAGAAGCATCGCATTGAAAGTATATCGGTTTTACGCTCATTTGTCAATACCGCGGCACTTTTCCGCCCCATTACCCCGGCGTTGCTACATCCCATTGCCCTGACTTTTCTCCGTCCCGTTGCCCTGACTTTTCTCCGTCCCGTTGCCTTGACTTTTCTCCGTCCCGTTGCCTTGACTTTTCTCCGTCCCGTTGCCTTGACTTTTCTCCGTCCCGTTGCTTTGACTTTTCTCCATCCCGTTACCTTGTCTTTTCTCCACTCTGTTACGGACACGAAGCTCCTTGAAAAATTGTGTCAGAATGGCACTGCATTCTTGCTCCAAAACGCCCCGTGTCACTTCTACCTGATGATTAAATTCCGGCATGTCCAAAATATTCAAAACAGACCCCGCACATCCGGCCTTGGGGTTCATGCACGCCATGACTACACGCGGGATACGCGCCTGCACGATTGCTCCGGCGCACATCTGACACGGCTCTAATGTAACATAAAGCGTACAATCCTCCAGCCTCCAGTCCCCTGCCTTGCGGCTTGCCTTCCTGATCGCCGTAAGCTCTGCATGGGAAAGTGTACTCTTATCCGTATTCCGCCGGTTATAACCTCTGGCAATGATCTTCCTGTCACGGACAATGACGCAGCCGATCGGTACTTCTCCAAGCGCATACGCTTTTTTTGCCTCTCTGAGCGCTGCGCGCATATATTTCGTATCCAGCTCCATCACATCGACTCCATATCTTTAGCTTATCCAAAACCTGATATAATTATATACCTATTGATCCTCATTCCGCAATGCCTATATCCCAACCTCCATCATATAATAGCCAAACTGATCCCGGTTATCCTTTTGCTCCTCCGGCGCATTTGCGCGTTCAAAACCGACAAACCCAAACATCGCCGCCGCAATCCGCTCCTGCTCGTGCATGATTCCCGGTACGCCGATATAATACTTATCAGGATATTTGCCCAGCAAAATGTGATCATAATTATAATAACCATGCAGCAAAAAGCTGTTTCGGACAAGATTCTGATACTCCTGGCGCAGGATCACGAAATCTGCTGGCGTAATTTCCAAAAAGTCCACCTCATCCCCGATCGGATGCACATTCGGATATATACTGCACAACTGTTTCCATTTATCATCAGAGAGCGCCGTTACATGCCGTTCCTTCCTTCTGCGTTTTTCCATGCTCTGCGGGCAGCTGCGGACAGGCAGCTCCTGTGTTTCTTGCACCTCTTTCGCTTTTTCCGCTTCAGCCTGAATGCGTCTTGTCATATTTTCTTCCATTGCCGCTGCCTGTGCCGATCCAGACCGCTCTTCCCGTAAAACCCACGATCCTTTGTCCACGACCGCTTGGGACATTGTGATGCTCTCATTCTCTTTCAGACTGTCAATAAACGCCGATTTCTCCCCCGCATCTGTCTTGTTCTTGATAAGATCCGCCCCTTCATCCATCCTGACATTGGCAGAGCCTACTCCTTTATCCGCCCCGGCACTAACGGACCTCACTTCTTTATCCGCTCTGACATTGACAAAGCCCGCTCCTCCATCCGTTTTGGCGCTGACGGACTCCACTCCTCCATCCGTTCCGGCGCTGACGGACATCACTTCTCTATCTGTCCTGCCATCGACGGAGTCCGCTCCTCCGTCCGTTCCGGCGCTGACGGAGTCCGATTCATCAAGTAGCTTCTCGCCCCCGGCATACCCGGAATCCGCCTGCTCCGGTTTCGCACCTTCACCGTTTCCTGTTCCTTCCCCGCCGGACATAACCCGCATCCCCGGCAGACGACAGATACCATAAACTTCTCCCGACGCCTGAAAAAGCAGCTGCTCCTCATTCCCATCCAATGTCATCCAGTCAGACTGTGCACTTCCTTTTCCATGAATGATTGCAATATTCCGGATAGTTGTACGCGGCCGCCCGCCCGTGCGCTCCAATACTACCGTTACAAGCGTCTGTCTGTCCATATGGCACAGATTCGCCGCGAAGCGGTAGTGATCCTGATCCCACTCCATGCGTACATGTCCCATATTTCCGCATTTTACACCATTTCTATATAAGTCGATATAACATATTTTTTGTTCATACATAAAAAGCACCCCCCACAGAACTATTAACATTCTATGAGCGATGCCTTTGTTTTATGAGCACAATTTCTGTTATCCCATGGATTCCAGATAACGCATATAGTTTACGACCATTAACGCGATCTCTAAAGTCATCGCATCGTCAAACACACGGATATCAAGCCCTGTCGCCTTTTGCAGCTTCTCAATGCGGTATACCAGCGTATTCCGGTGAACAAAAAGCTGCCTCGATGTCTCCGATACATTGAGATTATTCTCAAAAAATTTATGGATCGTCGTCAATGTCTCCTCATCTAATTCCTCCGGAATCTGATCGCCAAAAATCTCCTTAACAAAAATCTGGCACAGGCTGACCGGAAGCTGGTAGATCAGACGCCCGATGCCAAGCGTCGCATAAGAAACTACTTTTCGCTCCACATAAAATATTTTTCCGACATCCATCGCCATCCGCGCTTCCTTATAGGATTTAGAAACATCCTTTAAGTTCAACACCGGATTCCCATAAGCAACCCTGACATTTGCCATCGCCTCGGTATTCATCATATCAACGATCGTAGATGCGATCGTCTCCATCTGTCCTGCCTGATCTTCCAGGTCCAACGCCTTGATCAAAACGATATTATTTGCGTCCACCGAAGTGACATAATCACCCGACTGTGTGCTGAACAGACCGCGCAATGTTTCACTTGTCTCAGAATTTTTGTCGGACTGAATTTCTATCAGAAAGACCGTCCGTACTGCTTCAATTTCAATATGAAGTTTTTTGGCGCGGTTAAAAATATCAACAAGCAATAAATTGTCCAACAGCAAATTTTGGAAAAAGTTATTGCGGTCAAAGCGTTCTTTATATGCGATCATCAGATTTCTGATCTGACTGACCGCAATTTTCCCCATAATATAAGTGTCTGTGCTGTTTCCCTTTGCAACCAAAACATAGGCGATCTCCCCATCGTCCACGATTTTTAGTAAATGGCTGTCACCAATGATCTGGGAATCCGCCGGCGATGCAAGAAACGCGGAAAGAATCGCTGCATCCACTATAATGTCCCCATCCGTTGCTGCGATCCGCTCCCCATTAGTCTCATATACCACAAAATCAACCTTTGTCAGCGCATGCAGTTCATCAATACTGGTCTGAATGATCTGATTTGTTATCATTATAATCTCCAAGCATCTATTTTTGCTATACAGAATATTATTCTATTGTCTTCATATGTATCATCTCCTGTTGGATATAACCCATAAGCTCTGCCTAACCGCTCATTCAACACCTCCAATTCTTCTTTATACTCCGCTAAAGGATCTTCCTGTACAAAAACGGAAATTCCATTTTCTGCAACAATACATACTACAATGGCGGATCCTTTTTGTTCTGAGCGATCTTTGCTCTTCCTATATAATATAAATAAGACACCCAATCGCGACAATCACCACGCCGCCTTTGACCAAGGTCTCACGCCACTTCTTATTCATTATTGAGCTTCTTCACGATACGATACCTGTTTCTGTATACAAACGCCATCAAGTCATGCCCCCACAGTAAAGGAGAGATACCCGAAAGTATCTCTCTCCTACTATTTACCCTATGATTAGTTGGTGATGATCATTTCTGTCTCTTTGTCAAATACGTGGATCTTCTCAACGTCGATCGCGAACTTCACAACATCACCCGGTCTTGCTGTCGATCTGGGATCAACGCGGGCCGTCATCGGGAACTCCTCCAAGTCAAAGTATAAGAATACTTCGGCACCAAGAAGCTCGTAAACCTTGATCGTGGACTCAAACACCGCATTCGGTGCTGCCTCAATCATCATCTCGGAATCATATACGTCCTCAGGACGGATACCAAATGTAACAGTCTTGCCATCGTAGCCGCCATCAATCACTTTCTTGGACTTAGCGGGCGGAAGCGGAATCGTATGTCCTGCTACCTTCAAGGAAGCAACATCGCCGTTTACTTCAACGACTGCGTCAAGGAAGTTCATCTGCGGGGAACCCATGAATCCTGCAACGAAAAGGTTCTGCGGTTTCTCGTACAGATTCTGCGGCGTATCAACCTGCTGAATGACACCATCCTTCATAACAACGATTCTCGTACCAAGCGTCATAGCCTCGGTCTGGTCATGCGTTACATAGATGATCGTGGTGCCCAGTCTCTGATGCAGCTTCGCAATCTCGATACGCATCTGCACACGCAGTTTTGCGTCCAAGTTGGAAAGCGGCTCATCCATAAGGAATACCTTCGGATTACGGACAATTGCACGTCCCATCGCAACACGCTGTCTCTGACCACCGGAAAGAGCCTTCGGCTTACGGTCAAGCAATGCGGTCAGGTCAAGGATCTTCGCTGCTTCCTTCACCATCTTGTCGATCTCATCCTTCGGTACTTTTCTCAGCTTCAAACCGAATGCCATGTTGTCATATACGGACATATGAGGATACAATGCGTAGTTCTGGAATACCATCGCAATATCTCTGTCCTTCGGCTCCACATCATTGACAACTCTGTCGCCGATTCTCAGTTCACCGGAACTGATGTCCTCCAAGCCGGCGATCATACGAAGCGTCGTGGACTTACCACATCCGGAAGGTCCAACGAAAATAATAAATTCCTGATCTGCAATCTCAAGGTTAAAATTCTTAACAGCTTCAAAGCCGTTCGGATATACCTTGCAGATGTCTTTTAATGATAAACTTGCCATCTTCATGCCTCCATCTTCTTGATATAGGTGAGGTTCACCCTCCTTTGAAACTATTCATAGTATAGCGAAAAACCCCTTTTTTGACTATGCCACTATTACACAAAGATTTTCCTTCTCTTTGTAAAATGTGCTCATAAAAGATTATTTTCGTACTATTCTTAAGCACTTTAGCCAAGAATCCAACTTCTTTATTGGCTACTTTGTCCAATCTACTCCATCTCTTCCCTCGTAATATCCAAATCCTCCTGCACCTCATACTTACGAAAGATTCCGTGATAAGCAAACGAGCAAAGGTATCCAATTCCTGCAAATCCCCATCCCAGCGCAACAAGAAATCCAATATTCGTCACATAGTAGATCACGATCACAGGCATCGCCTGCAGGATTAAAAAGACGACCGTATACGGAAGGTGTGCCACGGACAGCTTTAATGCGTTACCCATCGTCCCCCGTATCGTATTCCTGAAATACGCCTGCAGAGGAAACACGTACAAAAACAATGCCAAAAGCACGATCACAATAAAACACATGGGAACTAACAGCCATATCTTAAACTGCGGTGCATAATTACCAATAATATGCACATCCGCCAGTATCACAAGTGTACCTGCCAAAATGACAGCCCACATCGCAGTCGCCTGACGAAAATTCGCCGCAAATGCCTTAAAAAAACTTTTTGTAAGATATCCCTCCTCGTTTTTTACCATTGCAAGCGTCACGCTGTACATGGCAGTGATCGACGCGCCTGCCGTTATTACGGGAACGCAGCAGAGGATCGTCAGCAGATTCAGCCAAAGCAAATCCGCGATCTTAGACAGGATATTAAAAAACTTCCCCTCCATTTTGAAAAAATTCTTCATGAAAGCCTCATTTCTTGATCTTATGGTACACAAGCCGATACTGCCGGTGCAGTTTTGTATGCATGCGCAAAATCTCCTTCGATTCCCTGCGCACCTTTAACATGATCATGTCATATGCTTTGATGAATCCATCCACGATCCGCCGGTCCAGCTTTCCGCACTTTGCCTCTTCCTCAAGTACTCTGATCGTTTTTTCTTTTGTTGCCTGTCTGAGCGCATTGATCGCATCATCCTTCGTATCCGGATGCATGATGACCGCTTCATTCTGCGTGTTATGTTCGAGCGTGATCGCCTCGTCTTTGATCTGACGGAGTGTTCCGTCTTTCCGCCTCACTGTATCATACGACCATTCATTTGTCAGACCGGTAACCACATCCGCGATCTGCAAAATACGCTGAAGCTGATTCATGGGGCCCGTTTTCTTACCGACCGGATAGCCGCTTCCGTCCAGACGCTCATGATGTGCATAAACAATATCCACAACATCCTGATTGATACGCCCAAGCAGAATCTCCCGCGCGCACTGCACATGCCGCTGAAGGATGCTCAACTGTTCCGCTTCCAAATGATCCTTTGCCTGTATGATCTTTCTTGGGACTGACAGCATGCCAATATCGTGAAGCAGCGCACTATAATAGAGAAGTTCCTGCTCCTCATCCCTCAATCCACACAGTTTTCCGATCTCCTTGCAGACGCAGATACAGGTCACGGAATCGATCACGGCATACTCACTGCGGAACCCGATGCAGTACATCAGCATATTCAGATAACCGACTTTCTCTTCATCGCTCAAAAGAACATAGTCAAGAATTTTATCCAGCTCTGCCGCATAACTCCCATCCGTTAATTTTGCGATCATATCATACTCTTTGATTGCCTTTTCCAGCAGTTGAAAAGAATCTTCTCCATAACGGGTACCGATATCTTTGGATAACATTGCCGCTGAAAAATCATTCTCCAGCGCCGAATGATAGATCTCCACTTTTTCCGCAAGGTTTAAGTGCCTTGCAAGCTCTATGTAATCGTCTTTGATATCCTGTGTCTGGTTATAATCCAAATGATGGTATAGCAGGATTCTCGCATACTCCGGATGCGGCGAAAGGTATCTGAAAAAAAGATACCCGTAAATCGAATGCGGCATCGGATCCTGAAGCTCTACGCGCATCATCTCATGAACATTATCGGTCTTATAAGCGCCAAAATCATGCAATACAGCCAAAATAGCCAGATCCGCAATCTCGTACTGTTCATATCCGCCCCGGCACGCAAGCATGCAGCTTAAGATATACGCAGTCCTGCTGCCATGCTCAACGATTCTTTTATCGATCAATGCCAGAGTATCCCGAATCAGAATGCACATATCTTTGCTCTTGATGTATTCCATAATGATATACCTGCTCCTTCCAATATTCCGGGGCTTGCGCACAGCGCAGATCTCCCTGCCAAAAACCCTTACTGATGTCCATCTTCTCCAACTGCCTTATTACAAAAAGAATTCCATCGGCACATACCGGATCCCGTCGGCAAGCCGCTCGGTATCCGTATCCAAAAAACCGACCTTATGATAAAAGCCCACCGCATCCGGTGCCGCATTTACAGTCAGCCTGCAGCCCGATCTTCCGCAGACGAACTGCCCTGCTGCCTGAATCAGCGCCGCCCCGATACCACGGTGCTGATAATTCTCATCCACAAACAAAAGTGAAATGTGCTGACCGCCGCGCAGCGTGATCATACCAACCATCCTGCCGGCGTCAAATGCGCAGAACAGCCGGTAGCTTCCCGCCGTAAACATATGATACAGCTCATTATCGGTCAAAAAGTCACGAAAACTGCTAATTCCCTCCCCGGAGTATCCCGGCGCGACAAATTTGAGGAATACCCGCCAGGCGAGCCCCATCGCATCCTGCCACTCATCCGGATGTGCGGTACGATATTCAAAGTTGTCCGTCATTCCCATGCGCTTCCATTCCCTTTGCATTTCACTGCCTTATACAAACAGTATACCGAAACATGACGACAAGCGCAAGAGACGATTTGATTCTAAGATCAACATTCTAAGCTCACAGCACATGATCTGTTTCTAAATTGGATCATGCGCACAGCGAGAAGCATCATTCCATACATTTTCCAACCTGATTGACAAGCGGCAGCCCGTTTTCCAGCGCATACGCATTTTCCAATGTGACCTGCGCGATCGCCTGCATTGCTTCTCTCGTAAAAAATCCCATATGCGACGTGATCAGCACATTCGGAAACGTTGTGAGTCTGGCAAGGTTCTCATCCGTCATGATCTCGTTTGAGCAATCCTCGTAAAATACGCCTTCCTCTTCCTCGTAAACATCAAGTCCAAGCCCTCCGATCTTACGGCTGATCAGTCCGTCGATCACTGCCTCGGTATCGATCAGGGCACCGCGCGATGTGTTCACCAGATAAACGCCCTCTTTCATCTGTTCGATCGCTTTCCGGTCAATCAGATGCTGTGTCTGCTGTGTAAGAGGACAGTGCAGGGAAATGAAATCTGACTGGCGCAAAAGCTCCTCCAAAGAAACATACTCCACGTCCAGCGTGTGGTTCGGATACGGATCATACGCGATCACATGCATGGAAAAGCCGTTGAAAATACGGATCATCGCCTGTCCGATCTTACCGGTCCCGATGACACCCGCCACCTTGTGAAACATATCCTTTCCCATAAAACCATTGATGTTCATATTAAAATCTCTTGTCCGTGTATACGCTTTATGTGTAAAACGATTTACCGTCAAAAACATCGCCATTGCAAATTCCGCGACAGCCTCCGGCGAATAGCTTGGGACACGCAAAATCGTGATCTTATCCTCTGCCGCCTTAACATCCACATGATTAAAGCCCGCGCTGCGCAGAAGAATCGCCTTCACCTTCATCTCATACAATCTGTCGATCATTCCTGCGTTTACATAATCATTCACAAAAATGCAGATCGCATCATATCCCTTCGCCAAAAAAATCGTGTCTTCATTGCACGGCATCTCAATAAAATGAATATCAAAACCATAGTCCTTTCCCATCGGCTCAAACCAGACGCGGTCATATGGTTTTGTACTGTAAAATGCGATTTTCATCCTGATCCTCCATCTAAGCTTTCTGTATCCAATCAATAACCATTATGTATCCGTTGCTCCATATTATTCATAAACTTTTCAATTAAGAAAACAAATTTCTTCAAACGGTCATGCAGATAAACGCGTCCGCAGACCATATCGGCGTATATTTCAAATTACAAGAGAGGCAGTACACTCCGCACTGCCCCTTTTGGGATTCCGTTTTTAGGAAAGCGCTGATCAAATCACCGTTTCCTCTCCTCCTTTGACCAAAAAACCTTTTGTTCTTTCAACGCTTAGCACCAAGCACCTTTTCAACCCATTGGTAAATATCCGCGGAGACCGTTTTCCTGTCCGCCTCATTCAAAAGCTCATGCCGGTCGTTTTTATAGAACTTGATGTCCATATTCGCCATGCCCCTCAATTGATAGGTATGATACGCCCTGCGGACACCTTTCCCATAATCGCCGACAGGATCTTCTTCCCCTGACACAAAAAACAGCGGCAGACGTTTCGGGATCCGTTTGAGATAAAGCGGGGACTGACAGCGCGAAATCAGCGTAAACAGCGTATGAAAGCCATTCAACGTAAACCCGAAACCGCACAGCGGGTCCGCATCAAAACGCTTTACCGTTTCCGCATTTGCACAGATCCAGTCACTTTTGCTCTGGGGATTCTTGATCCGCTTCCCATAACCGGAAAAGCCCATTTTCTGAATGAACGCGCTTTTATAATGCCATCCCTTAAAAATAGCCATGATCCTGGTCAGGATCTTTCCGGCACCGAGTACGACCGCCGGTTTTGATCCGGTACCCATGATCACCGCTCCGGAAATACCCGTACCATAACGGCAGATATAATTTCTGACGATAAACGATCCCATACTGTGTCCCACGATCAAAAACGGTACGTCAGGAAGCTGCTCCTGCACGATCTTTTTTAACCGGTGTACATCGCGCACGACTACCGTCGCCGCATCGCCTGCACAAAAATAGCCAAGATCTTTCGGGTCCTTCACAGACTGCCCGTGTCCCAAATGATCCTCTCCGATGACACAGATGTCATGTTCATTCATATAACGTGCAAACTCGTCATACCGGTCCACATACTCTTCCATGCCATGCACGATCTGAAGAACACAGCGCGGTTTTCGCGGGTGCTCCCCCGTCATGCAGTCCGGCTTCCAGATGATGCCGTGTATTCTCGTCTTTCCATCCCGTGAATCATAAAAAATGTCCTCTTTTTTTGACATCCCTTCCACCTCCTAACAGATTTCCGCCCCCGACGGCATCGGCTTCTCCGGCGATACCAGCGCAAGCTTTCCCTCCGCGTCCTCCGCGCATAACAGCATGCCTTCCGATACGACCCCTGCCAACGTTGCCGGCTTTAGGTTTACCAATACCATCACTTTTTTCCCGACCATTTCCTGCGCCGTATAATGCTGCTTGATGCCCGATACGATCTGCTTTACTTCCGAACCGATCTTCACCTTTGAGCAAAGCAGTTTTTTACTCTTTGGAACCTCCTCACAGGCTATGATCTCACCAACCTGAAATTGCAGCTTTGCAAAATCTTCATATGTGATTTCCGGCTTTGGCTCGATGTCAATGCCCTGTCCGGCGTGGCAGCCTGCATCGCTGCCAGCCTTCCCTGTCCGGTCATTGGCATCCTCTTTCTGCTTCGGTTCGCCTGCCTGCATATTATCTCCGCTGTCCTGTGTTCCTGCTGCCGCCTTCCGTTCAGCAGTCATTGCATCGACGCGCTCCATGACCTCCTTTAAGTCCTGGCGGGCAAACAGAATTTCCGGCGTCTCTGTCACTTTCGTTCCAGAAGGGTACAACCCAAATTTCTCAAGCGAATCGAACGGGCGAAGCGATGTACTAAACTGCTTCGCGATCTTAGCCGCCGTCTCCGGCATAAACGGCTCTAAAAGCGACGCACCGATCAAAATACCCTCTGCCAAATTGTAGAGCACGGTCTGCAGGCGGGCTTTTTTTGCCTCATCCTTCGCGAGCGCCCACGGCATCGTCTCATCGATATATTTATTACACCTCTTAAATAGCGCAAATATTTCAGTGATCGCGTCGGCAACTCGAAGCTCTTCCATCTTTTTCAGCACACGTCCGTATGTGCCGGCTGCCATGCGGCGAAGTTCATCGTCCACGTCCTGTACACCCTCATCCACGCCTATACCGCTGTCGGTCATAATGCCGCCAAAATATTTATTGCTCATCGAAATCGTCCGGTTTACCAGATTCCCGAGCGTATTTGCGAGGTCGGAATTGAGCCGCTCCACCATTAGATCCCATGTGATCACGCCGTCATTTTCAAACGGCATTTCATGCAATACAAAATAGCGTACGGCATCCACGCCGAAAAATTGAATCAAATCCTCCGCATAAATCACATTGCCTTTTGACTTGCTCATTTTCCCATCGCCCTGAAGCAGCCACGGATGTCCGAATATCTGCTTCGGAAGAGGCTCGCCGAGCGCCATAAGGAAAATCGGCCAGTAAATGGTGTGAAAACGTATAATATCCTTTCCTATTAAATGGAGATCCGCCGGCCACAATTTCTGATACTGCTCCGTACCCTTCCCCTCTGCATCATAACCAATTCCGGTAATATAGTTAGAAAGCGCATCCAGCCATACATAAACGACATGCTTGTCATCAAAATCAACCGGTATCCCCCATGTAAATGACGTTCTTGACACACACAAATCCTGAAGTCCCGGTTTCAGAAAATTATTCATCATTTCGTTTTTGCGGGACACGGGCTGTATAAATTCCGGATGCGCCTCAATATGCGCAATCAGTTTGTCAGCGTATTTACTCATTCTGAAAAAATATGCTTCTTCTTTCGCCGGCTTTACCTCACGCCCACAGTCCGGACATTTACCGTCCACAAGCTGCGATTCGGTCCAGAATGATTCACAGGGCGTACAATACAAACCTTCATAAGAACCTTTATAAATATCGCCCTGATCATAAAGACGTTTGAATATCTTTTGCACCTGGCGCTCGTGGTTCTCGTCGGTCGTACGAATGAATTTATCATAGGAAGTATTCAGGCTGTCGCAAATTTCACGGATTTCACCCGCCACCTCATCCACAAATGCTTTCGGCGTTACACCCGCCTCTTTCGCTTTTAATTCAATTTTCTGCCCGTGCTCATCAGTCCCGGTCTGAAAGAAAACATCATAGCCGTCCTTTCTCTTAAATCTGGCAATGCTGTCAGCCAAAACAATTTCATAGCTGTTGCCAATATGCGGTTTCCCCGACGTATAAGCAATTGCTGTTGTAATATAGTACTTTCCCTTATCCATGCTGTTCCTCCTTATGACGCCGCAATGTAACAAAAAAGCCCGTCTTCCACCCCAGTCAGAAGACGAACCTGTTAAAGTCCGTGTTACCACTTCTATTCGCACTCCCCTTGCGGAAAATGCCTCGCCGGGTACTGCCCGTACACTCTTTGTCATCGCTTTGTCTTTCTTTCCTGTCCGCGCTCATGATACGCTCTGAAACCTCCGCGTTGATGCGGCGCCGGACTGAAACCTAATATACCCGTATTTTATATGATTCATGCAGAAAAGTAAAGACCTATTATCTGATTTTCTCCACCAGCCCGCTCACATTCTGATATGTCATCTGTTCTTCCTGAAAATATTCATATAGTAATTGACCAATTCCCTGAGGGAAGTATAAATCCGTTACGATCTGCATCTCTGCTTCTGAATTAAATTTAACTTTAACAATATCCGTTTCGTTGGTCTTCTCAACGCATTGGATTTTCATCGTTCCCGCTGCTTTTACACCTTTACTGGAAAAACGTCCAAAGATGATTTTGAACATCCCTAATTCTTGCAGCAAGTTCAATACCATCTTGTTCTTAAGCGAGAGCTCATTCAACGTGGTAAACTTTTTACCATTCGCCTGGACGTGATTATGATGATCCCCCATTTCTGCCGATACAATATCGACGGTATGGATTTCACCATTTTCTTTTTTCTCCTTAAAAATTTTCACCACTCTCTCTTTTGGCGACACTAGCTCATCAATACCGGAAAACACACAATTTTTTATGTACACTTTTTCATGGCAGCCACATTGAATCTGAAAATGATCTCCAATCTGCCTCCCACACGATTTACTCCCCGTCATTATGCGGTCATCAATCGTAACATGCCCCGAATAGCATGGAAGCAATAATACACATAGCATCTCATAATAAATAGGATCTTCTGCTATTTCATTATCACCCGCTACTGCAAATTCCTGTTCACCACTACAGGCATCAATATCGGCCACATCATCTAACGATCTCAACAGCGTATGATTGAATTCCCTGTTGATTTGCATAATTACTTTTCTCAAATCAGGATCTGCAATGCTCTGTATATTAATTGGAAATGGCTGTATGGATCTCCGGTGCATTTTATCAATCATTCCCTTATAAAGTATCACTCGCTTGTTGCGATTCTGGCCGACCTGCGTATGAAATTTTATAATCGTCTGAAAAAAGGAAATATTATTCTCAATTTCCTGTTCATCAGACAATTCGAACATATACGGATCAATCAGTACACCCATTATAATCCCTTTCTCTCCAACGCCGCTTCCAGAATAGCATCTAATAACTCCTGCGTTTCATCTCTAAAGTCTTTCGGATAATCAATATTTCCCAAACTAGAAATATTCGCGGACTCTACAATGGTTCCCCCAACGTTATGAAAGAAATTAACTGCTGTGGATTCCTTAGAAAAATCATCTTTTACAATATGGTATCTCAGCCTGAGCAGAAAATATTCACTATGTGTTTCAAGAATGATCTTTCGCCCCCGCCTGCAAAATTCAACAAACATATCCGCCAAACGACTTTGCGAATACGGATGCAAATGCAGCTCCGGCTGTTCAAAAATCAACAATTCGCCAGGCTCGGACAGCAATACAGATATTAAAACGGGAAGTACCTGACTGGTGCCAATTCCCACGTTCATGATATCTGACTTAACCTGTTCCATATTTTCTATCGAAACGCTAAAGCCAAATGAATTCTTCTTATCAACAATTACGGAACTCGCGATATTCAGATGAACCATCCACGCCGCAAGCGCATCTGATAATGTACAACGTTCATTGCCTTTAGGCAAAATATATTCTTTTTCTCTTTTATTTTCATGCAATAAGACCGAGGCAAAATAAGCTCCAGTCGGTCCGACATATTTGGGGATCGTTTCAAACCCTATATTGTAAAGTCCCTTGGGATTATCACGAATCGGACCAACAAAAAATATCTTGGTAATAATATCTGTATAAAATTCCTCATAAAAATCCAACGCGTATTTTAACTGCGTCCATTGATCCGTTTTTTCCCCATTTTCTCCAAGCGTCCGAAAAGAAGCCATATCAAAATGGTAAAGCCCTTGAAAATCGTTAGCATCGGGTGCAGATTGTTTATATTGCGCCAAATAATTTTCGTATTTTACTAATAACTTTTCTAATTCTTCTGTAGACTCGACATCTGCAAATGTCAATTCCAATATCTTTACCCGCAAATCCTTAGGAAATGTCCGCGCAATCGTTTCATACTCTGGTAATTCCAAATTGCCAAATTCATCAATAAGCTGTTCCGCACGTTCTGCCAATTTCTGTTTCTCTCTTGATAGTATCCTTTTCTCTACCGTACTATCCGAGTCTTTGTTTAACAGGCGCACATAAAACTCTTTGATTGATTCTACGCTAACCAGTTTATCTGTAGCCGCAACCGCGATTTTCTGTGAAACCAGCATATGTGACAAATCGTTCAGCAATTCTGACGCTTTCCGGTTCAGCTCTAAATCATAATGCATATAATATTTCGTCATCTGCAAATTGTTAACATTTGCGCCAAACGAGCTCTGTCTGCCATTTGTCAGCAGATCGTAATACCCGCCTTTTTCCCGCGTAAACACCAATTGCATATCCTCATAATGTACCTCAATAAAATCCAATGCCGCTGACGTGCCATCTTCCCCCCGCTTAAAATTCCAAGTTATTTTGAAATCATCCTCTTCCAATGTATTCTCTGATTTCTCTGTCTGCTCAAGCACGGCAGAAAAAGTAAACGACTCAGTTCCAGAGACTGATATTACGTCATCAAAATCCCCCAGTGCAACATATTTTCCAGACAACAAAAGCTCTTCATCCGGACTATTACACTCCATTGTCTGTTTCATTGTTAGCAAAGCCTGCAAAGCGGTGCTTTTTCCGCTGCTATTTGCCCCAAGAAGTACTGACAGGTCTGAAAAACGGATAAACTGTCTCTGGGTATAGGACTTAAAATTTTCAATTTCCATTCCTTTTAACGCCAGCCCCATTGGTTCCCCCCCTTAAAAAGTTCAGCCAACTTATGAAAAAGTTGACTGAAAATAATCTTTTATGCTGTTATTTGTGATTGCTATTCCATGAGAATATGCATACTTCCACGGGGTCTGTTGATGCGTTAACTCTACAAGCTCATATGCGGTCTTCCCCCCGTATTCGTTCCAAACCGCTTCCAATGTATCCTTTACGTCACAATCCCCAAGTAAACTAATCCCCTCATATTCCAAAATTTCAGAGCGTCCATATCCCCTAAACGCCTCATAAACCTTCTCATTAACCGGTCCGTACTGCCATGCTTCAAACTCTTCTGCAAACGCCGCCTTGTCATCCCAAACAAAACTCCATCCCTGTGCCAAATATAATAACTTCTGCAGTTTCAGCGGAGTTAGAGAATATCTTTTTCTACCATAGGACAAAAACACCAAATAGCGCGCAGCATCTAATATATCTACCATGATCAGTGTCCTCCTATTTTATATTATGCTCTCCTAAACCACTTCGTGCGGGTATACCTAACAACGATAATAGATAATTATCAATTATCCGTTTCCTTTAGATAGTATATCAAAGAAGCCTTTCTTATGCAATTCAAACTTGTTTTTCAAACAATCCTGCTAAACATCTTTTTAATATCGAACGTGTGTTCTATTTTTTATAGTATACCATTTTACAATTTGAATGGCAAGATAATTCCTATCTTTTTAAGATTTTTGTACAATCTAAATAAAGATTTTCCTAAAAAATGGTAATTATTCCTTCTATCACTATAAAATAAATCATATTTACTCATACTATCCCGTTTCCGCTTCCAGCCGTTCCGGTTTCTTTTCCGCTTTCGGCTGCAGACCGCAGATCAGAAGATCAATCCACACCGCGTAAAAAGGAAGCAGTTCCACACATACAGGCGCCATAAATAAAAGTGCAGATATTTCGCCACTGATAATCAGGAGCAGCCGCATATTTTTCCCCGCCCGCCATACGCTCCGTATCTGCCATAAAGCCCAAATGACGACAAAAGTTCCAAGAAGCAATCCGGCTACGCCCCCTGCACGATAACAGAGCGCAGGCAGACTACCCTTCCATAAACCGCTGAGCGCGCTGCTCATCCTTTCAACCCACTTCACGAGCACGGAAACGATCATCCCCTCCCGCATGCCCGCCCATCTTTCTTCAAAAAAAAGAACCATAAAACGATCCAAACCGACCCACAGATGAATGCCGCAAAAGATCAGAAATACCAGAAAAAGTTTTCCCCAAAGAAACACCCGTTTTTCTAATTTCTTTTGCAGCATGGTCAATCCTTTTTTATGTAACTCACCTTTTTCTTTCAGCTTGTCCCACGTACTCACTGCATAAAGTGTAAAACCGCTCAAAAGCAGCTCGGCAATGGCGCTTCCCTGTAAAGAATATGAAAGCCCGTCCAACTTAAAAACCTTCGTGTAATCCAGAATCAGTGACAAATTGCATGCAAGAAACGTCGCCCCAATAAACAGGGATAATGCGCGTTTTATGTATTCCTTTACTGGCGGAACCGTCAGCACAAGCGCATAGATTCCCGCAAGCAGCAAAAGCATCATACCGGGCGTATCATTCAGCGCAACAACCAAAAATGCGATCACTCCGCCCGCGCAATACATCATACGCCGCACGCGGTCTTTTTCCCTGCAAAATCCCCATGCGGCGATCATCGCATTGATGATCCCGACAGCATCCGTCATCGTTTTATCAGAAAGCACGCAGAGCGGCAGAAGTACCATATCCGCCGAAATCGCATACGAGACCAGATAGAGCAGCAGAATCGCACTCCCCGCATAAAAAACAAAGTCAAACTGCGCCATCCTGATCGCATCCTGTCCGCGCATGACATAATAAAACATCGCAGACAATCCCAAATATGCAAAAATACTTCCATCACCGGATTCACCCAAAATACCCCTTTCACAGAGCGGTACCATGCCAAATAAAAACACCGCCGCCGCAAGCATCCAAAATTCCTGATAAAAACGCATCGGTACGAACATACGCTTCCTTCTCCCAACGGCAAATCCCGCAACAAGTCCCCCCGCCACAATTACGGCCGCTAAAATTCGAGGACTTATCAAATCCCCCGCAAGCGGGAGAAGCATCGTTATCATTAAATAAGAAAGTGCCATGATTTTACTTTCGCTTGTCATAAAATTTTCCCTCATAATTTTGCACAAAACAGGGCGTTCATTTTTTACTTGCAAACCCAACAGCCATCTGCTATGGTTATACCATCAAAAGAGCACATCCTGCCATAGGACAACACCGCTCTTACCTTATCTTTCATGGCGCATGCCATTCTTTGATGTTTCATTCTGACCATTCTTTTTTCACATCCCGAAAGGAGGACGTTTATGTCCCGCTCATCTTTTATCACACTTCAGTCACCTGGTCTTTTTGTTCCATTGGAGAGACGGACTGGAAAGCTTGCCTTTACCCTTACCAACGACTATCTCTTTAAGGTTGTCCTGCAAAGAAACGAAGACATCCTGCGCACATTACTTTGCAGCCTGCTCGGCCTGCAGCCGGATTCCATCCGCTCCGTTCTTATCACCAATGCCGCCGAACCCGGTACGACCGTCCATGATAAGGACGCGGCTCTTGATATGAGGCTGATCCTTAACCACAATAAGATCCTGAATCTGGAAATGCAGATCCGCAACGAACACAACTGGCCGGAGCGCTCCCTGACCTATCTGTGCCGCAGTTTTGACAATGTACCAAAGGGTGCGGACTATAAGACCGCATTTCCCACGCATCACATCGGTATCTTGTGTTTCAGCCCTGCCGGGATGCCGAAACAGTTTTACAGCCATTATTACATGACGGAGCAGCACTCACACAGCATCTATACACCAAAGTTCCGCCTCTCCATATTGGACCTGACGCAGGCGGGGCTTGCAACCGATGCGGACAGACAGCAGGGGCTCGACCTCTGGGCTGCCGCGTTCCGCGCCACGACATGGGAGGAGTTTCAAATGTTAGCAGAAAAAGACACATTATTCAAAACCGTATCAGACGCCCTTTATATCGTTCTTGAGAACAAAGACCTTGCCGATCAGATCCGGCGTCAGTGGGAATACGAGGCCATCGAGAAGCGCCGGAAGGAGCTGGCGCAGCGGCGGGACGCACTGATGCAGCGGCGCGAGAAACGAATACAAAAACGGGAGGCAGAATGTCAGCAACGTGAAGCCGCACAGCAGCAGCGTGAAGCCGCACAACAGCAACGGGAAGCTGAACAACAGCAACGGGAAGCTGAATTTCAGCAACGGGAGGCAGAATGTCAACAGCGCGAAAACCAAATACAGCAGTACGAGGTCGAGCTTCAGCAGCGCGCGGCTGCCCTTGAAGCTAAAAGCAACGCTCTTAAAGCAAGCCTCGAATAATTCGAAGCAGAGCAGGCAAAAACCTTAGGAATCGCCGATTAAACCGGCGCTTCCTCTGCCTGATCCCTTCCATTGCTTTCATGAAAGACATTAACCATCGGCAATAACGTACCGCATATGCCAACGTAATCCTTCTTGTTATTTTTATAAGCAGATGTCTTGACTTTCCTGCAATATACACGTCATATCCTACTAATAAAGGGTATGGCGCATATACAGATTCCATCTGCATAACAGGAAGAAGGATTGATATTCTATGGAAAATCATACTTACAAAGAAACATTTTGTATCCGCCTTACACAGCTTCGAATGAGCAAAAATGTTTCCGCACGCAATATGAGTCTCTCACTGGGTTTAAGCACCGGCTACATCAACAAAATTGAAAACCAGAAAACGCTTCCCAGTATGAGCACCTTTTTCAACATCTGTGATTATCTTCTGGTCACACCGCAGGAATTTTTTAATACCGACACGCCGTTTACGGCCGAGATCGCAACCGCTGTCGTGGAAATGAATCTTATGAGCAGAGACCAGCTTTCCCGCATGATCGCTTTTATGAAAGACATTAACCATCGGCAATAGCACCTCCCGGATTTTACCTAACTGTCACCCGCTCACAACTATTAAAAAGCAATGGTGTCGAACTATGTTGCATGAACCGCCGCACCCCCTTTGGTGAAAGCGGCGCCATATACCCTGCTGCGGAGCACAATGCAATCTATCTGCGTTGTACTCCGCGGAAAATATAAACGTTATGATTGATGGTTTCTCTCTTCGCAAGGCAAATGATTCCGGTGATAAACCCAAAGGAATGTATTTGATCTTTGACTAACACCATTCATTGCTAATTGATCTCCAACAGTCGCTTTACTAACGCCAATGCCCTTTCTACTGTCACATCTGAATTATAGTGTTGATGTTCTCCCCATCTTCCCAATCCATAAACCTGATGTGCTTCACACCATTCCAACAGTTCCTTCATTTGTTCCTGCTTTCCTATCGTATTCAGCGGATAGGCATAGTCATTTACAAAGTTGATTCCCGTATCATTCTCCTTTGTGAACATATCCACTCGTTCTGTTCTGGTTTCCGTCCAGTATCCCCTGCTGTTCGGGCAAAAATTAGAGCGAACCAAAATTCTATGATATGGCAGTTTTTCGTCAGGAAAATAAATCCATTGTGCCTTTGTATCCAAATTCCCGTAAAAATATCTTGTTTCAATAGAGCTATGCTTCAATTTGGATATATCTTCAATAATCTTTTCCGGCATGCCAATCAGTGTATGAAACTCTTTCCACGGAATGGTATTGATGATGGCATCCGCCTGAAAACGCCTTCCGTCAGAAGACTTTAGGCTTTTCTCTGCAAAATCTATCGTTTTTATATCCACGCCATATAGAATGCGGTCTCCTAAACTGTCAGCCATTCTGCTCCAAAGTTCACCATATCCAAAACTTTTGGGATAATAGAACTTTGCGTGCCCCGGCTGAGTCCCGTATGCTTTGTGCTGTCTACAGCTCTCTAATGTTTCCTCATAACTCACATTTGGAAGCTTTTCAAGCCAATAAGTCCCCAGTTCATTTAATTCATCAGAAAACATTTTCCGATTATACGGCAGCATATAATCATCCGTGATCCGGTCTCCCAGTTTCCAGCGAATCCACTCCACGAACGTGTCCGGCATCGGAACATTTTGATTACACCCCGCCTTAGATATGGACTCTAAATAGTCCTCTTGCATGTCCATCGGAAGCTCCCATATATTCGCTTCCAACGGATGATGAACAAGCACCCCACCCAATTGAATCTGACTGTCTCTCGTATAAATATCCCATTCGGTTTCCGGCATAAACTGAAACAGAAATTCATTTACCTTAGGTCTTCGTACATCCAAAAAATGACCTCCACCGATATCAAACGGCGCTCCGTCCACCATTGCAGAACGGCATAAACCGCCTGCTTCTTTTTCTTTTTCTAAGACCAAAAAAGAATCTTCTCCACACTGTTTTAACCTGACCGCCACAGACAAGGCGGCAGGTCCTGCGCCAAGTATTATGTATTTCACTCTATGCTCTCCTCCTTGGTTCTAAACAAAATACTTCACTTTTAAATTTGCGCAATCCCATCCTGCCCAAGCAGATTATTATTACCGTTAAAATAATCTCTCCTACACAATAGAAATAATAAGCTACCGGCATATTACTTCTCAATTTCTCCAGCGTATAATGACATACAGAAAAAGTAATACCGTCTATTACGTTAAAAACACAAACATGCCAACATAAAATAGAAAGACTCACTCTTCCTAATGCCGAAAGCAACGTTACTATTCGCCATTGCCGCACAAAGCGGAAAAACATTATACACAGCAATGATCCCACTATACCTTTAACAATATATAAAGCAATGCTTTTACCGTACATTCGGATTGCAATGTTGGCTACTGTATCCATCTTACACATGGTCAGATACCCCACACCCACTACAAGGTATGTTATGCCGGGTACTACATTTCTATCAAATCCCCCCTGCTGTTTCACAATATCACCCACTATTAGGAATATGATAATGCATCCTGCTGTATCCATACTCCACGGCAATAATATTGGCAGATACGAAAGCAACTTCGCAATTATAATGCAAATCATACAGCAAACCGCAACAGATTTCACTTTCCAATATTTTATCTTTACTTTAACGATATAAAATATCCAGACAGAAAAATAGGATGCCGGTAAAAACCACAGCGGGTGATTCAGTTCTTCAAAAATTACAATGGGCTCATCAAGACTCGTCCCAATCATATACCGCCCGTAAAACACTCCCCCAATGGTTCGCATAATATATCCGATTGATATTGTACCCCCCCCCAAGGCAGTTTTTGCCCACCCCATCGGTACTAGAAATAAATTGCACACCACGTACGGAAATATCAGGTTTCGAAAGCTCTTCTTTATCATTTTGGGTAAATCATTCCTCGTTATTTCAGGTGTGAAGTAGCCCATAATAACCCAAAAAACTGGAAGAAAAAATCCTTGGAAGTACTTTCCCATAATAGGAAATCCACAAGAATGAACCACCATTGTTATAAAAATGCCCAGCCCTTTCGTTGCATCTATATAAGCAATACGTATATTTTTCTGATCATCCATCTGTCTTTTCATACCGTTTAACTCCTAGCATTTCATATCCTGCGTGTATCAGATGGACTCGCAGATTTCTGATATAATCATCTATTGTCCTTCCTCGATAGTAAACTCTTTAACCGTTTTGATATTTCCAAAAAAACTTCGTTTTTCAAAAAAATCTCAATTCCTATATATATTACTATCGACAGACTTACTATCAAAGTAGAATAAGCGCCTGTCCAATCCGTCGGTTGCATGACTATTAAACAGCCAAAACCGCCGCACCCAGCCAATATCTTTCCTATTGTTTTCCGCAGCTTACCCAAACATATCTGCTTTCTTCCAATCACCATACAACTAAAATATGCAATTGCCTCCGCCAGTATTGTCGTGAAAGCAGCCGCGTTTTCTTTTCCTATCGGGATTAATATAAAGTTTAGAACAATATTTACCCCTGCACTGACCAGCGTAATATAGAATACAGATTTCTCCTTTTGTAACGGCACGAGTACACACTGCCCCCAAAACCAAGCACCCATACAAAAAAACATTGCGATTCCTAACAGTGCAAGAGAACTTTGAGCCGCTAAGAATGTTTCATTTGCCGCAATCAGAATAATCTCCCTGCGTAACAAAATGATACCAACGATAGTCGGCAGCATTACGCTGAGCAGCGTTTTATAAATATCCGTTGCCACCTCTTCAAATTGATGCCTGCTATTTTCATTCAATAAAGCCGACAGCCTCGGAATAGAAACAATCAGCACTGAGGAAATAACGGTTTTGATCATGCTATATATCTTTGTTGACAACGAATAAATCCCGACCGTATAATCATCGCATATAAATCCTATTATCGTTGTATCTGATACTACATAGATACTGACGGTAAGGTTCATGAAAAACAAGATCAGTATCGTTTTCATATGCGCAGTATAGGAGATTTTCCCTGTCAATCGAATCGTGCAGAATTTTTTGCTCCGAATAAAATTTATGATATTCGCCAATACGCTTGTTACAACATTAATGCACGTATAAACAACAATATCTTTTTCTGTCTTAACCAATAAAAACAATAATATCAATGCAATAATTTGAAAGAAAACAGTTCTAATCGTTATATAGGTATATTCTTCATAAACTGAATAGATCCATTCGACGCCAATCGCCCGAAATAATATCTGAAAAGACATAATAAACAGCAATGCACGATACGATTGAAACTTGGGTACAACTCCTATGCACAAAAATAATACGCCCAGCGAACAAACAGATGATACACAATTAAGCGAAAACATCTCTGATGCAAAAGTATTTATTTTTTCTTTATCAGAGCGCATCTTTGCGCCCTCACGGATTGCATAGGTAGAGATACCTAAGTCCGCGAATAATATGAAATATGTAATAACAGAATTCGCAAATCCGAATTTCCCAATATTGTCTACGCCGAGCACTTTAGATGCATATGGAAAGGAGATTAAAGGAAAGATAATGCTCATAATACCCTTAACCGCATTGAGAATCATATTCATCTTTAATGATTTCTGTTTAAGGTTATTATTCATTACAGATCTTCCCCATTAATATGCCTACAATTACTTTTTACCAAACATACATACCATCTGTCAGACTACTTATTTTTTATGCAGCTCTTCACTTTTTTACCTTTTCCGCTGAGTATGCCATTATTCAATATAACCTCATCCATAAAACTATCTCCCCTGCTTCTTTTTTCACATCTAGCAAAAAAGCTTACATTGGATAAACCTGCAATAAGCCCTCCACACTCTGCCAATGACAACATATCTCTAATAACCTCCACACCCAAATTATACTTTTCGTTTATCTTTTGTTCTTCATTAAATATAACTAATTTTTTTGATCCCTTAGGCGTCCTGCTTGTTTCTGGATAAAATAACACTTTCTTCCCATAATGTGATACTATCTGATCTAGTGACTCTTCACTATCTGTTGCGATAAATATTTGGTCATAATAATTGCTTCCCAATAATTTATCTATATATTTCATATATTTTTCTAACAATACAGGAATGGGATGATCTTTTATATTTCCCCATTCAACACCTCTTATATGTACAGCAAGCGTTCTTTCATTAATCCCCAAATTTTTAATTTCACTTGCTATATATTCCTGCATATACGTATTTAATCTAATATATTTTTTATATAAATATACATATCTATCCATCTCTGCACCATCGGCATTATACAAATCTCCATCTGCTATAAGTTCTTTCAAATTTAATTCATGTGCAAAGCAAACATTTTTACTATGATATACTTCTTCTTTAGTTAATAACGATACTTGCTCAAAATAATACTCAAAGGCATTTTGGGTCCCATTAATCAATTCATCTTCAGCAAATATGACATCCCTTCCCCAGTTAACATACGGCAAAAACCCAAGTCTATCTGCAATATCCAATTTTCGAATCGTAAATACATCCATTAACGAAAAAAAACCATTTGTACACACATTAGTTTTATCAATTTGCGGATCACCCACCGAAATCATGAATATCATTTTATCCTTATTTTTGTCCCCAAATTTGTGAAACCATAGAATTTCTTTCTTTTCTATATAATCATATAACAATCGACAATAATTTGAGCGTTTTGTCCCAAATAACATTAATATCACTAAATATATTTTTAAGTGCCTTTTCCTCATAATTTGTGTCGCATTCTGTATGAATCGTTGCATTTACACACCTCCGTCTTCATATGCATACCACTTTTCTGACTAACGCCTTTGATTTTAATAGTGGCATCATCCGTTAACCTGCCATCACTTTTTACTTGATAGATATACATATCAATTTCATAAGTCCCCGATATTTTCCCATATGTTCCGTTTTCTCCATGCCCTAATGAATATTGACTTGTATATGTTCTGCAAAAAATAAGCTCTGCTTCATTATATATATCTAATAATTCACTTTTTGAAATAATATAAATATTATTGTCGCTTGCATATGCGGTCGTTACTTCATCGTAGTCGTCTAGCGAATAACAATAGTTATCGTTAAGAATATGCAAGTCACTCATCAAAGCTTCTAATAATGTCCGGGAATATGTATCAAACATAACAATCCCATTTTTTTCAATATTAGCTAATGCATCTTTAAGTATTTCATATTGTCCATAATGTGTAGCGCAGGTAAGCATAGATGGAATGTATTGTTTATTAAAAATCCATACGCACATAAGTAACAGTAAAATAAAACGTCGCTTTTCTAATGCCAACGTTAATGTTATTACAATTAACGGAATCAAAACCGGTGCAAAATATCTTGATGCATAATAATTTATCGGTGTATCCCACATATAAATCGTAAAAACCACCATAATTAACAGCGTTGTAAAATAGAACAGTTTCAAATTTAATGCTGCTCTTTTCTTAAAGAATGGAAGAATCAAAAAAAATGCTCCACCAGCTACCCCTGTTGCACGAAGGATATTAATAATGTTTAGATAAGAAGCCGCTCCAATTCCGGTATTTACATAAGTATTTCTGATCTTCCATGTAGACGCTGCATACATTTCTTCATCTAAAACAAATTTGTCAGAAAAGCACAAAAAATATCCATAATATATGGAAGCTCCAATAATGATACAAACACCAACCATTGCTATAACTCTGTTGAACTTACTTACAGTTTTTATGACCGTATTAAAATATGACAATTTACATTTAATAATCATAAACTGGATTATCAAACCTGTAATTATAATAATATCTAGCACTAAAAATGTTTGTATTGTACTCAATCTTAGGCGGCTTGAAATTACACCATACTGGGCTGTTGTATATCTTGGCGCTATAACATATACATACCACATGGAAAACATTAGCATTGCGCCCATAACAACATTGATGAGCCAAAAACGAAACCTATATATTTGAACTAATATTCCTGCCACAAAAAAAGCTAACATAAAAATCGGAATATATATAATACCGTTTACATGGACAAGTGAAATACTCCCCAAGGAAATACCCACAAACAAGTATCCCAAAGAATCATCCAAATATCTAAGCACCCCCAAAAGACCATTACTCACCAGAAAAAATACAGCAATCTCTGACAAATTAGTTTTACCAATATATAACATTAACGGGGCTGTCCCAATCATTAGCATAGGAATGCATATGCTTATGCGGTTTGTGATTCTTTTTTCTACACTATACAAAATATTAAAATAGGATAGCAAAAATAAATATTTAACACCATACATACAATTAAACAGTCCGAAAAGTTTCGCAAATAATGCCGGAATAACACACCATGTCCCAATTGCGTGCATCTGGTAAATATTATCTTCTAATATCCCAAACGCTCCAACATTCATCATTTCACTCAAATGATTGTCCACCGCTTCCGATAATGTATACATTTCTCCTAACGTCAGTCGCGATCCATATCCTCCCTTTAGCATCAATATCATATGTTGAAAATATGTACCCATATCTCCATAACTGCTAATTTCTTCTGAGCTAACGCGAAGAAGCGCGAAAACAACCCCACCGGACAAAATATAAAATATTTCATTTTTTTCTATTTTTAATTGAAGCTTTCCAATTGTCCTACTTTTTTTCATGTATCCGATAATCAGAATCAGCAATTCTAATGCCATGCAAACTATTAAATGACTTCGTATCGAATATTTTTCTGTCATGATCAGCGGAACAGAGGATATCATATAGCTAACAGCAAAAATATCATTTGCCAAAATAAACAGATAAAATATGCTTCCGCCTTCTTTTTTCATAAACAGTCTGTAGGCTATGAACCCCGCCGCTATCAAGCATAAAATAACTATTACAACATGGTTTAGCATGATTTTATCTCCGTGTTGTCTTACTAAAATGTGAATTTTCAGTGAATCGTTTAATACTTGTCTATTTGTATATACACTTCACTAAAGCGTTTTCATAAACGCTTCAAATTCCGTCTCCATGCATTGTTCCTCATATTTATTTAGAAACAGGCTTCTCGCATCCGACTGAATATATGAATCTCCGCATAACTCATTAATTTTGACTACATACTCCTCCGCTGTATTGCATCTAAAAATACCCGTTGCACTGCTTATGTCATATCCCTCCAATGCCTCGTCAGAAGCCAGTATCAGTTTTCCATACATCATTGCCTCGGCAGTCTTTATTTTCATACCAGCTCCATACAAGAGTGGAATTATTACAATTTCATGTGAATAGTAATATTCATCCAGGCAATCCACTTCACCAATCACATTTACATTATTTTCTGCCTCATATTCCTTTTTTTTAATTTCAAATCCTTTGCCTACAATATCCAATGTAATTCCTGTAAGTTTTGGCATAACCTCCTTCATAAACCACTCTATTGCTGCCTGATTCTGCGGCATAAACGAGCCAACAAAAAGAAGTCTGTTCTTTTGCGCTTTATATATACGCGCATGTTCCTTATTGTATTGATCATGTAGCGTGATGGGCAGAATAAAATCCGCGCTTCTTCCATATAGATACTCAAGCCTTAGCGAATCTCTTTGATTTAATGCAATCATTGCATTCACATTTTCTATTGCAATTTTTTCATTTCGCTTGGACGCCAAATAGGACGGTATATATTTAATTCCTTCGTTTCGAACCTTGTTTTTGGCATAATCCGCTTCAACGTTATGAAAAAAAATAACTTTCTTGAAGTTCCCTTTAACTTTGGAAATTCTTCCGAGTAACGATGAATCTATAAATACTATGTCAAAGTCATTTTCTTTAATGAAATCAAATACCTTTTTTTCGTTCCATGGGAAATATACTTTATATCCCAATATAGCCGCTATCAAATGTTGTAAATTGTTTTGTGTCCTTCTAAATGTAATTTCGCCTTTAGGCGGTATTTTGTACTCTACTCGTGGAAATGTTGCTAAAATCACATTATCTCTTCCAAAACATTTTTGTAGAAACGTATAATTTCTCTGCGAACATATTACTCCGCCATTACCATTTTTATCATACATATCCATAACGGTAATAAACAGTACCTTCTTTGGCATTTATAACCCCTCAACTCTCTCAATAAACGTTTGAATCTTATCCATATTAAAATTATCTTCGACAAACTTTACTGCATTTTTACCAATTCTCTCCCCATATTGTTCATCCTCTATTAAGTGTTCAATTGCTTCTTGATAATCTTGGGCAGATTTACAGTATATAAAATGCCTTCCATCTTCTGCCGGAATTCCCTCTATTCCGATATCATTGGTCAATATCGGTATTCCGGCAGACATCCCTTCCAATACCTTGATTTTGATTCCTGCACCCATCAGCAAAGGAACCACCATGCACATACATGACTCAAAATATTCCCACGGACTATTGACAAACCCGGTAACTTCTACACCCATTTCCGCTAACTTTAATACATCTTGTGTCGGATTTGCACCAATAACAATAAATTTAACCCTGTACTTATCTTTAAGTCTTGCAAATACATGATTGGTAAACCACTTTACCGCTTCAATGTTTTCCGGTCTGTTCATGGCACCCCAAAAAATAATATTTCCTTCCTTGGGTTTTCTTTGAATTATATTTGCCATATTTTCAAAATAAGGAACGGCAATGAACAATTTATCCTTCGGAACTCCTCTGCTAATAACCAAATCATGATCTTTACGATTATTCAGCACTGCTAAATCTGCATTCTCTAACGCATACAACTCCTTACGAGTTATCAAAATCCTTTGAACTTCTGTTAAAATGTGCTTTACTCCCGTGCTTCTGCGGCATTTCCGTTCCAATTTTAAGAAAGTAACATCTTCTTCTATTGCTACAATCTTACTGTTTGGAAATATCTTTTTTATTCTAGGAAAAAGCATAACAATTTCCGTCCAGTGCAAAATTACAATATCCGGCATATAACTATTTTTCTGAAGTTCTTTCAATTTCTGTTTAATCTGCTTTTTTATGTACAAATACTCAGCTAAAGATATAGGCATGCCTATCCTGTTAAAAAAATTTCTTAATCTGACATTCTTTTTGATTACATAAACATCGTTTGTTATGTTATACCGATCTAAATCTAATTTAGATACTTCACTTTCATAGCAAAAGCTGATTAACCTAATATCGAATTTGTTACTCTTATTGAATTCTTTAATATAGAAATTATGTACTTTTCCCCCCGCATGTAAGACACTATCATAAGGAGCCCGTAAAGAAATCCACAATATTTTTTTCATAAATATTTCTACCCGTCTTTTATTATAAAATTTCCTTATGTATTGCTGACATTGATCTTTCTATAATCACATTTTTTAGAGCCTCTACATTACCCATTTCAGAAAAAAAGTGCCTGTGATCATTCTTAAATATTTCCCTGTTTGCCTCATTTTCTCCTAAAACCATCACTTTTTTCATAGCTTCATAAATAAATGCTTTTCCCGGTATTGTTCTTTTTGCTTTTTCTATTTGATCATTGAAATGTCCTGCAAGACATAAATCGGCAATTGCTATATACTCTGCCAGTTTTTCTTGAGAAACCCAATCAATATATTCAATATGATCACCCAAAGGTTTGATATATTTATTACCAATTTTTCCAATAATGATAAAATATAATTCTTTTCTACCCTTTAATTCATCAACCGCAGAAAGTATAATATCTATTCCTTGAAGCGGCAGAATACTGCCAAAATACAACACAACAAATTTATTTTTTAATTGAAGTGGTTTTTGACTCTCCCTTGGGTAAAAAATAGTCTTATCTGCTTCCAAATAAAACGTATCTATTTTCTTACTATTGATTCCGAATTCATCACAAAAATATTTTGCATGTGCTTTTGTATCAGATATAATATAATCTGCTTTACTCAAGGTGTTTTCATCTAATATATGGCACATTTTTGCCGCTACACTTGCAACGGCAAATCTTTTTCTATCGTTTACCATCGTATCGTAAACGGAAATAAAGAAATCTATTATAATAATTTTATTTTTTAACTTTTTACGAAAAAAAGGCAAAACTAATTGTGGTGCAAATCCAATAAATGCTACATCAAAATTCTTTATACTACAGAAAAGTATTTTATAATATATCTCAAAGATTCTGAGAAAATAATTTTTTTTATTGGAATATAGTACACGCAATTCATTTGTGCAATCTTTTAACAACTCTATCTCTTGTGTATTTCTTATATAGTCAATATTTTTCGTAGTTATAAATAGAACATTTTTATTTATGATTACACTTTCCCAATCCTGCATTTCTTTTTCCTTTAATTATTCTGCTTATGACCACAATACCCACACAAAAAAATCCCGACATAAACTATGACAATCGCATACTTTACATCAGGATCTCCCTAAAAAAACGTCCCGTTCCTACTCTTCTATTTTATTATATGATATTCACTTTCAGGATTCTTCTGTTTCAAATAATTTGACTTATCACTCTGCTGTCTTCGGCTCGTCCCAATACTGATCCAGCAGCTCCTTTGCCGCGGCATCATCTATCTCGGTCTCATTGATCATGCGCTCCCTGACAGTCTCACGGTCAAGACCCTGCTGACGATAAGCTTGAATCAGGACGCGGTACATAATGAGTAATTTTTTTTCGGCTTCCGCCAGTTCTTTCCTTGCCTCCGCCGTGTTCCGCCGCTCTGCCTGAATATCCATCTTCTCCGCGTTCTCCCACAAATAGCCCATGTTCCGCTCCCTTACTTTCTGCGTATACTCCGCCGTCTCTTCCTCCGTCAGGTTCAAACAGCGGCACAATCCCTGCACTGCCCTGACGATTTCGTTTAGCACCGCTTCGCTTGAATTGCGGATCATTTGATTCAGCTTTTCCATCGGCAGCGCTTTCAAAATATCAATGTCCTCAGGTGTCTGAATCTGATTTAACAGCATCAGCAGCGCCATCTCGTTCTCTTTTGTCAACAGTTCGTCCCGCGTATACCTTCGGTTCTCCACGACCCGATAAGTAAAATCCGGTATGTACTCCTTAAACAGATCGCCAAATAAAATGCGATCCTTCAGCCGCATCCCGACCGTCCACTCCCGTGTCCCCTCGTAGTATACGATTGGTATGACCGGCGGATAGCGGAACTCCTTCTTTTTATGCTCCGCAGCGTTTCCTTCCATTTTCATCCAGTCGTACCATATGCAGACCATGTAGCGCAGCAACTGCATGGGCACGTCGTAATCCACATAGCTTTTGTGCTCAATCAGTGCCACCACATAGACCTCAGACGGTTCTCCCCCGGCACCCGCATCTGTCAGCCTGATCCGTTTTACGTTATCCGAATTTAACTCCGCCTCGTCAAAAAAATGATACCGCAGTCCAGATTGCTCAATATCCTGCGGCTGTACGTTTTTCAGAAGCGGAATCTCCGCATAATCCCTCAAAAACTGCGCGCACAGTTCCGGATTGTCAAAAATGTCCTTCGCGCGGATGTCCCTATGCTGCGCGGCGTTCCCCGCCTTTTTAGTTTCTTCCATACATTCTCCTTCCGTATTGCCGGACAGGAGAAACGTCCTCTGTCTTTCCGCCTGCCCAATTCTATATCCATTTCCAGAATCTTTGGCGAAAAGCCGGACGACTCAAAACGAGCCCTGACTGCACAAGAATCCGCAGAATTGCAGATGTGCAGGAACTAGATTCTAATTTCAATCTAGCACACAACACCAAACGCGGCAACCGTCACATTTCACAAAATTAGATAAACTTCTCGTAATCAAAATCCTGTAGGTTCCCCCGCCTGTCCGCAAATCCTGATTTTATGCAGGCTTCCATGTCTTCCTTGTCTCCTCATGTAAAGTATGAAATTGTCAAGGTACCGTTATTTTTCTATTTTTCAGCCTGCCGAAGATTTTAAGCCCGCTGAAAACGGCAGTGGCTTACCAAAAATTTGGTGATTTTGTACATGATTCCGATTCGCTGCTAACCGGCTGTTTGAGGACTGATAACGACTCACTTTGCCAAATTTTCCATTCCCCCGCCCCCATTATCTCCACTCTTTTCACTATTTTTTCGTTGTTCTTTCCGCACTTCTTTTCCCGCGTTCTTTTTTCCAACAACCGTACTCGCAATTCCCGCCGCAAAGATCCCAACGATGATACAGATAATGATGATGCCATAAATCCGCGACCGTTTCTGTTCCGCCAAAAGACGATCCATTTCGTCGATCAATTCCGTGTTATAGGCTTCCTGTTCTGCAATCTCCCGCGAAACGGCAGGATCAGGACTTTCCGCCTGCACATATTCGCTCTTTACATATCCCGTGAGTTCTCCAATCGATACCTTCACCCACGGAATGCCGTACTCCACCGGCACCACGATCTCCTGCTTTTTTAATTCGCGCAGTACTGCGGAAGACTCCCTCGCTTCTTCATATAAAAACGTATCCGTATTCAGATATAAAAGCTGATACGCCTCCGGCTTCTCCGATTCTTCTTTCAATTCCAACGCATACGTCCGGCTGCCGCACATGAAAAACAGGATTCCGGCAAGAAATGCCGGCGCAGCCGACCTGACGATCCTTATGATATTCCTCTGCAAAACTGCAAAGCACCATTTACCTCTCATAACAATGCCCCTATCAAGAAAATCCTTTCGCCTTTCATAACTGAAGTGACGTCCTTTCCTGCTCCACTGCAAAGTGCTGCCTCTGAAAGCGCGTCACTGCGCCCTTCACAGCCCTGTCGGGATCCGCTTCCCTCTGTCTTTCGCGCCGGATCGCCTCATACTCCGCGCGCCTTGCGTGATACTGCGCGTCCTCCAATATCTTCCGGTTTGCCGAGATCACATCCGCCATCAATCCGATCATAAAAGTTAAAAAACCTAAAATAATAAGCGTGCATCCGAGAATCAGCGACTGCACATGACCCGATCCGGTTCCCTTGAAATAAAACGTAATAAACCGCGCCGCATAGATCAGCCCTATAAGCATTGGCAGCGATGCAAGATACGAAAAACACTTCAGCGGTTTATACATAATATAAGCGCGGATGATCGTGAGCATGGATTTTTTGACATAGCTCCAGATGCTGTGAAACAGTCTCGACGGACGCAGCTCCGCATTCGTCCGCACCGGCACACTCGTGATCGGAATCCGCTCACGCCCCGCCTGCACGATTGTCTCCAGCGTATAGGTATAATCGTTCACGACGTTCATGCGCATCGCAGCCTCTCGCGTCATCGCCCGAAATCCGCTCGGCGCATCAGGAATATCCGTATTGGAGGCTTTTCTTACGACCCAGCTCCCGAAATGCTGTAATTTCTTCTTAATAAAAGAAAAATGCTCCGTCGCATCGATTGGCCGCGCTCCGATCACATAATCCGCCTGTCCGGTAAGGATCGGCTCGATCAGCGCTCCGATGTCCTCCGCGCAGTACTGATTATCCGCGTCCGTATTGACGATGATATCCGCGCCCTGCCTGAGCGCTTCATCAAGTCCCGCCATAAACCCTTTGGCAAGTCCCTTGTTCTGCTTGAAGCTGACAACATGATGCACGCCCCATGCCTTCGCGACCGCGACCGTATCATCCCTGCTCCCGTCGTCAATGATCAGATATTCGATTTCATCAATTCCGTCGAGCTCCGCAGGCAGCTCGTTTAATGCAATTTCTAACGTTTCTGCCTCGTTATAGCACGGAATCTGTATGATCAATTTCATATCCCGTTCCTCATCACTCGTTATAGTACAAGTGAAAAATCCCATAGACCCTGTGCTCTGTATAAAGCTCCGTGAGCACACTCCGGTCTTCTTTTTCACAAACCATTACCAGATCATGTTCTGTAAGCCTGTCTGCTTCTTCCGGTGAAAAAAAGAAAATGGTCCTATCCCGCAGCTCGAACTGCACGACCGCCGCATAGCAGCCTGAATCCGCTCCACCATAGCATACGATTCTGCGCTCCGGTACGACGTTCTCTCCTTCCGCCGCACAGTCCCGCCCTTCGCTGCCGTCTCCTGCTGCCGTCTCCGAAGCTTTCTCCTCCACCGTGGTCGCTCCGCCTAATTCCCTGAGCAGCTCCGCCATGCGCAGGTCCTGATAGCGCACACGGCTCTGCCTGTATACCATGCTCTCGTTCAGACTCATTCCCAAAAGAGTTTCCACGCCGATCCACATGAGCAGCAGCCATGTAAAATTTCCGCGTCTGCGTACAAGCAGCAAAACCATTATCACCAGCACAATGAAAACCGCCGCAAGCGCATACGCTTTCCAAAAATAATTTTCCGGCTCAAACGATCCATAGCGAAGCAGATAAGAGAGTCCCGAAATAAAATAGCCTCCGTTGATATCCGTAAGCTGTCTGCTCCGGATAACCGCCTCCATCATCGCCGTTACCGGAAATCCGCTCAAGATCACCGCCGCCGCATAGCGAAGCGGATGTCTCATCTGTATGACGGCAAAACAGCCAACCGCCATCAGCACCGGCAATATCAGCTCATCATAGCGCCCGTAGCACAGACCGTCGATCCGTCCGTAACCTTTTGTATAGACCGCGCATACCAAAATTTCTCCTGTCGCTGAGAAAAGATAAAATAACGCGAAAATTCGCTCACGGACACCCGCGATTTTGTCCGCTAATTTTTTCAGAAAAAACCATACGCCCGCAAAAAAAAGCCCGAAGCTCGAAAGGGAAAGATAATAGAGCTTTCCAACAAGGCTAAATATCAGCTCCGAAAAACCCTTCCATGTAAAAATTTCCCTGATCCTGCTTATCTGACCGCCATAATCATTGACGGACAGCATTGCCCTGTCAGCTTCCCCGTATACCGATGCCTGTATCCGTCTCTTGATGTATGCTGCTGCCACAACTGTCGCAGCCGTGACTGCCAAAGCGCCGATCAACCGTGCCATTGCGCGCACCCGGCGCGATCCGGTGCATTTCAAACGTCCCGCAGTCCGGGCACGCGCCAGCCTCCGCATATCGTATAGCCAGATAAATACCATACACCCGACACAGCTCAAAAGAACCGGAACGCTTCTCATATGCACCGTATATAAATAGACCGCACTAATTCCTGCCGCCGCAAACCGCCCAAATGAAGGGCGCTCTATGTACCACAGTAGCAAACGGCACACCAGTGCAAAGCAGAACACGAGAAGGATCTCCGCCATCGTCATATTCCGGTAGAGCAGCCACGGCGGATAGCAGACCGCAATACCTGCACTCAGCACACGCTGTGCCGGTGCCGCACCGGGTACCAGCTTTTTGACGACCCCGTGTAACAGTACAAATGCTACCGCCAGCAAAAGCGCGTTCACGCAAAGTGCAATCCGATATGCCCATATCGCATGATTGCAGAGCAAAAGGATCGGCGCAAGAAGCACACCGTATCCAAACGAATAGTAAGATCCATGTGCCATCACGCCGGACCAGTCATATCCCACGGCAGACGCCGCCGGCGCCCAATAACCAAATTCATCCGGGAACAACGTAAACCCGTAAATTCTCGTGATCCCGCTTCCAAAGGAAAGCGCCAAAAAAAGAAACACTGCCGCCGAATAAAAGAATATCCGGCGGTCCGTCTTTCCGTTCAATTAGAACTTCACAAGCGCATAACAGCCGCCGTTTGTCATATTAAACGTGATCGTCTCCACATTCCCATCCAGATCCGGAAGCACCGTGATCACACCGCCTGTACGTACCACAACGACCGCATAACTTGCAGACGCATCCTGAAATGATTCCGGAATTGCAATCGTCATCATGATTTCCGCACCGTCGGAAGGCAGACCGGTATACTTGCCGTTCTCTTTATAACCAAGATCAATATTTAATACCGGTCCCATTGTAGCGTTCAGTGCGGCTGCAGCTGCCGTTAAGCTTGCCATGGCATTGTAGCTCTTTGCCTGATCCGTATCCATGACCATTGCATACAATTTCTGGCTTGCTGTCAGACCGTAAGCGCTCTTGATGTCAGCAGCCGGCGTCATGACTGCCACACCGTCAACCGTTTTTGCCAGATATGCGCCTTCTACAGTTGTCACGATCTTTTGCCCTGCAACGGTGACTGCACTAGTAGACGGCACAGCTGCCGCAACCACCTGCTCCGCAGCCGCGGATGCGGACTCAGCACTGGATGCCGCAGGCGCACTGTCGGATGCACCTACAGTCAATGTCATTCCGGCAATCGTCGTCACTGCGAGCGCCGTTGCCAATACCTTTTGAAGTCTTGTCTTCTTCATGTTTTCTTCTCCTCCTTTTTCCAATACCGCGGTACCCCTCGCGGTATGAACATGTGCTATTTTTAATAGCTTTATCTGCATTATAGGCTATCTATAATAGCTTTTCAAGTAATTTTTGTAAAAATGTTGTAGAATCTTTCCATAAATGTGCAGACTAACAGCACGTGCAGACTTATACTACATTTCTTTTTAACCGTCTTTGAGGATTTTTTATGAACCATAACTTGTCAGAAAACCTAAAAGAATTGCGCTCTGTCTATGAATACTCACAGGCATACGTTGCAGAGAAGCTTAACATCAGCAGACAGACCTATTCGCACTACGAAACCGGACGGATCACGCCTCCGCCGGAGTCCCTTTATACTCTTGCAAAGTTGTACCACGTTTCCGTTGATATGTTGCTTTCGGATCAAACATTGCCTGCAGACAAAACTATAAAGAGCGATAACCCTATGATATCAAACACCGATTTGTTGCCAACCTATCTCGATTATGTATCAAAACCTGACAATAAAAAACGTCTTTCAAATTTGACCCCCCATGAAAAGCAGATCATATTTTATTACTCACAACTGGACGAACGTGATCAAAATGATATTCTGACTTTTATGGAAGTAAAATATCACAATAGAAAAGAGGGAAGATAACTACCTCTCCCCTCTTTCCAAAAATCTCGGCTGAATAAAAGCCCCCTGCCAGCTCACCCCAAAATGCAGATGCGCACCGGTACTTTTTCCTGTATTGCCGACTGTTGCGATTTGTTGTCCGCACGCAACCATATCGCCGGCTTCCACGATCACGCTGTCGCAAGGACCGGAGTGCCTTTTTTGACGGCAAAATCCATACCCGAATGGAACAACGTCCTCATTTGTGCCGGGTGCAGGCGGCATCCGTAGTCGCTGCTGCAAAACCACTGCCCCTCAACCGGATATGCGTAGGTCATCGTATATTCCTCACCTCCCTGCCTGATTCTCATGCGGGTCAGTCGTCCGCCTCGTCGATCAGCCGCTGCATTTCCAGCACTTCCTCTGCGGTCATTTTCCTGCCGCTGCAAAACGCTGTCAGGAAGCGCGGCAGGGAACCGCCGGTTTATAACATATAGACCTCTTTGTCAAGACCGTTCTTTCCTCTAGTACAGCCCGCCTATGGAAAATGACAGTCCTTGTTCCGATTCCAGAATTTCCACTTCAAACTCCACTGCCGGCATATTGTCATACTGCGGTGAAGCAGCATCTGTCAGGTACCCGGGCGTCACGCGGAAGCGAATCGTATCGCCAAGCACAAATTCTGAAATATCTCCTGACCAGATTCCATACACTGCTTCTCCCGGAAGCCGTGCAATACCCGCTTCTTCTTTCGTTCGCTGATCCAATAATGTCAGCGTTCCGCTCTCTTCCTCAAATTGGTAACCGAGAATCTCATTGATCATGGGCGTAAAGTCTTCCAGCCTGAAATCATAAGGCTGCAGCCCGCCATTTTTATCATATTGCAGTACGATCAGCTTCTGTGCGGCAAAGCTTGTTCCTGTATAAATAGGAAGCGTAATCTGAAGCTGCTGCTTCTCTTCATTCCAATACAGATTCGGGAACTGGCTCCTCGGAGTCATATATCCCCAGTCAAAATAGAAAATATCATCACCGATCTCAACCGCAACCCCCTGACGCCAATAGGTCTCGTCATTGTATCCATACAGCCGGATCCCGTGCTCCGGCAGTTCACCGAGGCACAAGATTGTCTCCCCGTACCTCTTTTCCGCCTCTTCGTCGCCATTTATGGAATATCCCGCAGCATTGCCTGCGATATCCTGCGTAAACGGTATGGCATGCAGTGTCTGAATATCCACTTCCTTAAACCGTCTGATCAGTTCTTCACCATTCGGATTAAACCCCTCACTCTCGTCATACATGCCAAGCTCAAAGCAATAATTGATCAAATCAGAGGTAAACAACTCGTCACCCGGCATACAGTCATTCTCATACATACTGCAAAAGAACGTCAGCGCATCCCCGTCTCTGCGAAAAACAAGATACTGGCTGTTCGGCGACTCAGGCACGACCCATCCGTCCTCCGAAATCTGCATGCCGCCGGCAAGCACGACCTCTTCCGGTACCTCCGCCAAAAATTCATAGTTAAGCCTGTAAATTTCACACATCATCCCCGCTATATTATCATAGGTATAGCAGTGTTCCACGCCCTGAATCCGCCACTCCGTGTAGGCATTACTGGCAGGCACCGCATTTTGATAATTCACCTCTGCCTGATCGAATGCCGCCTGTACATATTGCTGCGCCTGCTCCCAAACGATGCCGGGAATATCCTCCTCCGCCTTGCCCTGACCGCCCTGTGCTCCATTTCCGTTTTCCTGTTCGTCCCCAACAGGCTCCCGCGTTCCGTTTCCTGCGCCCTGCCCATTCTCCGCGGAATCCTGTCCCGCACCGTTCTGCACAGTCTCCGGTTCCCCGTTTTCTCCGCCGGAATCCGTTCTCACAACGTCTATCCGCCCGTCTGTGTTTTCTGAATCCGTTATGTTTTGCGCTTGTTCCTCTTTCTTCTGCGGGTTAGTCAGAAAACATACGGCAACGACGATGCACGCCGCAATCGCGGTCAATATCACCCAAAAAGCCGGTTTTTTATAATTCATAACATTACCTACCCTTTCCTTTACATCCGTTTCGCCAAATGCCAGCGGACACGCGTTTACGCCTCTTTGCCCGACACTACAGGCAAGCAGCGCCTCTGCATAAGACTTTTTATATTGCTCATTCTTTTCTCTTACCACGCCTTCATCACATGCGAGTTCAATATCCCGGCAGAACAGGATATAGGAAAGCCAGCATATAGGGTTGAACCAATGAACGGACAGAATCATAAAGCCAAGCGGCTTCCACCAATGATCATGCCGCTTTAAGTGCATCCGCTCATGGGCAAGCACGTACTCAGCCTGCGTCGGATCAAGATCGGACGGCAGATAGATATGTGGTCTGATCACCCCTAAGACAAAAGGTGTGCATATATCATCGCTCTCCCGCACCCGTTTCCCGATTGCAGCTGAAGCTGCCGTACGCCTGCGCAGTCTTCCATAGCTGCTCGCCGCGTAACCGACAAAAACTGCCACGCCGCAAAGCCAGATAGCGCCAAGCACATGAACAGGCAGCCCCCCGCTCTTTTCGTTGGCCGCTGCGTTTCCTGCGGCATTTCCCGCGGTGTTTCCTTCCAGTGATCCCGAAGGTCCATCCCCGCCCGTTTCGTCCGCTTCCGTCTCGTCCGGTTCTGCGTTAAAACCCGGCGCTCCCTGCACCCTGTCGCGTGCTCCCCTCTCCTCTGTCACCCAAAATCCCTGCTCTGTCACAATCTGTCTGTCCGGGATAAGGCTAAAGGGGCTTTCCACCGTGAACGGGCAGACAAGCCGGACTGCGGCAAGCGCCCACAACACACAAAAGATCCATTTCGGACATTTCTTTTTTAGGGCAAAGCGCAGAACAATCACCACTGCTAATAAAAAACTCGCGGTGATACTCATATTCAGTACACGAAGAAAGACGATCTCCATATTACCCCTCCTCCCCGGGATCGATCATCCTGCGGATCTCTGCAATCTCTTCGGCACTTAGCGACTTCTTTTTTGTAAATGCGGCAATAAAAGCCGGCAGCGATCCGTCAAAGGTCTCACGGACAAACCGTTCGCTCTGCGTGCTATCATATTCTTCCTTCGAGATCAATGCAGTCACGATACTGTCCTTCATCTGAAATATGCCATGTTCACACAGTTTTTTTAATACCGTATAGGTCGTTGTCCGCTTCCATTGCAATTCCCCGCCGCACAGCTTTATCAGTTCTGCTGTTGATAACGGTTCATGTTCCCAAACAATGTCCGCGAACCTCGATTCCACAGCGCCAAGCTTATAGTCCGTCATCCTCTCCCCCCTCTTTTCTTTGTTTTCATCACCGGAGCGTTCTCTCCGTCCCCTGCTGTCTATTATCAGTAGACACTTTAAGTCTATCGTGAATAGACAAAATTGTCAATAGTCCTGACATTATTTTTTTCTTTTAATACACATGGGTTTCATGAAACTTCCTTGCATCTCCAAACGTCTACCTTTATATAAGAAAATACGATGAGATCAAAATATTTACTTAGAATCCTTTTCAGAGAGGAAACACAGATATGAAGAAAAGATGGATAATCCTGATGATTGCCGGAAGCCTGACTTGTTCCGTATGCGGCTGCGGAAACCGTACGCAGGAAGAACCGGGAAACACTGTCACTCCGATTATTGTCGAAGATATTACCGGGCAGGATATGAATTTTCCGAATGCGGGCGGGGGTGAAACAGATACAGACCAGGCTTCTGTTAATTCCACCCTTCCTTTTTCTGATTTGAAATACCTAGAATTTTGGTTTGCCAGCGGCGCCGGCGGCTGGGCGACAAGGCTCTCGATCCGTCCGGACGGCAGCTTTGCCGGACTGTATATGGATGGAGACATCGGTACGACCTATCAGTGTACCTTCAACGGGCAGTTCTCCCAGCCCGAAAAAGTAAACGACTATACCTATTCGATGCGGATCCTGTCCATGACCTACAAAGAGGAACCCGGTACAAGCGAGACGAAAGACGATATCCTCTATCAATATACCACTCCGTACGGCTTGGATGAGGCTGAGACGCTTTTCATCTATCTGCCGGGCGCGCCGCTTGCGGAGCTTCCCGAGGGCTACCGCTCATGGGTCGGATACTATTATCTTGAAAACACGACGGACACGGAGCTTCCCTATTACGGGTTATATAATGAAGCGGAAGCGGAGGGATTTTCCAGTTATGCGTTGGCGGACAGCTTAAAAAATAATATTTCCTATATTGAAGAGCAGGCAGCATTGATCGAGGACAGCATGCAGCATGACGCCTCGCTTAGTCAGGGCGACTTGAATGTGAAATCGGCAGAATTATACGAATTGTGGGATTCTATGCTGAATATTCTGTGGGACGACTTAAAAAGAGCCGTCGACAGCGAGACGATGCGCACGCTCACCGATGAACAGCTTACATGGATCTCTGAAAAAGAACAGGCCGTTGAAGCGGCAGGCGCTGAGGCGGAAGGAGGCTCCTTAGAGCCGCTCTTAAGAAATACAAAGGCTGCGGAGTTGACAAAAACCCGCGTTTATGAACTGTTGTCGATTTTGGATGAACGCTGAACAGACCCTCAATTTAGGATCCTCATTTTTTGATTGCGCTCGCAGACCTTCTTTTCAAAACCATCCTCCAAAAGATACGCTTCCCCATACAGCATCGTGGTGCCGTCCTTATCAATAAACACATAGGAACCGTCCACCAACGCATAAAATGATCTGATGCGGCTATCGGGAATGCAGATATCCTCAAACACCCGTTTCCCATCCAACGTCAATCCCTTATAATACTGATAATGCGGTAATATCCGTACATCAGTCAGTCCCAACCCGTCCAGATAGCGCTTATAGCGCGGATCGACCGCCTCTCCCTCCTCTTCGGGCTGTGCATAAACAATCCTTGCACTGTTCATGCTTCCGGCAGAAATGCCGATCACGATACCCTGATAGTCATGCAAAACTTCATTCAGGCGAATCCGCCAAAAAAACTCATTCTGCGTCGGCACATGCCCGCCTGTTAAAATGATCACATTGCTCTCATTTACAAGCTGCCGGACCTGCCCCTCATTTCGCGCATCACAGACCTCTAAATTGCTGAAAGGCAGTCCGGACATCCAAAACGACTCAGGAATCTGACTCCGCAGACTGTCATTGATCACCGCATCTTCCGGATAAGCCGCAACGATCAGGCCTGTCGCCTCATTCGGCCAATACTCTTTCAGCTTCATTACAAATCCATTTGATTGATCCAGTTCGCACGGTATGCGCACACCAAATTCATCCTTATAAGATCCGCCTGGGGAGCTTGTCAGAAACACTCTCATGAAGCACCTCTCCTCTCTGTCTGTATCCCATAATAACCGACAGTTCAAAATAATATCGACCTGTCTGAATGAATTGATTTCAAATCCCATTTACTAAATCATCATATACTTTCGCGGCATTTTCTGTCAAGAGTCGCCCGCCACGCTGAAAATGCGGCACGTTTTATGGAACAAAACATAATGAGGAAACCCTGTGCAAAATTTGCACAAGTTGAATCTTCGAACAGCCCTTCGAACTGTTACTTAAAATACTGATCTGATAATTTCTTCCAGTAAGCATCTATCTGTTCTACCAATTCCATATCACTTTTGGACGCTTCATACGCCCGTATCCCATTGATGATAAAGTACGGGTATGAGCGAAGCGTTCCATTTGGTCGCGTCTTATGATAAAGAAGCGCACAGAAATCAAATTCCCTTCCGTCCGTGAGCACAATATGGTACATCATCGTGGTTCCGCCATTCAGTACATCTAAAACAGTCCAGCCTCCTATCAGCCTGACCTCCAAAAGCTGCTCTATGACCTTTTGCCGTTCCCCGCCCGCTAATTCCACCGGCACTTCCAAGGTTCGATATCCATACAGAAGCACTTCTTCTATGTCTGATTCTTTTAATTGAATAAAAAAACGATCCTGCACCGTTCAAATATATTTTAAGCCGGATAGAGCCGGCTCATCAGTTCTGCATACCGTTTTTTGATCTGCTCCGAAAGCCCTTCCTCTTTTTGAGGTACGTTATACATGCGTATTCCGTCTATCACATAATGCGGAAAAGACTGAAACATTCCGTCCGTTCCCTGCTCCATAAATGATGTAACTCCGAAATCAAATTCCCTTCCGTCCGTAAGCACAATATGGTACATCTGACCTCTGCTGTCCATTCCTTCGGTACGCCATCCGCCTTTTAGCGTGACCTGTAAAAGCTGCTCTGCTACCGCCTGCCGGTCGTCTCCCCCAAGCTCTATTTCCGAACGCCCTGTCCTGCCGTTATAAATGAATATATGTTTCAAATCCGCCTCTTCTAACCGGATAAAATATCTGTCCTGCGGCGTGACCGCGTGATACCAGACCCAAAGCAGCACAGGAAGACTAATGATGCAGATGCATAGGAGTATTCTTTGAACATATCGTTTCTTTTTGTTTACTTGTTCTGCGTTTGCTTTTTTCATAAATATCACCAACTATGGCAATTGGCATTATATAGTTCATAAGTAATACCCGTACTGGCACTTACAAATAAATACTGCCTGCCGTTATGAGTCGCAGATGTAAAACCATTTGCCGGATCCATTAAAGATAAATAGTCTCCTACAACATTGATACCATAAACAACAACGGCATGCCCGCTCCTTGTGCCAGACTGCACGAAACATCCGTAAATTGGATAATTTGCCTGTATATTGGATAATATAACATTATGTAACGGTGGTATATTTTTATATTCGTATTTTACGCCATATCTTGCCAAAATATTGTTTGCCTTAGCTGTGTCTATTGACTCATCCTTAACATATCCGAATTCATTTGCCGCTATATCCGCCATGCTGAAAGATGTTCCAGTGCAATAATTTGTAATTGACGCAATCGTAGCTGCCCAGCATAGGTTTTTATAAGGTTTTTGCGAAATATAACCTACATTACAGCTAAAATAAACTGCATCACGTGTCTCTTTTGCATTTTCAAAATTCAAGTCTGTCGCATCTGAAAGTGCGCTCGTCCGCAGTTCAATATTCGAAATATTATCAGAATTCAGAACGGCACGTGTATGAACCTCATCGCCAAAACTACCTAACAATACAAATTTACCCTCGCTATATATGTAACTGTTGCTTCTATCATATATCAATGCAAACTCGGTATCTATACTAACCATCTCATTGATCTCCCGCGTAAGCCCAGTTGTAACCTGATATTTACCTTCTGCATCAATCACCCACAAAACCAACTCCCCACGATATGTAAAAGGATACATGTTCCTAAGTTCTTCAAATCCATTTTCTAAATAGCAATATGTCTGTATTGGTTTTCCTATGCAAAGCTCATTAAAATTAACCCCGGACAATCCTATTTCATCTTTTTGTATCTCCACATAGGAAAGTATCTCGTATAGTGCGGAATACTGTTCGTTTGTAAGCGATATATCTGATTCCTCCGCATGAATCTCCATTGAACTTGATAACAATGCTACAAATAACGAAATACAAATAGACAACGTCTTTATCTTTCTCATAGCCAAAACCTCTGATCATTAGATATAATGTAGTTGCAATTTCATATTATCACTATAATTATTATATAGCAACTCTTTTTTTAATTTGTTTTCTTTTTTCTATCCACCCCATCCTGATACGTCAAGTGCTACCAACGTTCCTTCTTTTTTACAGGAAACTTCGCGAAACTTTTTTGTATACTTTTCACAAATATTTTTTTAACTGGTAAAAAGTGGTGCAAATATGTCGCAAATGCACAAATTAATCCGGTTTAACCTTGTGAAAATCGTGCAAAAATCTAAGAAACCGGTTACTTAAATTAGAATTGCCGTAGCGAAACTCCAATGCTATGCTTTCCTTGTAAACAATCAATCACCGGCAACAACAACAGAAAACAAACTGTTGCCATCACGTGACAAAGGAGGAGCATTATGACAAAGTCATTGAAAAAAATCGCGGCATTTTTATCCATGTTTGCGATGGCATTCGTTCTGTTTTTGCCAATGCAGGCAAAAGCCGATGAAGAACGGACCGCCCTGTTTGTCCAGGTTCCCGATGACTGGGAAAATCCCTGTGTATGGGCATGGGACGAGGACGGAAACAATGCATTTGACGCATGGCCCGGCGGAGAAGCCGAGGCGGATACCGCAAACGAAGGCTGGTATTACATTTATATTCCCGCATGGGCGAATCATGTGATCGTCAACGCAAATGAAGGTAACATACAGACGGGCGAAATCCTGTTAGAAGGCGGCAACGCCTGGATCACCGTCGAGGATGCGGATAACGCCTCCGTTTCTTATGAAGCGCTGACTCAGGGAGATATCCCGGAATATGTGGAAAAATTCATCATCCACGCAAGCGTGCCTGAGAGCTGGGAATCGCCCTGCCTGTGGGCATGGTCGGCGCCCGACGGCACCAACGCGTTTGACGCATGGCCCGGAGCTCCATTCAAAGCGGACGGAAACGGTGGTTACACAGCCAAAGCTCCTGTCTGGGTCAACTCCATCATTATCAACGCAAACGAAGGTTCCGTACAGACCGAAGATATTTCCATCGATCCTGCTGAGCTATGGATCACGGTTGCAGACGACGGCAGTTATGAATTTACCTACGACGATCCGAACGCTGTGAGCGCACCGGATATTCATGTGAACGTTATTGCACCTGCGGACTGGAGCGCGCCCTGCCTGTGGGCATGGTCGGCGCCCGACGGCACCAACGCATTTGCATCTTGGCCCGGCGAACCGTTTGCCGAAGGCGAAGACGGCTGGCTTACCCTGACTGTTCCGGGCTGGATCAATTCTATCATCGTCAACGGCAATGAAGGCAGCGTACAAACATCGGATATTTCCGTGGAAACCGGCAAAGATATCTGGCTCGTTGTGACCGGCGCCGAAGAATATGAGCTTTCGTATGAAAAACCGGACGGCGTGACAGGTCCGGCGGATACACCGGACGCAGACTCTGACGGCGGGCAGGATGCGGGTACCGATCCGGACAATTCCGCAGACCAGACCCCGGATGCTGATACAGATGCTACAGACAATGCAGGTGCCGGACAGAGTACGGATCCTGCTGACTCCGATTCCTCAAAAACCGGATTAAGCGGAGGGCTGATCGCACTGATCGTGGCGGCATGTGCAGTCGTTCTCGCTGTCATTGCCGGCGTGGTCGTGAAATTAAAGAAAAAGGGAAACAAATCATGAAAAAATTTATTTCACTCTTTTTAACCCTTACCTTATTTGCGGGGCTTCTGTGCGGCTGCGGCGGGCGCGGCCGCACATTGACAGAAGAAGAAAAAAACACCATTGTGATTTGGCACGATAAAGAGGATGCCGTTTCGGAAACATTGCTGAATGAGCTGAACCGTCTGATTCCCGACGTTGTCGTACAGCTCGAATTTAAGAGCAATCTGACCGAAGCATTAAAGATGGTCGGCAACGATCCGAACGCTGCGCCGGATATGTACTTCTTTGCACATGATAAGATCGGCGTCTATGCAGAAATGGGCATTCTTGCGCCCATTACCGATCTGATCGACCGGAATGTTCTGGACGCGTCCTATGTCGGTATGACGCTTGATGCCGCGACTTATAAAGGGGAGCTTTATCAGCTCCCCGTCTACTTTGAGACTTTGCTTTTTCTATATAACCGCCGCTATATGCCGGACGATCAGGTCCCGGCTACGACAGAAGAACTCTATGCATATATGGAGCAGAAAACGCGCGGCGGACACTATGGATTTGTGGAACAGCACAGCACCGCCTATTATAGCGCGGGCTGGATTCACGGGTTTGGCGGCTATATCCTGAATGAAAACGGTGAGGCGGGACTGAATCTGCCGGAGACCATTTCCGCCATGGAATATCACAAAAAATTTGTCGAATGGATGCCTGGGGAAAGTGAATATGCAACGGTCAATACACTTTTTCAGGAAGGAAAAGCACATGCCACGATCGGCGGTCCGTGGCTCGTATCTTCTTCCCGTGCGGCAGGAATGAACCTCGGTATCGCTCCCATGCCCGTGATCGACGAGACAAACACTCCAATCTCCCCCTACATGGGCGTTCAGGGCGTTCAGGTACTCCGTTATGCCGCAGAAAATAAGACAGAAGCTGTAACAAAAGTTCTGAATGCCCTGATGCAGCCCGAAGTCGGCATCGCTTTGGCAAAGGTCAGCGGCTGCGCGCCCGCCGTGGAATCCTGCTATGAAAACGAAGAAGTAGTCTCGGACGACGTGGTCATGGCAATGCGCGAAACGGCACAGCACACCATTCCGATGCCAAACCGTCCGGAAATGGATATCATGTGGACCGTTGTTGCGGATATGCTGGTCAACATCAACATGAGTGGTCAGGATGTTTCGGAAAGCTGTCAGGCAGCCCAAACTAAGGCAGAGGACCTGATACGAAAAATGCAGTAAAAAACGATATACGCCAAGGTGACGCTATGAGAAAACACACGCAAAAAACGAAACATAATCTTTTAATCTCCTATTTATGGTCGGCTCCCTCCCTGATCTTGATCTGCCTGATCGTGATTTTTCCGATTCTTTATACCGGATATATCTCGCTGACCAACATGAATGTATACCACTGGTTCACATACGACCTGATCGGATTTGCTAATTATAAGGAAGCGCTGCTCGTGTTTGACAGCGGATTTCTCTCCGCGCTTCTCCTAACGGTCGCGTGGACCCTCGTCAATATGGTCCTGCAGCTCGTCATCGCTTATCTGCTTGCAAGCCTGTTAAACACAAAGGGTCTGCGGCTGCGGAATTGTTACCGGACACTGCTGATCGTGCCGTGGGCGATGCCCGGCTATGTATCCATCTTGTTATGGAAAACAGGAATGTTTAACTCCCAGTTCGGGCTGTTGAATCAGTGGATGGAAAAACTAGGCTTCTCCCCAGTCAGATGGCTCGCAAACGATACGTCGGCATTTATCTGCTGCACAATCGTCAATTTATGGCTGGCGCTCCCTTTCATGATCACGATCATTGACGGCGCGTTACAGAGCGTCGATCAAAGCTATTATGAAAGCGCCCTCTTAGACGGTGCGAACTGGACCCAGCGCACGCGCTATATCACGCTCCCAGCGATCAGGCCGATCATCGCGCCGTCCGTCATTATCACGATTTTTACGACGTTTAAGCAGTTTGACGTCATCTACCTGCTGACGCAGCAGGCAGGCGCAAAGACCGGCGCGCACATCCACACAATCCTGACTTATGCATATGAGAATGCGTTTATCACGAACAATTACGGTTACAGCTCCGCCGTATCCATGATCATTTTTGTGATCCTGATCGTCTTTTCATATGGGATCAACCGGAAGCCGAAGGAGGAGACATGATGAGAGCACGGATGAAGAAAAAACAGCGGCAGCATTGGAAACTGGTATTCGTTAATCTGATTCTGATTCTCGTGTGCTTCGTGACGCTGATCCCGATCCTGTATGCATTTTCCGTTTCGATCAACGAGCAGAACAGCCTGCTCGCCTCGGATTTCTCTTTTATTCCGCGGAATGTCACACTGCAGAACTATCAGAAAGTATTTACCGAAGAGCCTGTTGTTTTATGGTTCAAAAACAGCCTTGTGCTCGCCGTCTCCACGGTCATCATATCACTTGGCACAGGGATTCCGGCGGCATATATTTTTTCAAGACGCCGGTTCGCAGGAAGAAAAGCGATCCTGCAATTGCTTATCCTGTTATACGCATTTCCGTCCCTGCTGTCGATGACGGCGCTGTATAAATTGCTAAGCCCGATGGGACTGATCAATACAAAAACCGGACTGATCGTTGTTTATACCGGAACGATGGCAGTATTTGCACTGTGGAATATGAAAGGGTATTTCGACACGATTCCCGTGGAAATCGAAGAAGCCGCAAAGATCGACGGCGCCAGTCCAGTCCAGATCGTTCTGCGCATCGTGCTTCCGCTCGCAAAACCGACGATCGCGGTCACTGCAATGATGGTGCTGATCTATGTGTGGAACGAGTATATTTTTTCTATCAACTTTATGACCGGCGAACAGACTTACACACTCGCCGCAGGTCTTTACTCGTTACAGGCAACCGAGACGAGCGGAAACTGGCCTGTGTTTGCGGCGGCTTCGCTCTTAGTGTCACTTCCCATCCTGATCATCTTTTTTGCATTACAAAAAAATATGGCATCGGGACTTACTTCTGGGGGCGTGAAAGGATAAAAAAAGAGTTTGCGGAACGCAAACTCTTTCAAAGAAATCCCAAAGGGATTTCTTTTGGAATCATCTTTGGGATTTCTTTTGGAATTACCCAAAGGGATTTCTTTTAGGGCGGAAGGCATCACTTTTGATAAGGAGAATATCATGAACAGAACTGCGATATTACATATTCCGATGTCGGAATATGCATACGGGACCGACGAAGAGCATGTAACGATCCGGCTTCGAAGCGCCAGAGGCGATCTGACGCGCTGTATCCTACATTTCGGAGACAGAGCATGCAGGCAGACACCGGTGATCTTTACGGCACAGGAAATGCAAATCTGCGCCTCGGATGAATACTTCGATTATTACGAAGCAATCCTCTCGAATCCTTATAAACGTTTGAATTATTATTTTGAGCTGTGTTCGGAAACAGAGCATATCCTGTATTACGGGGATTGTTTCATGGACGAATGCGTGGACGACCGTTCTGAATATTACCAGCTTCCCTACAATCACAGGGCGGACATCGTATCCGTGCCGGACTGGGCTAAGGATGCCGTCATCTATAATATTTTTCCCGACAGTTTTGCGACCGGACGCGCATATCTCTCTTGCTGTCCCTCACAAAAGGAGTTTGACGGCGAGCCTGTTCACGGAAAGCTCGGCGGCACGATAAAAGGGATCGCCGAAAACGTTTCCTATCTAAAAGAGCTTGGTATCAATGCCGTATACATCAATCCTATTTTTGCGGCAGGAGAATATCACAAATATGATCTTTTAGACTATTTTCACATTGATCCCTGCTTTGGGACAAACGAAGAGTTCAGGGAAATGGTTAAGCTTTTCCATGCAAACGGCATCCGCGTTATCATTGACGGCGTATTTAATCACTGCGGCTGGAAATTTTTTGCCTTTGAAGATGTGGTAAAAAACGGGGAGGCATCCCCCTACAAGGATTGGTTCTATCGCCTTTCCTTTCCGGTTATCAGACCTGAAAACGGTGATATTTACCCCGGCTATGAATGCTTCGGATACGAACGCATGATGCCAAAACTCAATACCGCAAATCCTAAAGTCGTCGAGTATTTCTGCAAAGTATGTCAGTACTGGTTAAGGGAATACGATATCGACGGCTGGCGTCTGGATGTCGCAAGCGAGATCAACGACGGCTTCTGGGAAGCTTTTCGCAAGGCTGCTAAAGAAATCAAGCCCGACGCCATTTTGATCGGTGAAGTATGGGAGACTGCGCGGCACTGGCTGGATGGTAAAATATTTGACTCCGCGATGAATTATGATTTCCGAAAACACTGCCGCCGTTTTTTTGCGGAGGGAAGCATTGACGCCTGTGCATTCGACGGCAGAGTGACTAACATGCGTATGCGCTACCGAGAGCAGACCGTCTATGCCCAGCTCAATCTGCTGGACAGCCATGACGTCAGCCGTTTTCTGTCCCTGTGCGGCGGCGACGGGCGGCGGTACCGTCTTGCTGTATTGTTTCAGATGACGTTTCCGGGAATTCCCTCTGTCTTTTATGGCGACGAAAAAGGGATGGACGGCATATTGGAAGATGAATACCGCGCACCGATGAATTGGCAAAAAGAAGAAGACGGGCTATTTACTTTTTTCAAAAAAACGATACTTCTGCGCAGGACTCATACGGCGCTCAGACACGGAGCCTTCCGGACCCTGTGCGCAGAACGCGGAAGCAGGCTTTATGCCTATGCAAGAGAAACAGATTCTGATAGAATCATAATTGCGATAAACGCGGGAGATGCCCCCGTCCTGCTGCCGGAAACTGTCTATAACGAAGTCTCTTCAACTCCGGCTTCGCCGGGCATCTCACAGACCGCTCAGGCTCAGACACAACAGGCACTTCCACAGACCGCTCAGGCATCACAGAGCGGAGGTAAAGCCTCACTGACCGGAGCGGCGGAAATTCTCTGGCAAAACGGACTTTGCGGGCAGGAGCTTGCGCCCATGGGCTGGGCTGTATTTCGGGCATAACGTTTTGAATAGCCGAAATGCATTTAACAAGTTTAACTAATAGAAAGGCAGGTGTCCGGATGGCAGCCACGATCAAGGATGTCGCACGACTGGCGGGTGTTTCCACTGCAACCGTCTCCAAAGTGATGAATGGTTCTTATTCCATTTCACAGGGGACAATCGACCATGTACGAAAAGCTATGGACGAACTGAATTATCACCCGAATCTGCGGGCGCGGAATTTTGCAAGGCAGAGCACCGGACAAGTCCTTTTTTTGACAACTCTGGGTGAAAACGCCGGATTCTCAAATCCTCATATGTTTGAGATCATGTCCGGCTTAGAACATGCGCTCGGAAACAAGGGTTATCTGCTCAGTGTCAAAAACATGACGCCGGAGCAGGCACCCGAATTTGTCAGGGAAGTGTTTGAGGGTAAGATGGCGGACGGCATGGTCATTCATGCCTCGGTAATCTCCAAAGCTCTCGACGATCTTGTAAAACAAAAAGAGATCCCACACATCGTATTAGGTCAGCCTCATTTTCCGAGTCATTTCTGCTGGCTTGACATTGACAACAAACTTGCAGGCGAAATGGCGGCGAATTATTTATTGCAGCATGGCTATCAGTCCCTTGCCTTCATCGGCGGAACCGACGAAGATAAGATTTCCGCCCACCGGCTCGCAGGCGTCCTGTCCGTACTCAAAGAATACGATGTGATCGTGCCAAGATACCATCTGCAATATGGAGATTCCGATTGTGACAGCGGTTTTCAAATGACCGAACAGCTTTTACAAAACCCGAATATGCCGGACGCGATCATCTGCGCAAATAACTATATTGCCTACGGCTGCGTCAATGCGCTGGGAAAGCATCAGATTAAAATACCTGATGATATGGGTATTTTAACATTCGACGATTACCCGTTTTCAAGAATTTTGGAGCCAAAACTGACCGTGGTCAATATCGACGTTTACGATATGGGAATGCAGGCTGGAAAACTGATCCTGAATAAAATCAAAAAACCGAACCTGCAGATTCAATTTTTCTGCACGCTGCCTTCCATCACAGCGCGGGCTTCCACAAAAGAAATGGCGAAAGTGAATTTCCCCAAATAAAAACAAAGAGTCTGCATCTTACGCAAACCCTTTGTTCTTATCCAATAATCTCTTTTTCCTCCAAGAGAAATGCAAAAGGCATTTCCCGAAAGAGTTCTGCGTCAGCGGAACTCTTTTTGTTACTTCATAAATTCCTTGACCTGCCTGTAAATACCCTCGCCGTCCAATCCATACTTTTCAACAAGCGCATTCGCTGCGCCGGACTCGCCGAACACATCCTGCATACCGATCTTGCAGACCGGCGTCGGTGCGGCTTTACAGAGCGCATCACACACGGCGCTTCCTAATCCGCCAATCACGGAATGCTCCTCCGCCGTAACAACTTTGCCCGTCTTCTTCGCGCTCGCGATGATCAGCTCCTCGTCAAGCGGTTTGATTGTGCAGATATTGATGACCTCCGCACTCACACCGTCAGCAGCAAGCTTCTCCGCCGCCTCCAGCGCTGTCGCAACACAGATTCCGGTCGCAACGATCGTCACGTCCGTTCCCTCGCGGAGTACCTCGCCTTTTCCGATCTTGAACGAATATTCCGGTCTGTCATTGATGACCGGCACCGCGCTTCTTCCAAATCTTAAATACACCGGTCCTTCATGTTCAACTGCCGCACGAACAGCCGCTTTCGCCTCCACATCATCGGAGGGGCACATCACGACCATGCCAGGAATCGTTCGCATCAGGGCAAGATCTTCGTTACACTGATGGCTTGCGCCATCCTCGCCGACCGTGATTCCGGCATGCGTCGCACCAATCTTTACATTCAGATGTGGATATCCCACGGAATTTCTTACCTGTTCAAACGCGCGTCCCGCCGCGAACATCGCAAACGAGCTCACAAACGGAATCTTACCCGTCGTAGAAAGTCCCGCCGCAATTCCCACCATATTACACTCCGCGATCCCGCAGTCGATATGACGGTCAGGAAACGCTTTCTGAAACGTGCTCGTTTTTGTCGCTCCTGCAAGATCCGCATCCAGCACAACAAGATTCGGATAATCCTTGCCGACTTCTGCAAGTGCGTTGCCATAGCTTTCTCTCGTTGCTATTTTTTTCACATCTGCCATTATGCTTCACCTGCCTTTTCTAATTCCGCGTCGATCTTTTCAAGATCCGCCATTGCTGTCGCATATTCCTCATCATTCGGGGCTTTTCCGTGCCAGCCCGCATTGTTCTCCATAAACGATACACCTTTGCCCTTTACACTATGTGCGATGATCGCGGTCGGTTTTCCCTTCTGCGCTCTCGCTTCGGCAAATGCCGCGCGCAATTCATCAAAATTATGCGCATCCACATTGATCACATGGAAATTAAACGCCTCAAATTTCTGATCGATCGGATACGGTGAGCAGACGTCCTCGATCCTGCCGTCGATCTGCAGCCCGTTATTATCGACGATCACACAGAGGTTATCCAAATTTCTTGCCCCTGCAAACATGGAAGCCTCCCAAACCTGTCCCTCCTGAATCTCGCCGTCTCCAAGCAGTGTATAGACACGGTAATCCTTCTTGTCCATCTTTCCTGCAAGCGCCATGCCGACTGCCGCGGAAATGCCCTGACCAAGCGAACCGCTGCTCATATCGACGCCGGGAATATGTTTCATATCAGGGTGTCCCTGCAAATAAGAACCAAGCTTACGCAGCGTCAGCAGATCCTCAACCGGGAAAAAGCCGCGGTTCGCGAGGGTAGAATAATAGCCTGGCGCCGTATGCCCCTTTGACAAAACAAAACGATCTCTGTCCGGATCTTTCGGATTCTCGGGATCTACGTTCATCTCCTCGAAATACAAAAACGTATAGACATCCGCCGCCGAAAGCGAGCCTCCGGGATGTCCTGCCTTTGCGCTATGTACGGAAGACACAATTCCCTTGCGCACACGATTGGCAGCCTTGGCAAGTTCTAAATTTGTCATGTTATACGATACTCCTTTCTCATTTTTATTTGTCAAATCAAGCTGTTTCTATTTTAACACAGATCAAAAATAACGACAACGCGATTTTCATTTTTTCATAGCGGGTTCTTTTTAATTATGACTTTCAGACAAAACACGAAACCGTTATGAGGCGCCAGAACTATTACTATTACCATTTCCCATTTCTAATTCACGCTCCATCACAATGCGCTTCGGCAGATTGTCGTCGCTCCATTCCTCCTGCTTCCGTTCGCGATACATCGTCCGTACCTGCCTGAGTCTGCGCAGGCGATCCTCCATCCCCACATTGCGGATCACGCACTGTTCGATCTCCTGGCACAAATTCTTTTGCTTTATCCATGCACACCACTGTCTGGATGCCCCGCTGTCATAGTTACTGAGAAATTGATACAATTTATAGATAGAACGCGCCAAAAAAATCTGGGCGATTCCCCAAAATAGTATCCGAAAAAAATCAGAAATGGCAGCGATTAACATAAGCAGGATAAATCCCTCGCCCTGCGTCCCGTTTTCCGCCTGCGAATAGAGCATGATCTGTTCCACTTGCAGCCTGTACATCAACTGGTACAGGAGATAAAAAACCGCCAGCATGATCAGGCTAAATCGCAGCGAGCGTTTGATCCCGTCCCATTTCTTCCGCATACCCTCAAGCTCACCGCCAGCCACAGCGACTTCGCTTTCGAGCTCAAAAATCTCAACGCGTATCTGTTCGATCGCTATCTTTTCCCCATAGATGCCGGCAGCCTGTAAAATATCCTCCTGAATATATTCCGTATACAATGCCTGCTCCTGCTGTCTCTGATACTCCATACAAATACCTTTCTGATCTTTCCCCTATTTATGCGGATCAAATTGGTTCAGCTTTCCGCATGCCCCACATATATTGTAAAAAAATATGCTCTTTCTTAACAATATGCCCCTGTCACAACACAAACACCATTCTCTTTTACGATCCGATACCCCGGCGGCAACGATCACTGCCACCCAAAAAATCCGCAGGCGTCTTCTTGTATATGCATCCGTGCTCCTTGCACTTTTTGCTGTCAGCCTATACTGGACGTACTGCCGCCGCCCCGCAAAAGAACACGAAAAGCTTGCGCGGCTTTCCTGCGATCTCATCGCATTTGAACTTTCAGACAACAGCTTAAGCCTGCATTACACTATGGCACACCCCGAAACCATTTCGCTGATAAGCAGTTATGGATCCGGTCCTGCGCAGACTTCCCTGCCCGTCTATGGCGAACATACTGCGGCAGAGACTGAGAATGTCTATACTTCTTTTATGACACGTCTGTCGGATATTGATGTGCGCAGACTCACCCCTCATGATGTCTGGATCTACCGTATCTTAGAACAATCCATAAACGAAAGTCTCACCGGGCTGTCAATGCCCTTTTACGGCGAACCGCTCTCTCCTTCTTCCGGAGAACAGACTTCCCTGCTGATCCTGTTTGCCGAGTATCGTATCGAATCCGTGGAAGACGTCAGGACATATCTTGATACGCTTTCCTGTGTCGGCAATTATTTTGACGGTCTTCTTTTGTATGAACAGCAAAAATCAGCGGCAGGGCTGTTCATGTCGGACGCCGCCGCCGTAAAAGTCATAGAACAGTGTGATACACTCTGCACAAAAGAACAACTTGCAGAGGGCAGGCATTTCCTGCAGACCACATTTCGTTCACGGCTGGAAGCACTACTCGCTGCCGGACGATGTAGCGAATCAGAATTGGAACAATATCTTGCTGAAAACGATGCGATTCTCACCGGAATCGTTGCCCCCGCATATGCCCGTCTTGCCGATGGGATATTTCTACTGAAAGGAACCGGCACAAACGGCGAGGGACTCTGCCGGTATGAGGAAGGCGCCCGCTATTATGAAACACGGCTTGCCTCTCTTACGGGGTCTTCACGTACCCCCGAAGAAATTATGACACTCCTGACAGAAAACTTTGCATCCGATTATGATGCACTTTATGAGACAGCCTCTGCGCTTTCTGGCGCGCTTCCCAATCAGACTCAGGCACTGATGGCTGTACCGGAGCTTCTCGCAGATTATTCACCGGAAGAAATGTTAGAAGATCTGCGCGCACGCATGAAATCCGATTTTCCCGGGGTTCCCGACACCATATCGTACGAGGTTAAGCCCGTAGATGACGCGCTGTGTCCCTACACAAGCCCCGCATTTTATATGGTCCCCGCGATAGACTCTTTCCAAAAAAATAGTATCTACATCAATTACGGGGACGATCCCGACTCTCTGACGCTTTATACCACGCTGGCCCACGAGGGCTATCCGGGACATCTGTATCAAAATGTCTATCATCTGGGCGATATGAATGAACAATCTCTCATGCCTTTGGAAGGAAATCTCTCCTACGGCGGCTATGCCGAAGGCTGGGCGACCTATGTTGAGGATCTTTCCTATACTTATGCCGCGCAGTTGATGAGTGAGATTAGCGGCGGTTCCAGTCCACGGTCAGCCTCACAGCCTGCCGACTCTATGGAACCGATACAGGTTCCGGACTCCATGGAACCGTCGCAGACTCCGGACTCCATAGAATCACCACATGCTCCGGACCCCATGGAACCGTCTCAGACTCCGGATTCCATAGAATCACCACATGCTCCGGACTCCATGGAACCGTCGCAGACTCCGGACTCCATGGAACCGCAGGCGGTTACATTCTCTGAGGAAACGTTTTCCTTGCTCTGCGACTTTTACCGTATTGACCGGCGTATTCAGCTCTGCCTGTATTCCATGTTGGACGTTTCTATTCATTACTATGGCATGACGCGGGATGAAGCGCAGACTCTGCTCAATGCTTACGGAATAGATGACGCAGATGTCATAAACTCTATTTACGATTATATTGTGGAAGAACCGGTCAACTATCTGAAATATTATCTTGGATATTTAGAAATCATAACACTCAAGGAAGAAGCAAAAGAAGCCTGGGGAGACACCTATAGCGACATGCGCTTTCACACCGCTTTTCTCTCGTCCGGCCCCGCGCCATTTCCGCTTCTGCGCGAAGCAGTCTTAACGTTTGAACCTTAACCCTGCATCTGCTCCTTAAAGAATTGTATCATGTCCGTCAGGGCGCCTGCAAGCACCTCACTTTCATCCGGATTCAGGCGCCCTGCAATACGCCCGATCATCTGCTCGTGAAACTGCTTATGCGCACGATGCGCCCTTAAGCCCGCCTCCGTAAGAGAAACAAGTACGACCCTGCGGTCCTCCTCGCTGCGCACGCGATCGACATATCCCTTTTTTACAAGGCTGTTCACCGAAATCGTGAGCGTGCCCGTCGTTACCTGCAGCGCTTTCGCAACGCTGCTCATATTCTTCGGCTCCTCTTCACCGATCGCGTCAATGACATGTATGTCGTTAATCGTCAGATTTTGATGCTCGCCTCTCTTTAATGCCTTTTCCTCTATAATAAGAATATCACGAAAAAGCTGCACAAACAGCTCATTGAGACACTCCCTGATCTCCATCTTCAAACCATATCCTTTCCTGCGGACCGCTCCCCGCGCAGACCGCTCCTGCCCGCACGGCTTTTCCGCACAGACCATCCCTGCCCGCACAGCTTTTCCGCAGCGATCCCTTCACTCTCCACAGCGGCACAAACGCAACAGCCGTATACGGCGGCTGCACATATACGGCTGTTATTATAAATCATTTTCCTCTTAATTGGCAAGCATCATACGGTCATTTGCAAATTCTCCGCCGCTTGCTTCCTCAAATTTTCTTAACAGATCGCTCACATGCAGGTTCTTTTTTTCTTCGCCTGTCACGTCATAGATCACACGGCCCTCATGCATCATGATCAACCGGTTCCCATGCGCAATCGCATCCTTCATGTTATGTGTTACCATCATGGCGGTAAGATCATTGTCAGCGATAACCTTATCGGAAAGCTCCAGTACTTTTGCCGCAGTCTTCGGATCAAGCGCCGCCGTGTGCTCATCCAGCAGCAAAAGATCCGGCTTCATCAAAGACGCCATCAAAAGTGTGATCGCCTGCCGCTGTCCGCCTGACAAGAGACCCACCTTTGTTGTAAGTCTGTCTTCCAGACCAAGCCCGAACTGCGCAAGCTTTTCGCGGTACTTCGCGCGTTCGGCTTTTGTAACTCCCCACCTTAAGCCGCGATGCCGCCCGCGCCTCGCCGCAATCGCAAGATTCTCGTCAATCGACATCGTTGCCGCAGTTCCCGTCATCGGATCCTGAAACACACGCCCCAGATACGGAGCCCTCTTGTGTTCAGACAGCTTTGTCACATCCGTACCGTTAATAATGATCTTTCCGTGATCGATCTGCCAGACTCCGGCAATCGCATTCAGCGTTGTGGATTTTCCTGCGCCGTTGCCACCGATGATCGTCACAAAATCGCCCTTATTCAGCCTGATATCCACGCCGTCAAGCGCGATCTTCTCATTGATCGTACCCGCATTGAACACCTTATGCACATTTTGGATCTCAAGCATGTACTCAGACATTCCTTTTTACCCCCTTCTTTCCATATTTCCCCTTCAAATACGGAATCGAAAGGAATAACGCCACGATCGCAGCCGAAAACAGTTTCATATTTTCCGACGGCATCCTGAGCCAGATCACGACCGCATACACAATATAATAGAGCACTGCGCCGAACGCGACTGAGAGCAGCGTCCATGCAAACATGAGTTTCCTCTTTTCACACAGCTTCCCAAACAATACTTCTCCGATAATGACTGCCGCCAGTCCGATCACGATCGCACCGCGTCCCATATTGACGTCAGCCGCGCCCTGGCACTGTGCATAGAGAGCACCCGACATGCCGACAAGCCCGTTTGAGATCATCAGCGCTAATACCTTGATAAAGTTTGTGTTGATGCCCTGCGCCCTCGCCATGCTCTCATTACAGCCCGTCGCACGGATCGCCTGACCGATCTCCGTACCAAAAAACCAATAAAGCACGGCAATCAGAATCACGATTCCCGCTGTCAATCCTGCAAAAAAGATGATCCTGTCGCTGCCGCTCGAATTTACGTATCTGAGCGATGCAAGCAGCTTATAATTGTTAACACTGATCGCCTGATTCGCCGCTTTGCCGAGAATATTATAGTTGATCGAGTATAATGACAACTGTGTGAGAATACTTGCCAAAATGCCGGGGATTCCAAATGCAGTATGCAGAATTCCCGTTACAAAGCCCGCCGCCATCCCGGCAGCAAATGCGGCAAGCAGTGCGATCCACGGTGAAACGCCGGCTTTGATCAGCATCACGGCAGTCGCGCCGCCCGTCACCATCGAACCATCCACGGTCAGATCCGCGAAATCAAGCAGGCGGAATGTCACAAAAACGCCAAATGCCATAATTCCCCAGATCAGCCCCTGTGCAATACTGCCGGGCATTGCGTTCAATAATGAATTGAGATTAAGCGATAACAGCATGTCTCTACTCCTCAACTACGATTGCGACATAATCGTCAGGAATCGTAACACCTAATTCCTCGCAGATTGCCGCATTGTATTTCTTTGTCACATTCGGCGCATACTGAATCTCCATCGTGGAGATATCCGCACCGTTTACCAAAACTTCATATGCCATCTTTCCGGTTGCATATCCTATATCATAGTAACTGATGGAAAGCGTAGCAACACCGCAGCCTTTACAGATACCCTCTTCACCCGCGATAACAGGCACCTTTGCCGCAAGGCAGATATTATTTATCGCTTCCGTATAAGCCGCCAACGTATTATCTGTAGGGATATAGATCACGTCGCACTCCTGAACCGCTGCGCTCGCGATCGTCTGGATCTCATTGGAGTCCGCCGCCGTATACTCTTTATATGCAATTCCGTCTGCAGTCAGATATTCCGCAAATTTCTCTGCCTGATAAGCGGAATTGGGCTCGGCGGAACAATAAAGAATGCCGACCGTCTGCACATCGGGAAACAGCTCGAGCAGCATCTTCTCCTGTTCGTCGAGCGGCGCCAAATCCGACGTTCCGGAAATGTTTACGCCCGTTGCCCCCGTCCAGTCCGCAATGTCAAGCGCTTCCGCATAGTCCGTAATGGAAGTTCCCAAAATAGGAATATCCGCCGTTGCAGATGCCGCCGCCTGAAGCGGTGATGTCGCATTCGCAAGAATCAGATCCACCTTGTCCGCTACAAACGCATTACAGATCGTACCCGCGTTCGTCTGCTCGTTCTGCGCATTCTGAAAGACAAATTCCACATTCTCCCCCAGCAGTTCTTTTAGCGCATCCTCAAAACCTTTCGTCGCCTGATCAAGCGCTTCATGCTCCACCAACTGGCAAATCCCGATCACATATTTCTTATCTCCGGAAGCACTGTCGCCCCCTGATGTACTGCTTCCGTTTCCGGATGAGCTGCCCCCGTCCGATCCACAGCCGGCAAGCACGGACATTCCCATAACAGACGCCATCGCCAGTGCGAATAACTTTTTCCGCATTTTCTTCATCATAATCCTCCTCTATCCGCCTCCTGCGCTTTAGCACACGAAAGCATTAACGTGTTTAAGCTTTTTCTACTATAAAAGAGTTTACGAAAAAAGTCAATACGGATTCCGCTTACCAATTCATGAATTCCTTTATTTTCTGTGTGAGAAGCGCCGCTGTCTTTTGATGTGTCCGCTTACTCGGATGAAAGTCTGCGCCAATACCATCCACCTCATCCTGTTCCGGCAGCACCAGATACGCCGTCCTTACGTCAGGATGTGCGACAGCGAAACGCGCCATCTGCTTCTCCTCCTCCTCACACAGATTCTGCCCCAGTACGCCGAGCGTACAGAGGATCGCCGCCTGCGGATTCTTTCTATGTATCTCTTCTAAAAAAGCATAATACTTTTCTGCAAAGTAAGCCTGACGCTCCGGTATCTTTCTGACATAACTGTCGTCATTTGTCCCTAAATGAAGAACGACCAGTTCCGGTTCATATTGTGCAGCGTCCCACTCTGCAAGCGGCAGCCCTAATCTCTCACACAGCCGTCTGTCCCGATACGGATACAATTCGGGCATCAGGATTTCTTCAAGCGGTTCATTCACATCCTCTGGCACCCAGTTCGTGATCACGCCGATACCGCTCCATGCCACAAGCTGATAATCCGCATTCAAAGCATTTGCGGTCAAAACCGCATAAGCCTCTTCAGGGTTTTCCTGAGATGTTGTAAATGTATCCTTATTTAAGACTCCCTCGTTCCCGTACCCGCATGTGATCGAATCCCCGATCACTTCCATGCGATGGGGACGGGCAGGAGTCTTTGTGATACTTATGTCATTTTTTACTTCCTGTGCCGTTTCATCCTGCCCGATATCTTTCCCGGCATCATCGTTCCCCGCAGCGCCATTCTTCACGGCATCCTGCCCCATTACATCTTTCTTCACGGCGTCCTGCCCGGCGCATCCGCCCCGCAGAATCTCGAATTCCTTTACGCCGACAAGCCCAAACGCCGCCTCAGACATTTTTACAAGCCGGAGCTTTACCCTGCGTTCCCGCTCTTCGTGAAAGATTACAAAGGTTTCCTCCGGTTTTGTCAACGCCTGACGCAAAACAGGCTGTTTCTGGTCATCCAGATAAACTGCAAACCATCCGAGATGGCACTCCTCCATTACGGTTTCATCCGTACACATTGTCACACTGATATGATCCGCAATTGTCTCAAATTCCAGATAGGAAGCCGAAAATCCAAGATAGAGGACGTCACGCATCTGCGTTGTCCTTCCCATGATCTTCATCGTCCTGCTGTCCGGCTTTACTTTCATTTTCACCCCGTCCTTTTCCTTTTTGCACTTCCGTGTTTTCCTTTGTTTCCCAGTGCTTTCTTAATTCCATACCCGCGCATTATTCGATAGATTTCAGCGACTCTGCCATGTTGATCTTTTGCAATTTGATATACATTACGCCATTCACCAGCATAGCAAATAGAAATGTAAGCGCGATACCAAATACATAAGACCACGGCGTGATCTGCACCTGAAAATTCACCGTATCAATATCGATCTTGTTCATGACAAAACGATGCAGCCAGACGCCGAGCGGAATCCCCGCGACCGCACCGATTCCGGTCAGGATCAGATTCTCCCGGAATACATATGCCGCCGTCTCGCCCGGATAAAAACCCAGCACTTTAATCGTTGCGATCTCGCGGATACGCTCTGTGATATTGATATTGGTAAGATTATACAATACAATAAATGCCAGCGCAGCCGCACAGAAAATCACAAGAACCACGATATAGTTAAGGCTTGACATCATACTTGTAAACCGCTGTTTCATATCTTCAGAAATCGTCATGGAAGCGGTATTTTCATGATTCATGATCCTTGCCCCTGCCTCATAGACATCCTGTCCTTCCGCTACATTGCACCACATATTCTTATATTCCGGTTTCCTGCCGATTTGGGTCTCATAGGTTTCCGCACTGATGTAAACATAATTAAACACATAATTCGTGCATATGCCGCTGATTTTGACCTGCAGTTCCCTCATATCCCCGTCTCTGAGCATCACGGTATCTCCAACACGTATACCCAGTTTTTTCGCATACTTGGAAGAAATGACCGCCTCGCCACCCCCCGGATAAGAAATGGCATTTCCCTTCTCGTCAAACAAATGCAGCATCTCTGTAATCTGCTCCGTGTCTTCAGGCACGATCAGGTCGACCGACTTTGTGGCACGATTATAGGAAACATCTACCGACGCCTGCATATAATAAAGACTGCTCTCCAGCATCCCCTGCGTATCTTCGATAAGTTCCTGTCTCTCCGTCTCATCCGGCGCCTCTCGGAATACGACAGCAATGTCATAAATCAGAATATGATCATACTGCTGCGTCACAACATCGGCAATGGAATCCTTGATGCCAAGTCCCGTAAGGAGCAGCGCCATACAGCCTCCGACTCCGAGGACCATCATAAAGAAGCGCTTCTTGTAGCGAAATACATTACGAGCCGAAACCTTATGCAGAAATTTCATTCGCTTCCACAGAAACGGAATATACTCTAAAAAGATCCGCTTGCCCGCCTTTGGCGCCTTCGGCCGCATGAGCTGCGCGGCAACGCTTCCAAGCTCAATACGACATGACAGCCATGTCGTACCGATAGAGCAGATCAGTGAAACAACAACTGATATACACGCAAGCGGCACATCAAGCAGATATCCGCTGCCTCCGACCGAATACATGATCCCGTATACCGTCCAGATCACGCTGGGAAACAGCCAGCTTCCGATTAAAAATCCAGCGATACAACCAATCATGGCCGCGCTGCCTGAATAAAACATATATTTTCCCATGATCGCCGCTTTGCTGTAGCCAAGCGCCTTGAGCACACCGATCTGCGTGCGCTGTTCCTCCACCATGCGGTTCATGGTCGTAATACATACAAGTGCCGCGACCAGAAAGAAGAACGCGGGAAATACATTCGCAATGCCTTCCACAATACTTGCATCATTCTCGAAGCTGACATATCCGATATTCTCATTCCGTGTCAGCACGTAAGCCAATGGTCTTTCCAGTCTTCTCAGCTCATAGACCGCATCATCGATCTCCTTTTGAGCGTCCGCTGTTTTTTCCTCATATTCAACAAGACCCTCCTCATATTCCGTCCACCTTTTATCGATCTCCGCCTGTGCCTCATGCAGCCGCACATAGGCATCCGAAATATCCCATAATCCATCCTGAACCTGCGCAAGCTGACTCTGTAACGATGCGCGCTGCTCTATAAGCGCAGTCAGGTTTGTCTGAAGCGTCTCTATTGTCTGCGTCACTTCCTGTATCTGCTGCCGAAGCTGTTCCATCTGATCCTGCAATACCGCAAGCTGTTCTGGCGTCAGCTGGTCCGTTCCCTCCTGACCCTGCAGTGCCGCAAGCTGTTCCGGCGTCAGCTGGCCCATTCCCAACTGACCCTGCAGTGCCGCAAGCTGTTCCGGCGTCAGCTGACCCATTCCCAACTGACCCTGCAGTGCCGCAAGCTGTTCCGGCGTCAGCTGACCCATTCCCTGTTGTATCTGCTCCTGCATCTGTTGAAGCTGGGAAAGACCTTCCTGTGCAGCTGCGAGCGCTTCTTCCAGCTGCTGTATACCATCATTGACCTGAGCGATTCCTTTCGTAAGTGCCGATTGTGCATCCGTCAGCTCCGCCTCCTGCTCTGTAAGCAGCTGTGTATTATCATTGATCTCCTGCTGCCCCTTCGTCAGTTCATCGAATGCATCGGCAAGCTCCGCTTCTGCTTTGAGGGATTCCTCATTTAATTTCTGCTGGGCATCATCGATTTCTTTTCTCGCATCGCCGACAATCGTATCATATCTGCGGTCATTCGCCGCATTGAGTTCATCCTCCATCTCATCCTGATGGGCATCCACTTCCTCTTGATATGCATCAGAATGAATCTCCAAATCAGAATTCAGTTTTACATAAAGCTCCGAATAATAATCAAAGTGAAATCCCTCTTTTGGTGCATAAATAAAACAGGACACAACGCCGTTGCCAACAGAAGTATTCCCCCTCTCAAAATTGAGATATGCCGGAGAAGAAACCGTGCCTACGATCGTATATTCCCGATAAGCAAGAAGCTCCAGCGTACTCTCGCTGTTATCTTCCGAAACATATAATTTCTGCCCGATGGCTTCCTCAGAAAAAGCACGCTCGTCAACCACGCACTCATCCGCAGCCTCCGGCATCCTGCCTGCACGCAGTTCCAATGTATTCAGATTCTGCGTGAGAGAATGCATATGCGCAACACGCACCGCCTCATCCTCGCCAAAAAGATAGATCACATCGGCAAAAACAGCGCCTTCCGCTGCCCGGACAGCTTCAAGCGCCGCAAACGAATCCACATCCTGCTGCTCCAGGCCAAACGTAGAAATCAGCCTGTAATCATAGAGCTGGTGTTCCGTCACATACTCGTCCGTAATCTTCACCATCGTCGGCTTCGTTACTTTTAAGCCCGCAAAAAGACCAACCCCTAGCGCGATGATCGCCATGATCGCCATATAGCGCCCGAAGCTTCCCGTAATTTCTCTTCTTGTTGTTCTGCCCATCATGGATTTCATAAAAACCCATTCCTCCAAATAACTTTACCTGCTGCGATCAGCCCAGCCGCGCTGCGCCTTCAACCGTGACACTGGTGTCATTTTTACCACTCTATCTCTTCCACCGGAACGATATGCTCATTTTTCATTTCCGATGTGATCGTTCCGTTCTTAACCGTGATGATCCGGTCCGCCATTGCCGTCAGCGCCTGATTGTGCGTAATGACAACGACCGTCTTCCCGCTCTTCCTGCATGTATCCTGAAGCAACTTTAAGACTGCCTTGCCGGTATTGTAATCTAGCGCACCGGTCGGTTCATCACAGAGCAGAAGCTTCGGATTCTTGGCCAGCGCCCGAGCTATGGCGACCCGCTGCTGCTCCCCGCCCGAAAGCTGTGCCGGAAAATTGCCCGCCCGTTCTTTTAAGCCGACCTCTTCCAGCACCTGACCTGCATCCATCGGATTTTTACAGATCTGCGCCGCAAGTTCAACATTTTCAAGCGCAGTCAGATTCCCGACAAGATTATAGAACTGAAAAACAAACCCGATATCATGGCGGCGGTACGCGGTCAGTTTTCTTGAGGAATACCCTGAAATTTCCTCCCCGTCAAGTAAAACCTTTCCCTCGGAGAGCGTGTCCATTCCGCCTAAAATATTAAGGATCGTCGTCTTTCCGGCTCCCGACGCCCCGACAATCACACAAAATTCCCCTTGATCGATCTGAAAGCTCACATCCCGGAGCGCTTCAATATCAACCTCTCCCATGTGATATGTTTTTTTGACATGTTCAAATTCCACAAACGCACTCATACGATACCTCTCTTAACCGCTGCTCCGTGTCATACCCGTTTTGTAAAATCCCGCCTCAAAAAAATGTCTGCCCAATGCCGCTGCCCGCAATGCACTGTGCCGCACCCGCATCGCATGCGGACACTTTACTCATTCTCGCTCATCATCTCGTCCAGATAGCCTCTGTCCCATAACAAGATCTTAAGCTTCCTGGCGGCTTCGACCGCCGGTTTCGTAAAATACTGATTTGTCAGTACAGCTCCGACCATGCAGTCATAATAATCCCTGCCCGCATATGCTTCCTGAACTGCCTTAACACCAACGGGCGATGTGTAAGCCTTGCACTGGACCGCATAACTGATGCCGTCTTTCTCAGCCAGAATGTCCACACCGTAATCCCCGCTCCCTTTTGTCACCCTGACTTCACAAAACCCATGCTCCTCAAGAAGTTCCGCACAAAAATATTCAAACTCATGTCCCTCCATTCCGTCTATCCGGGACGGTTTTCTGTGTGTCCGCTTATAGCGCCACAGTATAATGATTCCTGCCGCTGCAATAAAAACAACTGCCGCCAAAATCCCATAATTCATTTTTGCTCCCATTTGCGTGCTTTAGCACGCGCTCAAATCAGGGAGGTTGAAACGAATTTCTTTCAACCTTATCTCCCACATATCACAGGCACGCCTGCGATATTGTACCAGCAAAAGCGTTTGAAAGGAACTTTCAAGCTTTATCCGCCTGACCCTGATAGTGTTCCCCATTTTCTTTTTTACGACGTTTACCCGTCATTGTCTCCACACGCAGGCTAAAGACATTCGTAACTTTTATCATATCCTTATTAAAGGGAAAATCCTCGCTGTGGTACTGCCGCATCAGATGCATCAACGCGTTGTATTTTTCCTCCCCGCCCAACAGAGAAACGGTCCCGCTCCCAATAATGCTCTCATATTCCATCGTGCAGCTATGCTTGTCGTCGTCTAATACGATCCTGTGTCCGCAGTCCATCTCAAACGCCGCCTTCGGATGATTTTTCATGACCTCGTATTTTTTACCTTCCAGTGCTCCGTGAAAATACAGAGTAACACTGTCTTCCTTCACCTTCATCCCAAAATTAAGGGGCACGATATATGGAACATCCCCATCCTGAAAAGCGAGCCTGCACACATCGCAGCGACGCATAACTGATACCATCTCATCAAAGTCCGTAATTTCCCTGTCCTTCCTTCTCATCCGTATACCCTCCCCGCCACGGGACCCTCAAAAGCGGATCAACATACCCTGTATGGCTGCAGATTTCTCCCAAGATCACCGTGATCATCTACATGGTCACAAAAAGGGTTATGTTTCCATAACCCTATGCTGTTAATCATAACACAAAAGAAGACAGAATGAAACGTCAAACTGCACGGTTTAGAGTAATTTTATATTTATTGCATTTTCATATTGACACCCGAAGACTATCGTGATAGTCTATGGGTAAATGAAGACTATTGCAATAGTCCACGCGTGACGAAAAAACATTATTTTATTTTTTACCAAATTATTATGAAATGAATAAAGGAGGATCATACATGAAGCTGTTTGATTCGGAGCTGAAGGTAATGGAAGTTTTGTGGGAAAAGGAACCGATATCCGCAAAGGAGATCGTCGATATCCTTTCCAAACAGATTGGCTGGAACAAAAATACGACCTATACAGTCATCAAAAAATGTGTTGAAAAAGGCGCTGTCTCGCGCGAGGAACCCGGATTTCTGTGCAGAACGCTCGTCACGCGCGACGAGGTCGCACAGAGCGAAACGGAGCAGTTGATCGACAAAATGTTTGGCGGTTCAAGCGAGCTGTTTTTCTCCTCTTTTCTCAAAAATCAAGGGATATCTGAGGATGACGCCGCCCGGCTCGCCAAAATGATCAGGGATGCAAAGTAACTCAAGGCACCGCTGTCAATTAATAATATGTTTTCCTTATCACAAATAATTACAAATAAATTAATCAAAAAACATGTTGCGGTATTTCAATCAAATTAAATTTTTTATATAGAAAAACTTTGATTTTATTTGAAAACTAAAGTTTTTCTTGACAGAATTACAAAAAAATATACTTATAAAAATCTTTGACAATTTCAGAAAGAAGGTAAATGATAATGATCGATTTTAAGATGAATATGCCTTTTTATTACATGGTTTTTTACGGAAGCATCATGATCATAATTGTTTTATTACTGCGAGCGCTGTTAAGAAACAGACTTCCGAAATTCGTATTTCCCGTACTCTGGTCGGTGATCCTCATACGCCTGCTGATCCCGTTTTCCTTGGGCAGTCCGCTGAGTATGAAAGTTCCTTCTTTTTCCTTTTTCCCCGATGAATCCTATTTTTGGGAAACCGAACGACTCATCGCTACGGCAGACGAGGCGGTTTCCGGCAATCTTTCGGAGGATTCCTCGTCCGTTCCTGCCGCCGAACCGCAAAGCGCTCCCGCCGCGTCATCCTACGCTCACGAATCATCCGTGATAGAACAGACAGTTGTCGCAAATGGCAGCTCCTCTGGTTACTCTTATCTTAGTGACTTTAACGAACATGGGCCTGTTCCATATCGGGTTATTTTGTTCCTTTATTTTACAGGACTAGCTGTCACTGCCGGCGTCTTGCTTTATCACAAATTCCGCTGCACGGTGCGCCTGAAAGATTCTCTTTTGGTCGAGCACAATGAAACGGTCAATGCACTTCTGCGCGAAATGGATATGGGACATATTCTGATCTTCACCAATGATGAGATCGCCTCCCCGCTGGTCTGCGGTCTGATCGCGCCCAAAATATATCTGCCGACACGTATGAGTTTTGACCAGACAGAGCTGCTACGCCATATCCTCAGCCACGAGACCATGCATATACGCCGCGGCGACAATCGTCTGAAATTCCTCATGCTTATCGCTCTCTGCGTACATTGGTTCAATCCCTTGGTATGGATCATGTCCAAGTACTTCTCGTCCGATATAGAGGCCGCATGTGACGAAGCGGTCCTTCGCCGGTATCACGATGACGAGGCAAAGAAAAGTTACGCGTTAAGCCTGCTTACGATGGCAGTCACCGGGAACCGTCAGTCACTGCTTTACAGTGCATTCTCCAAAACAGAAGTGGAACGCCGCGTGAGGAACGTTCTGCGCTATAAAAAAGCATCGACATTTCTGCTCACACTTTCCGCCTGCTTTGTGCTTTGCAGTTCCGTCGTTTTTGCGACAGGCGGGCAGGCTCCATTTGAACCGCGCTTAACAAGTTTTCTTTCTTCCGATGCATGCCGTTTTGCTGTTAAAGTCAATGTGACGCGAAATGTCTCTCTTGGAAACGATTCCCAGCGCCGGGCAGAACAAATCGTTTTCGATATCATGCGCGAGGATCTCTCGGACGACCCAGATATCCTCGATGATTTGATCAGGCAGGCGTTGTCGGAAGAGTTTCATGTAGAACCGGGCGCTTTTGAAGCAGATTTCTCGCTTCTTTTGGATGAAGAAGAGCTTTATGCGGAGTATGAAAAATGGGGAATTGTTCGCGCAAATTCCCTGGATCACACGAAGACCTCATATGATACAGAGCTTTTGTATCACGGCGAGACCATCCGCAGATTTTCCGATAAAATGCTCGGACACTGGCAGTCACAACCCGGCTCTGTCGATGTGACAGTCATTCGCGACCGCCTCGGATACATAACCGGTATCACCGCTCTCCATGAGGGCGATGCCGAGTATGACCGCCGGACAGCAGAAATGGAGCAGCACTATTGGTATTAAAAGAAAAAACGTCACGTGAGCACCCCCGCCAGCACCACGCTTGCTGCAATACCGGCAAGCGTGGCAATGAGGGCTCCCGATAACGTCCAACGCGTCTTTGTTACTTTTGCCGCAATAAAATAAACTGACATGGTATAAAAAATAGTCTCCGGTATGTTGTCAATAGGGGGAAACTTTTTTGTTTCAATTTTTTGCCTATTTTCCCGAACAGCAGAAAAGGACATAATCCTATGCCCTTTTGTGCCTGATAGTACCTTTTCTGAATCGTATGCCGCTTAGTCCCTCTGCATGAAGATCAATTATACTGCCGCATTTGCATTTTGAAAGCGTAATAGTTCCTCTTCAGTCAGACCTGTAATCTTCATGACTTTAACAATGTCAATGCCCTCGTCCAACATGGCTCTTGCTATGTCCCTGACCGTATCTTTAACCTTCTGATTTGCAAATTCAATTTTTTCTTTCTCATACATCTGACTGATTTGCGTCATACTGGTTCTCCTCAAAATCTCTCATACTGCTGCATTAGCATTTTGAAGGCGTAACAATTCTTCCTCGGTAAACCCTGTAGCTTTCATAATCATCACTGAATCTACGGCCTCTTGTAACAGAATTTTGGTAATCTTTATTTTTTCTTCTAAAGCCTTCCGATTTCCATATTCAATCTTTTCTTCCTCATACATCTGACCGATCTGTGTCATATTTGTTTCCCTCAAATTCACTCATACTGTTGCAGCGGCGTCTTGAAGACGTAACAGTTCTTCTTCTGTCAGACCTGTAATCTTCATAATTTTTACGGTCTCAATGCCTTCATCCAACATGGCTCTTGCCATATCTCTGACCTTTTGATTTCCATATTCAATCTTTTCCTTTTCATACATCTGGCCGATCTGTGTCATATTGATTTTCCTCCTTACTTGCTCCATGTATTCTTTATCAATAAACTTGTCACTTGCTACGATAACGCCGGAGAGAATAAATATCCGTTGCTCTTCGTCCTGCAGTTGTTCCGCCAATTCCACCACCGTTTCCAGCATCTTCTGCTTTCCCTCAGATCCCGGAACTGTCAATGGCAGAATTACCAGCTTCATCAAATCATCATTGTCAAGAGATAAGCCTGATTGCAGTTTCTCCTGAATCCCACGCAGAGCAGTCTCGCCGTCTATATGCACCAGAAACGCCTGCTGGGTATGCAGCGTAAAACAGGCTGTTTGCAGATCCGATTCTGCATAATCCACATCGCCGGTATAAATCACGATTAGCCGCAGATTGAAACTTTCATCTTCCTTATAATATTTTTCCATGACTCGCGCTATGTAATTCAAGTATTTGATTTTGCTTATCCTTTTATAAACTGACTCATAATCCACAATCGCATAGGTCCCGTCCTCTAAAAGAAACAGATTGTCAATACTCTTTTCATTTGCCGATATTTTGGGAAGATCTGTCGGCAATAACTCACGAATGCACGGAAGATCAATTCCATAGGCCGCAAAACTTTTCTCTTTATAAGTCTGGCCTAAAATCTTAAATAAAATGTCTTTGTTTTGGTAAACAATTCCTTCCATCTCTCTTTTCTCCTTGTATTTTACCACAAAATAAATGCGGTGTCATTTTGAAAAAATATTTTTTACTGAAGAACGGTTCTGCTCTTCAGTATAGTACCTGCTGTTGTCTGCCCTCCCTCCATTCAATCTTGATGTCCTCTGTGCCGTTTACTACTATTTTCTCTACATAATAGTCTACGACTTCAAATGTAATCCTGCTGTCACCTCCAAACACCTCCTTTTCTCTCTCCGTATGGGTACTCTCTGCAATTTTCACTTCCTTCTGTGATGCCGTATCTGTTTCTCTGCAAACCGCCTTTTCATGTAACGCCCTTCTCCTTTCCTCATATTCCTCTTTTGTAATCAGCCCCTCTGCGTACATCTCATAATCCGCCAGCAACATCTGGCCTCGGATTCCTGCCTCCTTCTGTGCGCCTTTTTCCTTTTTATCCTCCCGACTCGTTTTCACGGAATCAACCTGAGGCACAGAAACCAAGAAACCTGGCATCAGGCTTTCCGGTATGGTCTGCCCCTCAATTTTTTCCAGTATTTGTTTCTCCAGAAAATCACTATGGGCTGTCATGCCTTTTCTTCCCATGGTTCGGCATCTTGGGCAGGCATAATATTCCACTCCCTTATGCCCGCCGCTTTTCGTCATGTTTCCGTAGCATCTGCCGCAAATTAGCTTGCCGGAAAATGTTGCAGGGCTTCCTGTTTTCCTGTCCCGGTTTTTCGATTTTCCCTTAAGCATATCCTGAACCTGATAAAAAACTTCTTTATCAATGATTGGCTCATGAGTCCCCTGCACGATGATCCATTCTTCCCTGTCTTTCTTCTTACAGTTTTTGTCGCACATTTTGACTCTTTCTTCCTTTCCGCCCACCATATCGCCTATATAAACCTGATTGCGGAGAATAGAAAGCACCGCGCCGCCATTCCAGCACATTCCTTTCACATACTGTTCATCCCGAAAGGTAAGCATCCCTGCTGCTATCAAACGCTTATTGGGAGACGGGATCTCTCTCCTGTTTAACTCCTGTGCAATCCCGTATGCGGACATTCCCTGTAAATATTGATGGAAAATATCTTTTACGATTGGCGCCGTACCTTCATCTATCACCAGCACTCCCTTTTCTGTACCCGATTTCCAGTAACCATACGGCGGCTTGGCAAAGATACATTTCCCCTTTTCCACCTGCTGCCTGCGGGCAACCTTCAGTTTCCTGGACAGTTCCTTGCAGTAATAGTCATGGATAATACCCTTAAAAGCCATATCCATTCCCGGCAGCTGATAGGCAATGCTGTCACTGTCATAGCTGTCATTCACGCAGATAAAGCGGACTCCGAAAGCAGGAAATATTTTTTCCATATAATAGGCCGATTTCAGGTAATTTCTTGCAAACCTAGACAGATCCTTTACCACAATGGCATAGATTTTCCCTTCCTCCACCATTTTCAATAAAGCCTGCATGGCTGGACGCTCCATGGATGTGCCGGAAAATCCGTCGTCCACAAACTCACGCACTTCATATCCCACTGTATCCAGATGTCTTTTTACATATTCCCGCAAAATCTCTCTTTGGTTGCCAATGCTGTTACTCTCCATGTCTTCCTCTATATCCTCGTCATGCTTGGACAAACGCAGATATAGGGCAATGATTTTCTTAACTTCCATATTTCACCCCATTCATAGTTCTGAAAGAATTGCTTGCGCAATTCTTTCGTATGGGAAAGGTTCAGATTATGAACCGTAGATTTTCTAAGTTAGTGTACTATACTAACTTAGAAAATCTTCCCGCACTGTACACAAACTGCGGAATTCATCCTCAAATGAAAAGACAATTTGAATCTCCCTGCTGCTGATCACTACAATTTCCGAAACAAGGAGTGAGAGTAACTCCCTTGTGATTTCCTGTGATTTTCCAAATTCCATTAACACTGCTATATAGGGATTCTCCAGTTTTACAAGCTGTTTATAACCTGTAAGCCCCTTTGCACTCTCCCTTATCTTCTGTTCCAGACGGACAACCTCTTCTTTATACTGCTTTTGTACCCTTTTGTAGTCCAACGGCTCCAGAATACCGTCCGCCAGATCCTGATAACTGTCAGAAAGCAGTTCTTTTTTCCGTGTGACTTCTTTATATAAAGCCTGCAGGTCTCCCTCCATGCGCCTGATCTTGCGCTGGCAGCTTGCCTGTATCGTCTCCCGGCTTAAAACCATTCGGGTATCCTCCAGCACGGAGATGTACTGGAACAGCACCTTTTTCACAATGGACAGCAGCACTTCTTCCCGTATCATAACCAGCTTATAGGGATTGCCCTCTTTATCAAGAGCCTTGGGCGAACGATACGCCTTAACCAGAACCTGGCCCGCCTGTTTCCTGTAGCAAGTCTTGCATAAGGTAAGCCCGCTATTTGCCGCCTTGAGCATTCCTTGAAAAAGGTATATTTCTTCATCCGCAGCTTTTTGCCTTTCGCCATTTTCCCTGTGAAAACTGATTTTATCCTTCTGCCTTTTGACCTTTTCAAACAGATCCTCCGTGATGATCGCATCATGGGTATTTTCTACGGTTACTACATCCGGCTCTCTGTTGCAGCGCTTACCCTGTATCATCCTCCCCAGGTAAACCTCATTCGCAATAATCCCACGGATAGTCTGATACCTCCACAGTTTCCCCTGGGGCGAGGGAATCCGTAATCGGTTTAATTCCCTCGCAATCTCCGAATAGGACCCACCCTCCCCGAACATCCTGAATATCTGCCTTACAACTGCCGCCTCATCCTCATTTACCACAAATCTTCCCTTTCTCTGCTGATCCTTCTTATACCCGAAAGGCACAACAGATCCGGTAAATTCGCCCCTGCCGCGCTGGACATGCCTCGCACTGCTGACCTTTTGGGAAAGATCCTTGGCGTAGGAAGCGTTGATAATATTTTTCAGCGGCAAAAGCAGCCCCGTGTCTTCCGGTTTCAGGTTTTCACTGTCATAGCCGTCGCTGATTGCAATAAAACGGACACCCATAAAGGGGAATATCTTTTCCAGATAATTGCCTGCCTCGATATAATTCCTGCCCAGCCTGGACAAATCTTTTACAATAATACAGTTTACCTTTCCTGCCTTGGCATCCTCCATCAGCCTCTGCCACTGAGGCCGGTCAAAATTTGTACCTGTACAGCCGTTGTCACAGTAAATATCCACCAGCTGAAACTCCGGTTTCTCCCTGACATACTCCAGAAGAAGTTCCCGCTGGTTCCTGATCTTCTCCGTCAAGTCACCTTCCTGTTCTTCCATTGACAGGCGCACATATAAGGCCGTAAGGAAAGCGTATTGTTCCACCGCCAATGAAAACTTTTGTTCCTTGACATTTTTGCGGGAAACTCTTGCCATATCCTCACCCCCGCTTTCTACCATCCGGCAAAGCCGCCATAGCGCCGCAGCGTTCCTCCAGTACGACCTTTGCAATATCAAACTCGTCTTTGTACCGAAACAGCACTTCTATTTCGTTTGCGGAAAACACTTTAACCTGCTCCACCAATGTAACTAATAAAGAACGGTTCAGTTTTTCCACGTTTCTATGTACTGTAAATTCCTCCAGCCATTTCTGCAGCACTGTATTTCCCTGTAAAAACTGCTCCTTTTTCTGCTGTAATTCCTCTTTTTTCTGTTCGGCATCCCGTTCCCTCTGGCGGTAAATCATTTCAAAGTCCTTATATTCCTGACGGCTGATAAACTGATCGTGATAATCCTCATAAAGCTTCAGTTTCAGCCTGCCGATTCTTTGGATTTCTTTTTCCTGTTCCTCCACCAGCAGGTCAATACTTTTCAATTCCTGCTCTTTCAATGGAATAGACCGTATTGTTTCCAGCAATTCGCCCATCTGAATGATAGATGCTATATGCTGCCTGATCGTCTGTGTGACCGCCTGCTCCAGCTTGTTTTCCCGGATGCAGACACCTCGGCACCGCAGGATTTTTTTCTTATCATAGCAGCCGTAATATATATACGACTTTCCCTTCAAGGTTTTCTTATACCTAAGCAGTTTTTCGCCGCATCGGCCACAGACTGCGAGGCCGGAAAACAGGTAAACAGTTTCCTCCCCCGGACTGGTCCTCAGATCATTCGCCAATATTTTCTGCACAATATCAAAGGTATCCTTTGCCACAATAGGCTCATGCCTGTTTTCCACACAATACCATTGCTGCGGTTCCCTGTTCCTGCGGGCCTTTACCTTGTAGTTGATGCTGTACGTCTTGCCCTGTTCCATTACCCCCAGATAAACCCTGTTCCCTAAAATATGCCGGATCACAAGCGGCGACCACAGGGCTTTCCGGTTCCGTTGGAAATGACACTTAAAATTTTCCCCATGCAGACGCTTATACTCCGCAGGGGACGGCACTCCCTCCTGGTTCAACAAATCCGCCAGCTTACCGTTACTCATTCCGCCGATTGTCAGTTCAAAGATTCGCCTCACCACAGCGGCGGCATCCTCATCCACAAGAAAGCGGTGGATGTCATCCGGCGCCTTTTTATATCCATAAGGAGCGAAAGAGCCCACATACTCCCCCTTCTGCTGTTTCATTTCAAGGCTTGTACGGGTTTTAATGGAAATATCCCGGCAATACGCATCATTTACCAGATTCATAAAGGGAATCACCAGCTGCTCATTCCCGCCGTTTGTAACGGCGCTGTCATAGTTTTCACTGATTGCAATGAACCGCACGCCATAGACCGGGAAAATTTCTTCCAGGTATTTCCCCACTTCAATATAATTTCTTCCAAACCGGGATAAGTCCTTGACGATCACGCAGTTTATGACTCCTGTCTTTATGTCCTCAATCATCTGCCTAAAAGACGGGCGCTCAAAATCCACGCCTGAAAATCCATCATCAGCATATTCCTTTACAATTTCAATTTCCGGATGGGATTTTACAAATTTTTGGATAAGGTCTCTCTGATTAGAAATACTATTGCTTTCATTCCTTGCGCCCAAAGCCGCTATCTCATCCTCCCGTGACAGCCGCTTATACGCTCCAGCATAGTATTTCTGGTTTGAAATACGCATGGCTACCTCCTAACAATAAATCTGTTAAGAATAGCCTGCAAATTAAGATTTAGATTTGTCCTTGTCTGTATTCTACCAAATCTTTTTTCCTTTTACAAGCCATCCTTCCATTTTCTCCCATTAAATTTCTCAGCATTGAGTTTCACACGCCAAAATAATATGTATGAAATTTCATACCATAACAAGCTGAAAGTATTGCTGTAATCTATCCTGAAGTGTATTCCCGGTTTCTGTAAACACAACATTCACAATGACATCATCCACCAGAAAACGATATGGATTCCTGATTTCCTCAACAAACTGCCTGGTTCGGGCTTCCTTGGGCAATGCGGCATTTACCTTTATATCCTCAATGTTCACGATTTCTTCCATAGCAGTAAAGCACCACCTCCCTACTAATCCTTACATTTTATACTGACCTGTTTGTCCATTATTACAGATATTTGCCTTTTCCCCAGACCCATTTCCTGCGCCAGAGTTCCGCCGCGTATTTTCAGGCCGCCGCTGTGCGGCGTTTCATCTGCGGGCATGCTCTTGTCATCGCACACTATCCACAGTTCCTGTATAACTGTCCGGAAGGCTGTGAAATTTTCAAGGTGCACAAAAAAGGTATATAAGTCGCTTTCACTTTTGAAATTGACCTATATACCTATATAAATACAAAGAAATTAAAATATTTCTTCACTCTGTTATAAATTATTTATAAAATAAAGGTTCCCGACATAAATGCCATGCCATTAACCATGTACTAAAATAAACATTTAGGAAAGCACTTCATTCATTACCCAAGCAGTCCATATAATCCTCATAAAAATGTATATCACTTTTATGTTGAAATATCCAATAGGAGGAAATAACGGTAATAAACAATGTCATAAAAATCATGCATAAAAATATTGATTTTCTAGCTTCTGATTCAGTAGTCTCCATTTCTTCTGAAATTTTATCCATTGCAGCAATCCCTACTGAATAAAGAGCTATATATATTGGAATAATTACCGTTTTTATGGACTCAAACAATTTTTCACAAAACATCTTCTGTTTGTTAAGAAACTTTATCATATTCTGTTTGTCACTTATATTGCAAAACTTCCTTTCTAATAGATAGTGTTTCCACTCCTCATATGTATTACAAAACTTATATTTTAATTCTTTTCTGTTATATATCCGCTTTCTATACCACCTTAAAAAGTTTTTAATCAAGCCTCTATCTGCAGTCTTGCGATCACCATAGTCTTTTCCAATATGCTTATATGTTCTTTTTTCATACTTAATATCAAAAAAATACGGCGTATATCGTTGCTTTCTCATATGTCCTCCAAGCATAAATTCTCCAAATATACTTTGATATATAACTTACCCTTTACACAACTAATAAATCACTGATTTCCTTTGAGATAATGGAAATCCGCTTCTTGATTTCCTTTTGAATTATTGCAGTTTTTTCATTCACAACATTCAAATCTTTATTTTCTTCATCTGGAAAGGGATACATTTTCATTATATCACGGAGTTCTTCTGCATATCGTCCAACTGATTTATTTAACTCGTTTAGCTCTAAATCAATTCCTATGCTATTGTTTATTTCTGCATAGGAATTACAAAATACAATACTCTTTTCAACCAATTCGTTTATTTCAATTTTTACATCCCTTTTAGAATTCTCTTTCCTATCCAAATCACTATAAATACCAGTTGATGCAATAAGCATCCTGGATACTTTAAGAATTTCCTGTTGCATTAAACTCATCCATTCCAGCATCTCTTTTAAGTGAGATAGCATTAATTCTTCTTTCTTATGCTTTTTATCTCTTTTATGTGTCAGAACCTCATTAATCCATATTGTAACAAACCCTGCCAAAATAGATATTATTCCCATCAAAATATCATTCATAGTTTCTTCCTTTCCGTCCTTATACTCATATCAGAATTATGCATGTATCAAATACAATCGGGATCTACATCATTTTCATATTGGGACATTTTGCGTCCAAGCACATTACCGCATCCATTACAAAACCACATACCAAGAATAACCGTATCTGTTCCTTCACCACACATATCTTTCTTATATATCTTTTGTCCCAAACATATATTTTTACTCTGACACTTAGGACAATGGGTAGGATCTTGAGTTGTGAACATAGACATACATTCCTCTCTGTAAAATTTTAACTAATCATACCATATCACGAATCAATATTCAATTATCTATGTACCGCATTCTCTAATTGCCAATTTCATAACACTTTACAGCCGCCTTATTTCAGCTCCTTTTTTCTTCATTGACAGTCATATATTTTGGATAAAAATCAGCACACATTTGGCACAACATTGGCACTGTTTTGCTCTTTTACCGCAAATCTATATCTGTTATACTTGGTACAGTCAAAAATTTTGCAGACGGCCGTTTCCCATCAAAAGGAACGGCCGTTTTGCTGTAAAGGTGGTGGTTATTGAATATTATCCCCCTTGGGAGCCACCAGTTTCCCGCTTCAGAGCCACCCG